>Ga0172369_10004968_pt1 | contig 16592 bp, 17 predicted proteins | sample LakKiv25m_FD_114539 | JGI IMG/M metagenome (GOLD analysis project Ga0172369, IMG submission 114539) | Freshwater microbial communities from Kabuno Bay, South-Kivu, Congo - kab_022012_11.25m | ecosystem: Environmental > Aquatic > Freshwater > Lake | place: Democratic Republic of the Congo...
AAAATTACTGATACGTTTGAATATGATTTAGTGGGTGAATATGAATCTGCCAAATAAACTTACAATATCCCGAATATTGTTGACTTTTGTTTTTATGTTTTTTTTATTTTCAACATGGCCTTTAGCAAAACTTTTTGCTTTAGTTATTTTTGTTATAGCGTCTTTAACTGATTTTTTCGATGGCTACATTGCCAGAAAATCAGGCCAAATCACAAATTTCGGCAAGATTATGGATCCTATAGCTGACAAGATTTTAATGCTTGCCGCGTTTTTGGCGTTTGTAGAATTGGGGCTTATACCGGCGTGGATGGTAGTTGTTATAATAATGAGAGAGTTTTTTATTACGGGCGTAAGGCTTGTTGCAGTTAGTCGTGGTATAGTTTTGTCGGCTGAACAAGGCGGTAAACATAAAACTGTATCGCAGGTTGTTGCTATTTTTTTAATGTTGGTATTTATGGTTACGAAAGATGTAATGGGTAATATATGGAATTTTACATTTGAGATATATTTTAGAAGATTGATTTTTTGCATAATGTTTTTAGTTGTTATGTTGACCATTACATCGGCTGTATCTTTTTTGAAAAAGAACGATAAATTATTGTCAGGGTGATTAATGAATAAATTTATAGATAATATCTCAAAGTTTATAAGCAGTTTTTTCGGTTTAGGTTTTATACCTTTTGCTCCGGGGACCTTTGGTTCGCTTGCCGGCGTGGCAATATATTATTTTTTATGGCGTAAGGAATTGATTTTTTATGCGGTTTTGTTTTTTTTGATAATGATAGGTTTTGCAGCAGCCGGCAGGGCAGAGCGCGCCTGCGGGAAAAAAGATCCGGGATTTATTGTTATTGATGAAGTTGTAGGTTCAATGATCGCTTTTATATTAGTTTCGGTAAACCTGATAAATATAATAATAGTTTTTGCATTGTTTAGGATTATGGATGTAACAAAACCATTCCCGATAAAACGGATAGAAGATATGCCTTCGGGATTCGGTATTATGTTGGATGATGTAGTTGCCGGTTTTTATGCCAATATTATATTTTACGTGGTTTTTAGTTTTGCTTCATGCAGGATATGATATATGGGGCCGGTTTCAGTAAGGCTAGATTGAAATAATGTTATATGGTCAATTAATATGGGTACGCATTTCGATGTGTGCCCATTTTTATTTATATCGTCAATTATTTTTTTTAATTGTTGTTTATTTTTAGGAGAGTGCACCCTGCCAAGCGTAATGTGCGCGGAAAAAGGCCTGTCATCTTTTGGAAAACCTAATTTTGACAATGCATTTTCTATTTTATTAACCAGTAGGGGCACGGCGTGCCGTGCCCCTACATCTATCCCTACCCAAATTACCCTCGGTGAATTTAAATTTGGAAATCCGCCAAGCACCGACAATGCTACATCAAACGGTTCAATTTGGCTGGTTGTTGAATCCAAAATATTTTTTATGGTATCAATTTTATTTTTTTCAACAGCGCCTAAAAATTTCAATGTCAGATGGATATTTTCCGGTTTGACCCATTTTACGTCTGCGCCGGATATTTTTAATTTTGATTGAATGTCAGCTAATTCGTCGCGTATGGTTTTATTGAGTTCTATTGCTATAAATGTGCGAATGGTATTTTGCATAGTAGTAATTTTAGCCATCTTGGCCTGACTGTTCGCAGCTCAACAAATTTTTTTCAAGAGTGTTTATGCAGGAAAAAAATTAAATTCGCTGCTCACAGTCAGGCCTCGCGGTTTATAATTATATATTTTTTCTTAGTAAGTCAAGCGCGGCTTGGGATGCCTGCCATTTGATAGCTGTGCGCTCGCCCAGAAAATAAAATTCCCTGCATATTGTTTTGTTTGGAGTAGAAATCGCTATATACACAAGGCCTACGGGTTTATTTTTGGTTGTGCCTCTAGGGCCGGCAATGCCTGTTGTGGCAAGGCCGATATCTGAGCCGGTTAATTTTTGTACCGATTGGGACATTCTTATGGCTGTTTCTTTTGATACGGCTCCATATTTTTTTAATAAATCATTAGGTATGCCTAAAATATCATGTTTTATGGAGTTTGAATAAGCAATTATGTCTGCAATAAAATATTTTGAGCTTCCCGGGATATCGGTTATGCGGTTTGCTATAAGTCCGCCTGTGCATGATTCAGCAATGCTAAGTGTTTTTTTATTTTTTATCAGAGATTTGCCTACTGCGCTTTCAAGGGTTTCATCGTCCGTGCCGAATACATGATCTTTAAGTTGATTTCGTATCTTTTTTTCAACAGCCGATATATTCTTATCGGCATCCTTATTATTTTTTGCCTTGGTAGTAATTTTTAATGCAACCTCGCCTAATTTTGCGTATATGCCCACAGTTGTAGGGGGTTTGGTTTCTAAAATATTTTTTACTTTTTCACAAACCTTTGATTCAGATAAGCTAGATATTTTTATCGAATGGGACTTAATGATGCATTCTGTTTTTTCCAGTTTTTTTAAAATCGGCGCCAACGTATTTTCAAACATAGCCGTAAGTTCGCGCGGCGGACCAGGAAGGCAGGCAATAAAGTGTTTGCCGGAAAGCTTGATCAAAAGCCCCGGCGCTGTCCCTAAATCATTTTTTAATGTTATTGCCCCAGATGGTATGTATGCCTGGCGCAGATTGTTTTCCGGCAGTTTTAAATGGCGTTTTTTAAACCTGTTTTTTATCCGTTTAGCAGTAGTTTTATCAAAAACTAATTTTCTGTGTATAGTTTTAGATAGCGTATCAACAGTTACATCATCCACTGTTGGCCCAAGGCCGCCTGTAGTAATAACCATATCAGCCCTGGATAGAGCTAGATTTATTGAAGACGTTATTCTTTGTGGGTTATCGCCTACAACAGAATGATGATAGACATCAATACCCATCTCTGCCAATTTTTGCGATAAATAGCTGGCATTCGAATTTACTATGTCGCCCAATAAGAGCTCCGTGCCTATGGCAATTATTTCAGCTTCCATAAAATTAATTATAGCCTGGCTTTTTTTAAATGTCAATTAAGATAAAAAATAATGCATAAAAATAGCCGAAATATGTGTCTTATACGGTAGGGGCAATTCATGAATTGCCCCTACAAATAACGAAAAACAAGGGAGGTGATATGTGTATGATTGGCAGCTGTTAAATAGCTAGATTTCGCTTTACAAATGATATAATATTGATATAATATAAATACTAATTAGCCTCTTAAAAAGAGATTAATTCAAACCTTTTTATTATTTCAAAAATATCATTTGTCGTCTTATCAAAATAAAAAACCGCAAGCATTCGGAGGTGTATGATGGTCGATGTTAGAAAAAAAGATATAAAAATACAAGATAAACAGGTTCAGCAGACAGAGCGTCAAAAAGCCCTGGAATTGGCTTTGAGCCAGATTGAAAAGCAGTTTGGCAAAGGTTCAATAATGAAACTGGGCAAAGAGGTTAAACTTGATGTGCCAGCCATTTCTACGGGCGCACTTTCATTGGACCTGGCATTGGGTATAGGCGGCATGCCAAGAGGCAGGGTTGTTGAGATTTTTGGGCCGGAATCAAGCGGCAAAACAACTCTTACTTTATCAGTAATAAGCCAGGCGCAAAAGGCAGGCGGGGTAGCCGCTTTTATAGACGCAGAGCATGCATTTGACGCTACTTATGCAAAAAAACTCGGCGTTAATTTAGACGATCTTTTAATATCCCAGCCTGATACAGGCGAGCAGGCGCTTGAGATAGTTGAGACTCTTGTGCGTTCAAATGCAGTTGATGTTATAGTTGTTGATTCTGTGGCAGCATTAGTGCCCAAGGCTGAAATTGAAGGCGAGATGGGCGATTCGCATATGGGTTTGCAGGCGAGGCTTATGTCGCAGGCGCTTCGTAAATTAACAGGCAGCATAAGCAAGTCAAAGACATGCCTTATTTTTATTAACCAGATACGTGAAAAAATAGGCATAATGTTTGGTAATCCTGAAACAACGCCAGGCGGAAGGGCCCTTAAATTTTATTCATCAGTCCGCTTAGATATCAGGCGCATAGATTCAATAAAAGACGGCGATAAGGTTGTTGGAAATCACGTAAGGGTAAAAGTTGTAAAAAATAAAGTTGCCGCGCCGTTTAAGCAGGCCGAATTTGATATTATGTATGACGAAGGTATTTCAAGGATAGGTTCTGTTTTGGATGTTGCTACCAATGTAGGCGTTTTGCAGCGTTCGGGTTCTTGGGTTCTTTATGGTTCTGAAAAACTGGCCCAGGGCAGGGAGGCAGCAAAAAATTATCTAAGAGAAAACCCCAAGGTTTTAAACCAGATAGAAAAAGAGACAAAAGAAAAGGCAACAGTAGCTGTTTAAGAATCTTTAAATCATTAATATTTTTATATTATGCCTGATAATTCCCAAGAGCTGAAAAATGCCAAGAAGTATGCCTTCCTTTTATTAAAATTCAGGCCACGCTCTATTAATGAATTCCGGGGAAAATTAAAAAGACACGGTTTTCAGGAAGAAATTATTGAGGAACTTGTAAACGATTTTAAAAATCGCGGGTTGCTTGATGATGCTAAATTTGCCGAACTGTGGGCGTTTGACAGGGCCAATCTTAAATCTATAGGCAAAATTAAATTAGAGGCTGAGTTGGAGGCCAAGGGCCTTGACAAAATAGATATAGAAAAAGGTTTAAGCGTCCTGGCAAGAGAGGTTGATGAATATGACAGCGCCAGGGCATTAGCAGAAAAAAGAACAAGCCGGTTAGCCGGCTTAGACAAGATTACGAAAAAAAGGCGTCTTTTTGCATTTTTACAAAGGCATGGGTTTTCAAGCGATGTAAGCGTTAAGGTTACAAAGGAAATGGTAGGATGAAGGCAGATTTAATTCGTGAAAAATATTTAAAATTTTTTGAAAGTAAAGGCCATAAAATAGTATCCAGCGATTCTCTTGTGCCCAAGGATGACCCTACGCTTTTATTTACCGGCGCAGGCATGAATCAGTTTAAGGAATATTTTTTAGGCATAAAAAAAGATTTAAAATGCGCCACTACTTCTCAAAAATGTTTCAGGACCGGAGATATAGACAGGGTTGGGCAGACGCCTGCGCACCATACATTTTTTGAGATGCTCGGCAATTTTTCTTTTGGGCACTATTTTAAAAAAGAGGCAATAGAGTGGGCGTGGGAATTTATGACTACCCAGCTTCTTATCCCGCAGAATAAATTGTGGGTTTCTGTTTACAAGGAAGATGCTGAGGCCTACCAGATATGGGAAAAAAATATAAAGCTTCCCAAGTCAAGGATAGTAAAATTAGGCGATAAGGATAATTTTTGGCCGTCTGAGGCAAAGGCAAAAGGCCCGAATGGGCCATGCGGGCCGTGTTCTGAAATATTTTTTGACCAGGGCGAAAAGTCGGGCTGCGGGAAGGCTGGTTGTTCGCCTGCCTGCGATTGTAACAGATTTATAGAAGTATGGAATCTCGTTTTTACCCAGTACAACAGAAAAGAAGACGGTGTTTTAGAGCCTTTGCCCATGAAAAATATTGATACCGGAATGGGCCTTGAGAGGCTTGCAGCCGTTATGCAGGGCGTGCACTCTAATTTTGAAACAGATCTTTTCATCCCCATAGTTAATGCAATAAAAGAAGAGATACCCGGGAAGATAGAAAATCTGAGGTTTGTTTATACCATAGCTGATCATGTGAGGGCATCTGTTTTTTTATCCGGTGACGGTGTTTTGCCTTCAAACGAAGGGCGCGGGTATGTCCAGAGAATGGTAATCCGCAGGGCTGTGCGTAAGGCCAGGCAATTGGGGATAGAAAAATTATTTTTATATAAACTTGTGCCTATTGTTACAAAGTTAATGGTAAAACAGTATCCGCAGCTTGAGGCGAGGCGTGAAAATATATCTCAGATTTTATTAAGAGAAGAAGAAAAATTTGCTCAGACACTTCAGGACGGCATGCAGATTTTAGAAAATTTAATGTCAACTGCAAAATCAAAAAAGATTTCTGCGGACGCAGCCTTTAAGCTTTATGACACATATGGTTTTCCATTGGATTTAACAGAAGAAATAGCCGGGGAAAAAGGTTTTAGCGTGGATCGCGAAGGTTTCCAGAAGGCAATGCACACTCAAAGAGAGTCTTCAAGGAAATCAAGCGCTATTGCAGGCGAGATATTTGCCGAGACCATAGGCCATAAAATAATAAAAATTGCGCCGCCGACAAAATTTTTAGGGTATGAATTATCTTTCGCTGATGCAGAGGTGTTAGCTATTTTAAAAAACGAAAATGTTGTTAAGGAAGCCTCTAAAGGCGATTTAGTTTGGGTGATATTTGATAAAACCCCTTTTTATGGGGAAAGCGGTGGGCAGGTAGGTGATATAGGTAAAATAAAAGGCTTAGGTTCCAAAGATAAGGCTTTAGATATAGATGTTGTAGACACAAAAAAATTTGACAACATAATTGTGCATGTGTGCAAGATTGCTAAAGGCCAGATTAAGGCAGGAGATAAAGTTTCTCTTGAAGTGGATAATCAAAGGCGGTTGGATATAGCTAAAAATCATACAGCGACGCATTTGCTGCATAGCGCCTTGCGCAAGGTTTTAGGCGAGCATGTTCATCAATCGGGTTCTTTGGTTTCTGCTGAGAAATTGCGTTTTGATTTTACTCATTTTAAACCGCTTACAGCTGAACAGCTGGAGAGGGTTGAAGAAATAATAAATAAAAATATACGCGACAATCATAAAGTTTCAGTTAAGGAAATGGCTGTTAAGGATGCAGTTGCCTCGGGCGCTATGGCCTTGTTCAATGAAAAATATGAAGACAACGTCAGGGTTGTTTCTGTGGGCGATTACAGCAAGGAATTATGCGGAGGCACTCATCTTGACAATATAGGCAAGATAGAATTGTTTAAAATAATCAGCGAGGGTTCAACAAGCGCCGGCATAAGAAGGATAGAGGCTATAACCGGAAGGTTTGCTATTAACGCAGATAAGGAACAAAAAGAAATACTTAAGGACGTGTCAGTTATGTTGAATGTTTCTGAAGAAGATCTTTTGGAAAAAATTCAAGAGGATCAGGCGCGTTTGAAAAATTTAGAAACATCTTTAAGTAGATTGAGAAAAAATATATCAAATCAGCAGATAAAGAGTTTAATCTCAAAGCACAAAGATATAAATGGCGTTAAGGCGGTTATTTCAGAAATAAAAGACGCAGACATGGATATTTTAAGGGGTATGGCCGATACAATAAAAGATAAAGTCGGTTCGGTTGCTATATTATTGGCTGCGCAATCGCAGGATAATGTTTCTTTGCTTTTGGTTTTTTCGCAGGACCTTGTAAAAAAAGGTTTTAATGCAGGCAAACTGATAAAAGATATTTCGCGGGTTGTAAACGGCGGAGGAGGAGGGCGCCCGGATATGGCGCAAGCGGGCGGGAAAGATCCAACAAAATTAAAAGACGCCTTCTTTAAATTTGAACAATTAATAGCGTCCCTCGCCGCAACTTGTAATTAGATTCAGCTCGGGACAAATTTTAAACTGGGAATAGCTGGAAAATTTGGAGGCACAATCATGAAGGTTATCAGTGCTCAAAGTAAAGAATTTCAAAAAATATGCAGCAGGGGCCTGATCAAAAAACAGGGCGTGGAAGAAAAGGTCCGCAGAATACTGGAAGATGTTAGGATTTCCGGCGATGATGCTTTGATAAAATATACAAAAAGATTTGACAAAATCAATCTTACTGTTAAGCAGCTTAAAGTTACGGCATCAGAGATAAGCGGCGCCTATCAGAATATAGACCCAAACTTTGCGCCTACATTAAAGCGCATATGTGATAATTTAACAAGATTTTATAAGAGACAGACAAAAAAATCCTGGAAGATGAAGTGCGCTGATGGCGTTACATTGGGTGAAAATGTATTGCCGCTTGAACGGGTTGGTGTTTATGTCCCGGCTGGCACAGCGCCGTTAGTATCCACTGTTTATATGACTGTTTTGCCTGCGAAGTTGGCAGGGGTTAAAGAGATAGTAATGTTTTGCCCGCCTAATAAATACGGAAGCATTGATCCTTATATTCTGGTTGTAGCGGATTTGTTAAAAGTTGATGCAATATATAAAGTCGGTGGCGCCCAGGCAATAGCCGCCCTTGCATATGGCACAAAAACTATTCCTAAAGTTGAAAAAATAGTAGGGCCGGGAAATGTATACGTTACAGAGGCAAAACGCCAGGTGTTTGGTTTGGTTGATATAGATATGCTGGCAGGCCCGACAGAACTGGTAATAATAGCAAATCATTTTACGCCGGTTAATTTTATATTGGCTGATTTATATTCGCAGGCAGAGCATTCAAAGGGCCTTGCGATTTTGGTGACGCCTTCAAGGCCTTTAGTAAAGGCCATCAGAAAACAGTTAAAATCAGGCTATATAATAACTGCAAAAAATCTGGAAGAGTGCGCTGAGATTGCCAATAAAATAGCCCCTGAACATTTGCAGATTATGATAAGGAATCCCAGGTCTATACTTAAAAAGATAACTAATGCAGGCGCTATATTTCTTGGGCCGTATTCGCCTTCGGCAGTTGGGGATTATATAGCAGGGCCGAGCCATGTATTGCCGACAGGCGGTACAGCGAGATTTTTCTCCGGTTTAAGCGTTTCCGATTTTACAAAGTCGCCGCATATTATTTCTTATTCGAAAAAGGCGCTTGAGGATTCAAAGGATGCTATTGAAAAGATAACAAAACTTGAAGGCATGAGTAAGCATTTTGAATCAGTAAAAGTTCGCGTTTGATAGTTTGCGTCGGATATTTGTTCGCAGGGACGCAAAATTTCCCCAGCGTGGAAATTTTGCTCGGATTTTGTTGCCGCAAAAAACCGTGCCGCGGCAACAAAATAACGCCCTGCTCACAAATATCCGCCGCAGTCCCTAACAGTTAGGGGACATTTTCTAACCCCAATCTGTTTTTAATCATGAGAAAGTGTCCCCGCAAGTAACGAGAGAGAGGTAAAAAATGACAGGAAGAAAAGCAGAGAGAACGAGAAAAACAAAAGAAACTGAAATAACTATTAAATTAAATATTGATGGTACTGGAGAATCAAAAATAGAAACCGGCATTGGCCTTTTAGATCACATGTTGGAACTGTTTGCTTTTTGGGGACATTTTGATTTGGATATTTTTGCAAAAGGTGATTTGATGATAGATAAACATCATACGAATGAAGATATAGGTATCGTGTTGGGTCAAGCTTTTAAAGAAGCCCTAGGAGATAAAAGAGGAATTAATAGGATAGGTTCTGCTTCTGTGCCGATGGAAAATGTGACGGCAAATGTAGTTTTAGATATCAGTGGTAGAGGTTTTTTTACGGAGATAAATATGGGCACTAAAAGATCTGCTGAGCTCATAGAAAAAGAAGGTTATTCTTATAAGTATGCTGATCATTTTTTAGAAGCATTGGCAAAACAGCTTGGAATGAATTTAAGCATCAATTTGTTAAATTCAGGTCCCGATATACATACAAATTTAGAACCTATCTTTAAGGCTTTAGGTAAAGCCTTATGTGAAGCTGTACAAATAGATCCTCGCAGAAAAGGTATTCCTTCAACGAAAGGTGTAATTGATTAATGATTGCAATTATTGATTATCAGATGGGCAATTTAAGAAGCGTTCAAAAGGCATTTTTAAAAATGGGCGCTCGTGCTATAATTACTTCTTCAAAAAGTGAAATAGCCCGCGCAAAAAAAGTTGTCCTGCCGGGCGTAGGTGCTTTTGGCGATGGAATGAAGGAATTGAAGAAACTTGGCTTAATCCAGATAATAAAGGATTCCATATGCGACGATAAGCCTTTTTTTGGGATATGCCTGGGCATGCAACTTTTATTTGATAAAAGTGAAGAGGCGCCGGGTGTTAAAGGGCTTGGTATTTTAAAAGGAGATGTTAAAAAATTTAAATTGCCCAGCACATATAAGATTCCGCATATGGGATGGAATCAAATAAAAGTCAAAATTCAAAAGGCAAAAGGCAAAAGTAAGGAATGTTTTTTATTGAAGTATATACCGAATAATTCATATGTATATTTTGTGCATTCGTATTATTGCGATCCGGAGGATAAAAAAATAATTGCGGCAACCACTGATTATGGTATAGATTTTGCCAGCATGATTTGCAAAGATAATATTTTTGGGTGTCAGTTTCATCCTGAAAAGTCGCAGGATATAGGTTTAAATATAGTTAAAAATTTTGTGAGATTGTAGTATATTAGAAAGAGGGGCTATGTTAATTATTCCGGCGGTAGATATTAAAGATGGAAAAGTTGTAAGGTTATACAGGGGTGAATTTGATAAGGTGAAAATTTATTCCGAAGACCCTGTTTCTATGGCGCAGGAGTGGGAATTGGAGGGCGCCAAAATGCTGCATATAGTAGATTTGGACGGCGCTTTGTCAGGCCAGCTTAAGAATCTGGATATGATAAAAGAGATGTTGGATGCAGTGTCTATACCTTTAGAGGTTGGAGGCGGCATAAGGTCGTTTGAATTGATAGAGGAATTGGTTTCCATTGGCATACAGCGTGTTGTATTGGGTACTCGCGCCTGTGAAGATGAAGATTTTGTCCGGCATGTAATAGAACATTTTGCCGAAAAAATAGTTATCAGTATAGATGCAAAAGATGGCTTGGTAGCAACTTCCGGATGGACTAAGGTTTCCAAAATAAAAGCAGTAGACTTTGTAAAAAGGTTAGAATCTTTGGGCCTAAACTCTTTAATATTTACTGACATATCGCGCGATGGGACTCTTGCTGGGCCGAATATAGAGGCTGTAAGAAATGTGTTGTGCGTAAAAAAGAATATGTCAGTGATTTCTTCCGGCGGGGTATCTTCAATCGAAGATATTCTGCAGCTTAAAAAATTGGAACAGGAAGGTCTTTCCGGCGTAATTGTCGGTAAGGCCTTATATGAGAAAAAAATAAATCTTAAAGAAGCGATAAAAAAATGTTAGCGAAAAGAATTATTCCATGTCTTGATGTTAAGGATGGCAGGGTTGTAAAAGGCGTAAACTTTTTAAATCTGCGTGACGCAGGTGATCCCGTTGAGAATGCCGTGTATTATGACAAACAAAAAGCGGACGAGCTTGTTTTTTTAGATATTACTGCCAGCCACCAAAAACGTAAGACCATGACAGATATTGTTAAGGATGTCGCGGAGAGTATTTTTATGCCTTTTACAGTAGGCGGCGGCATAAATAATTTAGATGATATCAGAAATCTATTGAAGGCAGGTTGTGACAAGGTTTCCATAAATACAGCAGCCGTAAAAGATCCGCAATTGATAAGGCGAGCATCACAAAGATTTGGCAGTCAGTGTATTGTTGTGGCAATTGATGCAAGGCGGGGGACTGTCCCCAACCCAAACAGTAAACATTCATTGAGGGGACTGTCCCCCTCGTGGGAAATATATATAAACGGCGGCCGTACCCCCACAGGCAAAAATGCTGTTAAGTGGGCCAAGAAAGCCGAAAAATTAGGTGCGGGCGAAATCCTTTTAACAAGTATGGACCGGGACGGCACAAAAGACGGTTATGATATTAATTTAACCAAGGCCATATCAACATCTGTAGGCATACCTGTTATTGCTTCTGGCGGGGCAGGAAATCTGGAACATCTATATGAAGCTTTGACAAAAGGTTGCGCTGATGCAGTTTTGGCAGCATCCATATTTCATTACAGGCAATATTCTGTAAAACAGGCAAAGGATTATTTAAAAAAGAGAAAGGTGGCGGTAAGAATATGGTAGAATTCAAATTTGATGAAAAAGGTTTGATTCCAGCAATTATACAGGATTATAAGACAGGCGAGGTTTTGATGCTGGCTTATATGAACAAGGAGTCGATTGAAAAGACAATAAAAGATAAAAAGGCCTGTTTCTATTCGCGTTCGCGCCAGAAATTATGGCTTAAAGGCGAGACATCGGGCAATTTTCAGGTGGTAAAAGGTTTTTATTTTGACTGCGACCAGGATTGCATCTTGGTTAAGGTCCGCCAGATAGGCGATGCCGCATGTCATACAGGCTATCGTTCATGTTTTTATCGTAAATTAGACGGCGTCAAGGTTAAAACCATTGGCAAAAAAATATTTGACCCGGATAAGGTGTATAAAAAATAATATGTATTATCCATCAAAACAGGAATTTATAAAATTATCCAAAAGAGGCAATCTGATCCCCGTTTATACTGAAATCCTTGCTGATTTTCAGACGCCTTTGTCTGCGTTTATGAAGATTAGCGACGGGAAGTATTCATATCTTTTGGAATCTGTGGAGGGCGGCGAGAATATTGCTCGTTATTCCTTTCTGGGCGCCAACCCATCACTGGTTTTCAAATCAGATGGAAAAAGCGACCCGCTTTTGGAAATCAAAAAGATTATGTCCAAATATAAATTTGTGCAGCTAAAAGAACTGCCAAGGTTCTGCGGCGGCATGGTGGGTTATTTAAGTTATGACGCAGTCAGGTTTTTTGAAGAATTGCCGGATAAAAATAAAGACGAACTGAATATCCCGCTTGCGATCTTTGTCATGACAGACACATTTTTGATATTTGACCATGTAAACCATACTATAAAGATAGTAGCCTTGGCGCATGTGAAAAATGATGCCTCAAGGGCGTATTCAGAGGCCATTAAAAAAATAGATCAGCTTGGTGCAAAATTAAAAAAGCCTTTGAATGAGGAAATAAAAAAGAAAAAAAGTGAAAACCCCTTAAAGATAGAATCTAATTTTACGAAAGAAAAATTTCAACATCTTGTCCTTAAGGCAAAAGAATATATAAAGGCCGGAGATATTATCCAGGTTGTCCCATCGCAGCGTTTCAGGACAAAGATTTCAGCAGAGCCGTTTGATATTTATCGCGCGCTTCGTTCAATAAACCCTTCGCCTTATATGTTTTATCTTAATTTTGACGATGTGAAGATAGCTGGTTCTTCGCCTGAAGTTATGGTCAGGTGCGAGGACGGCAATATAGAATTGCGGCCTATTGCAGGGACCAGGCCCCGAGGCAGGGATGAAAAAGAAGATATGCTTCTTGAAAAAGAACTGCTTAAAGATGTCAAAGAGTGCGCCGAACATATTATGCTGGTTGATTTGGGCAGAAATGATGTTGGCCGGGTTGCAAATTTTAAATCAGTAGAAGTTAAAGAGTTGATGACAATAGAAAAATATTCGCATGTAATGCATATTGTAAGCGATGTAACAGGTAAGTTGAAAAAAGGCAAGGATGTATTTGATGTTGTACGCGCTTCATTTCCTGCTGGTACTGTAAGCGGTGCGCCCAAAATACGTGCAATGGAAATTATTGACGAATTGGAAAATACAAAACGCGGGCTTTATGCCGGCGCAATAGGGTATTTTAGTTTTTCAGGCAACACTGATACATGCATAGCCATACGGACTATTTTAATAAAGGGCAACACTGCTTATGTCCAAGCAGGTGGCGGCATAGTTGCAGATTCGGTTCCTAGCCGCGAATACCAGGAAACAGTTAATAAGGCAAAGGCAATGATGAAGGCAATAGAGCATGCCCAAAAGGGGCTTGTATGATTTTAATGATAGATAATTATGATTCTTTTACCTATAATCTCGTTCAATATTTAGGCGAGATGGGCCAGCGGCTTGAGGTTTACAGGAATGATAAGATAACTATTTCCAAAATAAAAAAATTAAAACCTGATCACATAGTAATATCTCCTGGGCCTGGTCGGCCTGAAGATGCCGGCATATCAAAAGATGTTATAAAGGAATTTGCAGGCAAAATACCTATCTTAGGCGTTTGCCTGGGGCATCAGTGTATAGGCGAGGTTTTTGGCGCAGAGGTTGTGCGGGCCGATAGATTAATGCATGGCAAAACTTCTTTAATTTATCATAATAACAAAACTATTTTCAAGAATATAACAAACCCTTTTACTGCTACGCGTTATCACTCTTTGATAGTCAAGCGTGAAAGCCTTCCGGCATGCCTTGAAATTATAGCCCATACAAAGGAAAACGAAATCATGGGCATGAAGCATAAAAAACTTCCTGTTTGGGGCGTGCAGTTTCATCCGGAGTCAATTTTGACAAAAGAAGGAAAAAATATTTTAGAGAATTTTTTGAGTTTGTCATCCTGAGGAGCCCTAAAGGGCGACGAAGGATCTGACGTTAGATTCTTCGCTTCGCTCAGAATGACAATGTAAGATAAACGAACGAGGCAAATATGATAAAAGAAGCTATATCTAAGCTGATAGAAAGAATTGATTTAACAAATGAAGAGGCCAGGCAGGTCATGGAAGAGATAATGACCGGTCAGGCTACTATGGCGCAGATAAGTGCGTATCTAGTGGCAATGAGGATGAAAGGCGAAACTATTGATGAGATAACCGACAGTGCGCAGGTTATGAGAAATCATGCTGCTAAAATAGCTTATAAGGGAAATAATATTTTGGATACCTGCGGCACAGGCGGCGACGGAAGTTTTACCTTTAATATTTCTACAGTAAGCGCCTTGGTTGCATCCGGCGCAGGCGCTATAGTTGCAAAGCACGGCAACAGGGCGGTTTCAAGCGAATGCGGAAGCGCAGACTTATTGAAAGAATTAGGAGTTAATATAGAAGCGAAACAGGTTGTTTTGGAAAAATGTTTAAGGCAGGCAGGTATTGCATTTTTATTTGCGCCGCTTTTGCATGAATCTATGAAATATGCTGCACCGGTAAGGCGCGAAATTGGGGTCAGGACTATTTTTAATATTTTAGGGCCCATGACAAATCCGGCAGGCGCAAGGCACCATCTTTTAGGGGTATTTAACTGGAAATTGACAAAGCCTTTGGCCCAGGTAATGAATAAACTCGGCTCTAAACATGTTTTGGTTGTAGCTGGAGAAGACGGGCTTGATGAAATAACAACAACATCTAAAACTATAATTTCAGAATTAAAGAATGGCAAGGTAAAGACATATAAGGTAAGCCCATCAGATTTTGGCATTAAGAAATCAAAACCGTCGGATTTAAAGGGCGCAGATGTTGTTACTAACGCGAAAATGGCATTAGAGATACTTAACGGCGCAAAAGGCCCGAAAAGAGATATAGTTGTTTTAAACGCAGCCGCCGCATTATATGCAGATGATATAGCGAAAAATATAAAACAAGGCATTAAGCTTGCGGAAGAATCAATTGATACAGGCAGGGCAATGGCGAAACTGGAAGATTTAAAAAAGTTGACTAACGAGGTATAAGTTTGGAACAGGATTTTATAGATAAAATAGTTTCTTCTAAGCAAAAAGAAGTTGAACAGGCCAAAAAAAGGCTTCCTTTGGAAAAAATTATAAGCATGCTATGTTCTCTTGCGCCAGACGGAGACCTGACACATCATTTTGCTTCAAAGAGAAATTTTCAGGCAGCAATAAATATCCCTGATAAAATAAGCCTTATAGCAGAGGTTAAAAAGGCTTCTCCTTCAAAAGGTGTTTTAAGGCAAGATTTTGATCCTGTAAAGATAGCCAGAGAATACCAGTATGCGGGCGCAGCTGCAATATCGGTGTTGACTGATGAGGCCTTTTTCGGCGGGCACACTTCTTTTATAGGTAAGGTTAAAGATGCGGTGCGTATTCCTATTTTAAGGAAAGATTTTATTATAGATGAATATCAGATTTATCAGTCTGCCCTTATTGAGGCGGATTGTATTTTGTTGATAGCGGATATTTTAAGCGAGAAAAAGATAGACGATTTTTTATTTTTAGCAGAACAATTAAATATAGATGTACTCGTTGAATCAAATACAAAGGATGCGTTGGATAAGGTGCTGCGCGCAAACGCAAAAATAGTAGGTATAAATAACAGGAATCTGCGTACATTTGAAATTGATTTAAAGATTACGCAGGATCTTATAAAGCATATACCCAAGGATAAAACAATCGTCAGCGAGAGCGGCATAAAAACAAAAGAAGATATTGATTTTTTAAAATCGCTTGGGGTTAATGCCATACTTGTGGGCGAGGCATTTATGCAGGCAGATAATATTACAGATAAGATTAAGGAGATGATGGGTGGTAAGGGTTAAGGTTTGCGGTATTACAAATTTAGAGGATGCATTGGCTGCAATCCAGCTGGGTGCAGATGCTATTGGTTTTGTTTTTGCAAAAAGCCCGCGCCATGTTAGCATCCAAGAAGCCGAACGCATTATAGAAAAACTTCCTCCTTTTGTGAATTTTACCGGATTGTTTGTAAATGCCAACAGGAAAGTTGTTGAAAAAACAATAAAAACCTGTAAAATAGACACATTGCAGTTTCATGGCGAAGAATCGAACGGATATTGTTCATATTTTAAAAGGACGCATAAGGTTGTAAAGGCCTTTAGGATTAAAGATAAAAAAATATTAGATTTGCTATTGAATTATGATGTTGATGGTTATTTGCTTGATACTTATATTGAAGGCGCTGCCGGCGGTACAGGAAAAATTTTTGATTGGAATTTAGCGAAAAGGGCAAAAACTCTTGTAAGCCCGGTTATCCTTTCAGGCGGGCTTAACCCTGGCAATGTTGCGCAGGCTATAAAAAAAGTAAGGCCGTATGCAGTGGATGTGTCAAGCGGCATTGA
>Ga0172369_10004970_pt1 | contig 16587 bp, 22 predicted proteins | sample LakKiv25m_FD_114539 | JGI IMG/M metagenome (GOLD analysis project Ga0172369, IMG submission 114539) | Freshwater microbial communities from Kabuno Bay, South-Kivu, Congo - kab_022012_11.25m | ecosystem: Environmental > Aquatic > Freshwater > Lake | place: Democratic Republic of the Congo...
AGCTGACGCGCACGCGCGACGGCAAGGTGGTCAGCGTCGCTGATGACCTCAAGTCGGCGGCGACGGATGCGCTGAAGAAAGCCGCGACGCTGTTGGGCGTCGGCGTGCAGTCGTGCGCCGTCGAGGAGGCGCCGGCACCGCTGCAAGGTCCCAAGCGGGTGCAGCCGGCGGCGGACGGTGAGGAGCCCGGCGTGCCCGACGCCAACCGCCTGACGCGCAAGCAGGCGGAGTTCATCGCCAAGCTGGCCAAGACAAACGGTCTCGGCCGGGGTGAAGTCGAGGAACTGTCGCGCAAGCGCACCGCGCGGTCGTGATCGTCCCCGCGGCAAGCCCTGCGACCTCCCTGCAGGACCTGCGCGGCAAACACATGGCCTACACGGATCCGCTGTCGCTGACCGGGCGCCAATACGTTGACCATCGGCTCCGCGAACTCGGGGCCGCAGAAGCGAGCTTCTTTGCTCAGACGCAGTTCACCGGTTCGCACGATCGGTCCATCGACGCTGTCTTTCTTGGGCTGGTCGACGCAGCCTCGGTCGATGAACTGGTGTACTTGGCTGTGATTGAACGCAATCCTGAGATGCGCCATGGCCTGCGCGTGCTGGAAGCCTCGCCGCCATTCGGCATTCCGCCCGTCGTCGTGCCCCACTCAACGCCGCCAGCGCTGCGGACGACCTTGACCGAGGCCTTGACCACCATGCATGAGTCGGTCGACGGCCGCCACATCCTGCGCAGCCTCGGAATGGACCGTTTCACCGTTGTCGAACCGGCCCTGTACGACAGCGTACGCGCGGTGACCGCACCATGAGGTTCCTGCGGAACCGCTGCAGAGCCGCGAGTAGGTCCTTGACGTTGCGGGTATTTGGTGTGGCCCTGGTGGCCACCTTGCTGTTTGGCCTCGGCTTCGGCGCGCTGGCCAGGACGCTGGTGACGCAGATCCTGCGCCACGAGATGCACGCGCGAGCGGCAGCACTCGGCGAAGGCATGGGCGTTGCCGTCGGCGATGCGGTCGCAACAGGCGACCGCGTGGGCCTGCACGCGCTGCTGGGCGACGCCCTCCAGGCCAATGACGCCATTCACTATCTGTTGATCGTAGACCGCGCCGGTCGGATCGTGGCGCACACGCTGGGCAGGCAGCCAAGTCCAGCCTTCCTCGCCACGATTCGCGATCAGCGCGGCCCAGGCGAGGTCGTCGTGATGCGAACGGAACGAGGCCTGATCCACGATGTTGTGGTGCCACCACGCCCGGGAGCCGGCGCAGAGATCCACATCGGCATGAAGGAATCGCGCATCTCCGACGCGGTCTCCGAGCTCACCGGCGCATTCACATCGGCGGCGGCGGCTGCTCTGTTCGCGGGACTGCTCGTTGCGTGGCGCGTGAGCCTGAGCCTCGTGCGGCCTCTGCGCGACATGGCCCAGCGCGCAGATGACATCGCCCACGAGGCCCTCGGCGATCGCAACGCCCGGGAAACGCAGGCGGACCAACTGGACTCCTGCCGCGGTGACGTCGCCGGCTTGGAGCGATCCTTCAATCGCATGGCGGAATCACTGCAGCAGAGCCGGGAGCGCCTCGCCGAGACGCAGCGCCAGATGATCCGCACCGAGCGCATGGCGGCCCTCGGCACCTTCGTCGCTGGGACGGCGCACGCGATCAACAATCCACTAGGCGGTTTGCGCGGATGCCTCGAGATGATGTCCGCCAACCCCGGCGACATCGGGCGCCTGCGCCGCTACACCCACATCGGCCAGGAGGCTGTCGCGCGCATCGAAGAGCTCGTGCGGCGGCTCATGCTGTTCGTGCGTCAAGACGGCGATGCTGTGCTGGACTACGATGTCAACGATGTCCTTTCCGGCAGCCTCGTCTTGGAGGCGCGCGTCAAGGATGGCACGGTGTCTGTCGCACTTGATCTGGATCCGCGTCCGTGCACAGTGCGCGGCAATCCGCTGCAGCTGGAGCAGGCTCTGACCAATCTGGTGCTCAATGCCCTGCAGGCATCGCCCGCCGGGTCGTTGGTTCGCGTGCGAACAAGCGCAGGTGCGTTGGTGGACGAAGTGCGAGTCGACATCGAGGATCAAGGCCCGGGAGTGCCGGCTGGGGAGCGCGATCGCATTTTCGAGCCCTTCTTCACGACCAAACCAGAGGGCGAGGGCACGGGCCTTGGCCTTTGGGTGGCGTGGCGCGCCGTCGAAGGACACGGCGGTCGCATCGAAGTGAGCGAGGCACCGGGCGGCGGTGCGCGCTTCTCTGTATTCCTGCCGCGCTGCAACGACGCAGCAATCGCCTGTCCATCTGAGGAGAACGCCCATGCCTGATACCTGCGCGGGTTGCCGCCACATCCTGCTGGTCGAGGACGAGGGCACGCTGCGGGTGCCGCTCCATGACTTCTTGGAGTCCAAGGGCGCGCAGGTCACCTCCGTGGCGAGCGGCAGCGAAGGCATCGCCGCGCTGATGCGCAATGACTTCGATATTGTGTTCACGGACATCCGCATGCCGGGCGCCGACGGCTTTGCAGTGCTGGCTCGCGCCCTCGAGCTGTCGCCCAAGACCAGCGTCGTGATGATCACCGCCTATGCCGACATCGCTTCGTCCGTGCGCGCGATGCGAGAGGGCGCCTATGACTACCTGCCCAAGCCCTTCTCTTTCGATCAGGTGGACGCGGTGCTGCTTCGCCATTGCCGCGAGCACCGCATCCGCGTGGAGCGCGACGAGTTGCGCCGCGAGGTCGATGGTGATTGCGACGTCGACCAGATCGTAGCCTGCTCGCGGCCGATGCAGGCAGTGCTGGAGACCGTGCGTCGTGTCGCAGCCTCCGACGCCAGCGTCGTGCTGCTCGGCGAGACCGGCACCGGCAAGGAGCTGGTGGCCGAGGCCCTGCACCGGCTGTCGCAGCGCAAGGCGCACCGTCTGGTCAAGGTCAACTGCGCGGCGGTTCCGGAGAGCCTCATCGAGAGCGAGTTGTTCGGCCATGAGCGCGGCGCGTTCACCGGCGCGGTTGCCCGCAAGCGCGGGCGCTTCGAGATGGCGCACGGCGGAACGTTGTTCCTCGACGAGATCGGAGAGCTGAGCCCGGCCGGTCAGGCCAAGGTCCTGCGGGCGTTGCAGGAACATGCCTTCGAGCGAGTCGGCGGCGTCGAGACCGTCAAGGTCGACCTGCGCGTCATCGCCGCCAGCCACCGCGACTTGCAAGCGATGGTGCGCCAGGGCACATTCCGCGAGGACCTGTACTACCGCTTGGCAGTGATCGCCATTCACATTCCGCCGTTGCGCGAACGCGCCGCGGACATCGAGCCGCTTTGCCGCGCGCTGGTGCAACGCGCCGGCCGGCAGACGCGCAGGCCGGTGCCCGACTTCTCGGCGGAGGTGTTCCAGCGGCTGCGCGCTTACCGCTTCCCCGGCAATGTCCGGGAGCTGGCCAACCTCATCGAGCGTGCGGTGACCCTGAGCGACGGCAACCTGCTGGATGTCGAGCATTTTCCCGGTGAGGTCATGGCGTCGGCGTGGGTGCGCGACCAGCAAGACCAAGCTGGCTTCCTGCCCCTTGCCGAAGCGACGGCGCGCTTCGAGGCGGACTACATCGCCTCTGCGCTGCGCCGCGCCGGCAACCGCCGCGGTGAGGCTGCTGCGCTGCTGTGCGTATCGCGCAAGACGCTGTGGGCACGGACCCAAGAGCGTGACGAAGGGCCCGACGCCCACTGAGGCTCACGTCCAGGCCATCTTCAGGCCAGCCACCACCAGCACCGCCGAGAGCAGACGCCGCAGGACCGCCGGCGCCAGGCCGCGGGTGCCGAGCCAGGAGCCGATGGCGCCGCCGACCAGCGCCGCGACGCCCCACGGCGCGGCGTCCGCCGGCACATGGCCGACGCTCGCCAGGTTGCCGGCGAGGCCAGCGAGTGAGTTGACCAGGATGAACCCGGCCGCCATGCCTGAGGCCGTGCGCACGTCGGCCCAGCCGCGCAAGATGAGCAAGGGCGACAGGAAGATGCCACCGCCGGTGCCGGTCAGACCCGACAGGAGGCCGATGGCGCTGCCCCATGCTGCGGCGTGCGCGCGGCCGGGCAAGCGCTGCGGTTCTGCCACCGCCACCTTCATGGGCCATGCCATGCGGGCGGCCGAGTAGAGCAGAATCACACCGACGAGCGGTCGGTACCAGTGCCCCGGAACGTGCAAAGCCCCGCCCAGCCAGGCCATGGGCACCGAGCCGAGCACGAACGGCAAAACGCGCCGCCATGGCAACATCCCGACGCGCAGGAACCGCAGCGTGACGACCGTCGATACGAGGATGTTCAGGCACAGGGCCGTCGGTTTCATCACCTCGGCTGGCACGCCGTAGAGGGCCATCGCGGCCAGATAGCCGGACGCCCCGGCATGGCCCACCGAGGCATAGAGCACAGCGGCAAAAAAGATGAGCAGGGTCACCGGGACAGACCTCAAAGCCGGCACGATCCGCCAGGCTCCTCGTGCGATCAAGCAGGATCAAGCTGCGTAGATCAGCGCCGAAGCCCCCAAGAACAGCAGCACACCGCACACGGCCTTCATCACGACAAGACCGCGCGAACGTTCGTTCCAATCCATGTAGCGCTGCACGAGTTCCGTCGAGGAGCCCGCAAAGGCAATGACGCCGCAGTGACCGAGCCCGAACGCGAGCAAGAGCGCGTAGCCGAAGCCCGGCGTCGCGGTCGCGGTGCCCATGGCCACGCCGATGATGGGCGCGATGAAGGCAAAAGTGCAGGGACTCAGGCCAATTCCGAACACGAGACCGATGCCGAGTGCTGCCAGCAAGCCGCGCTGCTTGACACCGGCAAAGCGCAGGCCCTGCATCGGCATCTCGACCAACCCGACGAGGTGCAGGCCGGCCAAGACGAAGATGCCGGCGATGATGTAGCTGAACAAGGACGCGTACTTGGCGAGCGCGAAGCCCAGGCCAATCACCGCACCGCCAGCGAGGCCGATGGCGATCAACATGCCGAAGGCAAATGCGCCGGCCAGGCTCAGGGCACTGATCCGGCTTCCGAAAGCGCGTTCGCCGCCGACAAAGCCGACGATGAGCGGAATCGTCGCAAGATGGCACGGGCTCAGCACGACGCTGGCCATGCCCCACAAGACGCTGACGCCCAGGGCGAGGCATGCCGGACCCTGAAGGCCATGATCGAACAGGGAAAACAACCGATCCATGCTACTGCCTTGCCGGCACTGCCGGTGTCTCGTGGAACTTGAATCCGAATTCCGCGAACTTGGCTACGACTGCGTCAGCGGCCAAGAAGCCCGTGTGGCGAAACAGTTCCTTGCCGGCCGGATCGCAGAAGATCTGCGTCGGAATGGCGCGCACGCCGTACTTGTCGAGTTCCGCGGGGTTGCCCTGGACGTTGACGAATTGGACGTCCAGCTGGCCTGCAAAGCGCGTCTCCAGCTGTTGCATGACGCCGAGCATCGCCTTGCAGGGCGCACAACTCGTCGTGCCGAGGTCGAGAAAGCGTGGCACCGCGCTCTGTTGTCCATCCGGCACCTGGCCTTGCGGCACGCGCACCGGAGCAGCCTGCTGTGCCTGCGGCTCTTCGTTCGATTCTCCAACCGCCTTGAGACCCATCGGCACACCGACCACGACGACGACAACAGCGATCGCCAACCACGCTTTGTGCATCGGGTTCATGGCAACCTCGCGGCATTCTGGAGGACGGTCTTGATTTCGGCGACGCTGAGCACCGTGCCGACGCTGTGCACGACGCCGTTGACCACGAAGGCCGGTGTCTGTGCAATGCCCAACTCGATGAAGCGGGCAAGGCGCGTGACCGATTCGACCTCGCAGCCGAGATCGAGTTCGTCGACGGCCTGTTGGACGTTGCGTTTCATCGTCGTGCAGGGCGCGCAGCCGGAGCCAAGAACCTGGATTTGCAGCGGAGTCGTGTAAGCCATCGCCGTTATTCCCAATGTTCGTTCATCGTCGAACGACGGTGAGCCTAGGAGCCGCGCTCAGGCGTGTCAATGGATGCGGCGGTCGGCGAGCCTACCACTTGACAACCCGAGCCGGGCGCCTTATCGTCGTTCAACGATGACCAACGAATCGACCACCTCCTGTTGCCCGCCGCCACGCGAAGTCGCGACCGATGTCGCGCTGACAAGTCCTGAAGCCAACGAAGAATTGGCGCAACTGGCCAAGGCGGTCGGGCACCCTGCGCGCGTGCAGATCCTGCGCGTGCTGGCGAGCCGGACAGCGTGTCTTTGTGGCGACATCGTGGATGAATTGCCGCTGGCGCAATCGACCGTGTCGCAACATCTGAAGATCTTGAAAGAAGTTGGACTCATCCGCGGCGAAGTCGATGGCCCGCGTGTCTGCTACTGCATCGAACCGAACGTGCTCGAACGCTTCAAGGCGCTGGTCGCGGGGCTCTGAGGGCACCGACGAGAATGACTCGTCGGTGTGCCCTATCTGTGTTGTTGGGTCGCCAAGCGAGCCGAAGCGGACTCGCGGCGACACACCATCACAACAGCTCGATCGAGTTGATTGTGTTGGTGTCCTAACAGCCGCGTATCCGGCCCGTGCGTCGCAACAGTGGGCCCATATCATCGCGAATCGGCGATGAACGAAGAAAAGGAGACACCATGACCACCACCATCCGCGTGTTCGACCCGCCGCTCTGTTGCTCGACAGGAATCTGCGGGCCGAGCGTCGACCCGGACCTCGTGCGTTTCGCTGCGGATCTCGACTGGTTGCGCAGCCAGGGCGTCGACGTGGAACGCTTCAACCTTGCGCAACAGCCGGGCGCGTTCACCGGCGACAGCGTCGTGCAAAAGGCTTTGGAAACGGACGGCGTCGAGGGCTTGCCGCTTGTCCTGGTGGACGGCCGCGTCGCAGCCCAAGGCACGTATCCGTCGCGCGATGCGTTGATGGCTCTTGCCGGTCTGGTCGTGCGCAAGACCACCGAGGCCACGGGCACCGGCTGCTGCGGCGGCAACAGCGGCAAGAGCGGCTGCTGCTGAACTTGAGGAGGCAAGTCATGCGGTTTCTCGACGATGTGCCGCGGCATTTGTTCTTCACCGGCAAAGGCGGCGTCGGCAAGACGAGCGTGTCGTGCGCAGCAGCCATCGCGCTCGCCGACCGCGGCCTCAAGGTGTTGCTCGTCAGCACCGACCCGGCCTCCAACCTCGATGAAGTCCTGGGCATTCGTCTCGGCGCCGAACCGACTGCCATCCTTGCCGTAGCAGGACTTTCGGCGGTCAATATCGATCCGCAGGCCGCGGCGAGCGCCTACCGCGAACGCATGGTGGGACCGTACCGCAGCCTCTTGCCCGAGGCGGCCGTGCGGAGCATCGAGGAACAGTTGTCAGGCGCATGCACGGTGGAAATCGCTGCATTCGATGAGTTCTCGAAGTTGCTCGGCGATCCCGCGGTGACGCGCGACTTCGACCATGTGCTCTTCGACACCGCGCCGACTGGCCACACACTGCGATTGCTCGAACTGCCTGCCGCATGGTCGGAATTTCTCGATACGAATGTCGGCGGCACCTCGTGTCTCGGACCACTCGCCGGATTGCAGGCGCAGCGGGCCTTGTACGCTGGTTCGCGGACGACGCTGACCGATTCTCAGCAGACCGCGCTCATCCTCGTGACGCGTGCCGAACGCAGCGCAATCGCTGAGGCGGAGCGGACACGCCTGGAATTGGCGGCGCTGGGCATGGCGCGCATCGAACTGGTCGTCAATGGCGTCTTTGAGGCGACAGAGCCACAGGACAAGCTGGCGCGCGCGCTGGAAAGGCAGGCGCAGCAAACGCTTTCGGAACTGCCGCGAGGGCTGGCTGTGCTGCCGCGGACGCAACTGCCGCTGCTGCCTTTTGGCCTGGTCGGCATTGATGCCTTGAGGGCGCTGACCGGGGAAAAATGCCAAGTGACGCCAAGCGTTTCGAGCGAGAACCTGCCGGTCGTGCCGCCGTTCGAGGCGCTGATCGATGAACTGGCGTCGGGTGATCACGGCGTCATCCTCACGATGGGCAAAGGCGGCGTCGGCAAGACAACGCTCGCGGTGCGCATTGCGACCGACCTGGCGGCGCGCGGCCATGCCGTGCACCTGACGACGACGGATCCGGCTGCGCATGTGGCACAAACGCTTGGCAAACCTGTGCCCGGCCTGCGCGTCAGCCGCATCGACCCAGCTACCGAAGTCGCAGCGTATACCGAAGAGGTGATGCGCACGGCCGGTGCCCCGCTCGACGATGCCGGACGCGCGCTGCTCGCTGAAGACCTGCGTTCGCCATGCACCGAGGAAATCGCCGTATTTCGCGCCTTTGCTCGGGTCGTCGAGGAAGGCGAGGCCGGCTTTGTGGTCATCGACACGGCTCCGACCGGCCACACCTTGCTGCTGCTCGACGCTGCCGAAGCCTACCACCGCGACGTGTTGCGCACGGCTGGCCAGGCTCCTGACGAAGTGCGGCGACTGCTGCCGCGGCTGCGCGACCCGATTTTCACCAAGGTGCTGCTGGTCACACTGCCCGAAGCGACACCGGTGCATGAAGCTGCGCAACTGCAAGCGGATCTGCAACGTGCGGGCATCGAGCCCTTTGCCTGGGTCATCAACCAGAGCCTTGTGCCGCTGGATGTCACCGACCCGGTGCTGCGCCAGCGCCGCGCGCGTGAGGGCCTTTATCACGCCGAGGTGCGGTCGCTGGCCCGACGAGTCGCCTTGCTGCCTTTGCGTCCTGATGATTTTGCAGCGAATGTCCGGCCGACCCAAGTCGCAAGGAGCGCCGTCGCATGACCTCAGCTACCTCCCTGACCAGCCGCTTGTCCTTCCTGGACCGCTGGTTGACGCTCTGGATCTTCCTCGCGATGGCGCTGGGCATCGCGCTGGGACGTCTGGCGCCCGGTCTGGCCGCGCAACTCGACCGGCTCAGTATTGGCACGACGTCGATTCCCATCGCCATCGGCCTGATTCTGATGATGTACCCGCCGCTGGCCAAAGTGCGCTACGAAGCGCTGCATGAGGTGCTGCGCGACCGCAAAGTGCTCGCGCTCTCTCTGGTGCAGAACTGGATCGTCGGGCCGATCCTCATGTTCGGCCTGGCGATTCTCTTCCTGCGCGACCGGCCCGAGTACATGCTCGGCCTCATCCTCATCGGCCTCGCCCGCTGCATCGCGATGGTCCTGGTCTGGAACGATCTCGCGCGCGGCGATGGCGATTACTGCGCCGGCCTTGTCGCCTTCAACTCCTTGTTCCAAATCCTCTTCTTTCCCATCTACGCCTGGTTCTTCGCCACGCTCCTGCCGTCCTGGCTCGGCCTGCAAGGCGCGGCCATCTCCATCACCATCAGCGACATCGCGCAAAGCGTCGCCATCTACCTCGGCATTCCCTTTGTCGCAGGCTTTTTGACACGCCGCATCCTGCGCGCACGGAAAGGCGCGGTTTGGTACGACACGCAATTCGTGCCGCGCATCGGCCCCATCACCTTGATCGCCCTGCTCTTCACCATCGTCGTCATGTTCTCTTTGAAAGGCGACGCCATCTTGAGCCTGCCCCTCGACGTCGCCCGCATCGCCATGCCTTTGCTCATCTACTTCGTAGTCATGTTCTTCGTGTCGTTCTGGATGAGCCACAAAGTCGGCGCCAGCTACGGCCAGACCGCGACCTTGTCGTTCACGGCGGCTTCCAACAACTTCGAGCTCGCCATCGCCGTCGCCGTCGCCACCTTCGGCATCCACAGCGGCGCCGCCTTCGCCGCCGTCATCGGCCCGCTGGTCGAAGTGCCCGTGCTCATTGCGCTGGTCGGCGTCGCACTGCGCTTGCAAAAGAGGTTCGCATGGACACCGTGATTTTCGCGTGCGTGCACAACGCCGGTCGCTCGCAGATGGCGGCGGCGCTGTTCAACCTGCTGGCGGATCCACAGAAAGCCAAGGCGATTTCCGCGGGCACCCAGCCGGCCGAGCGTGTCCATCCGGTCGTGCTGGAGTCGATGCTGGAAATCGGCATCGACCTGTCGCAAGCCAGGCCGCAGAAACTGACCGACGAGCTGGCGCGCGGTGCGACGCTGCTGGTGACGATGGGCTGCGGCGAGCAGTGTCCGTATGTGCCGGGGTTGGAGCGCGACGATTGGCCGCTGCCGGATCCGAAAGGCAAGACGCTGGAAGAGGTTCGTGCGATTCGCGATGAAGTGGAGGCGCGAGTTCGGGCGCTTGCCAGCGTGCGCGGCTGGTCGCACGTTTGACTAGCCGAGGGGGCCACGAAGACAGCGCAGGCCGGGGCCGAGAGTTGGCAAGGCGCGCGCAGTCAAGCCGCGCGATCGCCGCGCTCCGGAATCTCGCGCAGCAGCTCCGGATGCTGGTCAAGCAGGCGCAGCAGCACGGCAACCGAGCGCACGACAGCCACTTCGTCCTTTTCGTACTTATGAAGCGCCATCGGCCCGCCGCCGAGAAGCCGACCGGCCTGCCGTTGCGACAGCCCGAGGCGTCGGCGGATGCGCCCCACTTCGGCCGGCGCCAAGAGCCCGTCGACCTCGGCGAGCAGACCGAGAAACGCCGCCTCTGTCGCGGCAATGTCGGGGCCGTCAAGCACGGGCGGGTGCTGCACGTCCTGCGGGCAGCACCAGCCGGGCTGATCGACCGTCACCGACCGGCCTTTGTAGGTCCAGGTTCGCGGACGTGTGTCGCGCACCATCACGGCGTTGCATTGGTCGCACTTCGGGGCCGTCGCGGTTTCCATCGGTCGCCTCATTTCAGCTTGAAGGACAGGAGCTTCCACTCCTGGATGCCTTCGTCGGTGAACTTGATGTACAAGACGCCGGCCACGCTCGGCACGTGGTAGACGTCCTGCCACTGGCCCGGTCGCTTCTCCGACGGCATGGTCTTATAGAACATGCTGGGCCGCATCGAAGCGACCGCTGCCTGCATTCCGGCTAGCGAAAACCCAAGCTCTTGCGCAGCCTGCACGGCAACCAGAGTCGCGCGCAATCGCTGCGCCATGGCGGCCCGAAACGCTTGCAGGTCGTGCGCCTAGCGCCGGTTCATGTGGACAGAGTGTAACCTGCGTGGTTACTTCATGCAGGCCCTCGGACAGCACCGCTTGCGCCCGGAAGGCTTTGCGTACGTGTGGTTCGATGATGCCATCATGGTGAACTGGTGCCCGAATTGCGAGATGCCGACGGGCTTGCGAGGCACGGCCATCGAGCGCGTGCAGATGCCGATGGCCCTCCGGGTGAGCGAACTCACAGAAGTGGTGCCGGTGCGGGCGGCTGCGTGAGAGTTTGACAGCAGGTCTGCTGCCCAATGTCCACGTGGACGTTGGGCAGCGGGCCACGCCGTTTCCTACATGTCAGCGACTTGGCGAGAACGGCGCGGTGCCGGCACAACCGACGCTGCCCGGTCAGGCAATTGAGGACGTCGCGCTCGTGGACGCGGTCGCGGCAAAGGTGCGTGCCGCCTACGTGGCAGGCGGCCTGACAACGCTGCTCGCCGTTGGCCAGATCGTGCTGGACGCGATGTTCGGCGGCGACATCGCCAACTTCAAGGCCGTCGGCACCTGGACAAGCACGCCTCCTTTCGTGCCTTCGCTGAACGCCAGGACATCGGCATTTCAGCCAGCAGTCCGTGGTACAGCGTGGCGCTGCACGATGACGTCCGCCTGCTCGGTGAGGACGACGCCCGCAAGATCCCGACCAGTCACCGACGGGTGCTCGTTCACATTCGCGATCTGGATGCGCGCAAGGCGCTCGCGGGGCGAACCATCGACAAAGGTCTGACCGTCAAGGGGCTCACGGCGCTCGTGCCGCCAAGTGGCGGAGGTGCAGGAGAATCGAACACTGGCGGATATGCCGGTCTGCCCGCGTCTTAAATCTTGTTATTTCATCGTGTTGCAGCTCGTGCGGTCCTCCGGAGACGGGGCTGGCTAGCGGTCTGGCTAGCGTTTTCGAGGGTGCTGCCGGGCAGCCGGTCCAAGGTTGAGGCGGGCACCGGAGCCCGTCAGCCCGGCTCCTCGTCAGCCGGGGCGTCGCTGCCAAGTGCCACAGAGTCGCGTAGCGTCGCCATGGGCAGGAAGAGCGTGCGCGGCCAAGGCCGGTCCGGATTCGGCGCCAGCGCATGAAAGCCGTGGCCGCAGTAGAAGGTGAGATTGGCCTCCGCCTTGGCATCGATCAAGATGCCTGCACAACCAATGCCTTCCGCGGCCACCAGGCATCGCTCGAACGCGTCGGCCAAGAGACGCTCACCAGTGCCGGTGCCGCGAAGATCGACATGCCGCGCGAGTCGGCCGATCAGGACCATTGGCCAGGGATACGCGGGTCCGCCGGTGGGGGCGGACAGCCGACCTGCCTCGATCTGCGACATCGACAGGCAGTAGAAGCCGGCGACGGTCGACGCGCCGTGGAGGTTGCCGTCCAGAACGTAGGTTCTTGAAATACCAGTGACTTCGTTGTTCCATGCGTGCCGACGGAACCATTGGTCAAGGTCGTGGTTACCGCTACGGAAGCCCGACTGGCCGTCAATCGCGGTCATCGATCGCGTGCAGTACGGGCTGGCGCCATGTGCCGCAGATGCTTTCATGGCGCCACGTCCGAGATCAGCTCAACGGCCGTCGCGCATCAGTTGACGCAATGCTGCCGGCGCGGAAGAGGGATGCTCAATCAATGCAGCGATCTGCGCAACTGCGCCCGGTGTGAGCCGGGCGACATCCGACGCTCCAACCAGGGTGGCCACATCGACATCGGTGGGCCTTTCCATCAGGTCGTCAGCCATGACCGCACCTTCCGCTGCGCGCGTGCGCAGCTCTGACGCAACTGCGCTCGCTGGCGGCGAGGCTTCGCGCAGAGGTACGTCGACCACCATTGCGTCGACGGCAACCGGGATCATCAAGAGCGTCGCGCCACACGCGACCATAGCCGTCCGGATCAAGCTACCAGCTGCACTGGATGCCGACCGGGTCGCGCCCGTCGCAGTGTTTGCCGTGGAGCCGCGCGTCGTCCCCTGCTCACGCATAGCCGCCTTTGGCAGCTTGCCGCTCAGCTCAGTGGGGAACAAATTCGTGTACATGCCTTCTACTCCAGAGCGTGGTGCGACTGCAGCAGCCGATGCAGTGTGGCAGGTTGCAGCCAGACTCGGACGAGCGCGTCGACCGGAGGAACCTTCTGCTTGTGCGCCGCAAGCCAGGACTCGGTCGCGGGCACCACGCGGAAAAAGTCGCAGAACGCAATGTGATCGTTGACCATGCAACGAACGCCGGTGGCTGCCTGCTTGAGCAGCCGACCCGGCTGGATCGATTCCAACTGCAGCTGTGGCGACACGATCGGTGCGCTCGCGCCGAGCACGACAGCAAGGCGCGCCTCCACAGCGGCGAATCCGTCCAACGTGTCCTTGCTCGTGGCCGCGGGCAAGGTGACCGCATAGGCGCTGGTCAGCATGGCCCCTTGGAACTGTGCGAAGATCCAGGTCAGTGTCCCGAACTCGATTCGCGCCTCAGCCGTGTCCGCATAGAAGTCCTGCTCAGGGACCGGCAACCGCTCGATCTCAAGCAGCTTGCTGCCATCGGGGGCGATGCGCCATGGCAATGCGCGACCGCTTGGATCGTGGATGATTTCCGAGTGCTTGCTCATCGTGCTTGTCCAGGCGATCGCGTGCCGCAGGAAGGGTCTACGCGCGCCACGGCGAGAGTGTACCCGCCGAGAGGGTGCGCTGCAACGCGCAGCGATGGCTCACCCGCGCGCGCAGGCCCTTCAACGCTTTCACTTTCACAGCATTCCGCGTCCACCACCCAGCATGATGCCGAGCGAAGGTCGCGGCGACCCCCAGGCGGCGGCGTGGCCGGCGCACAAGGTGGCGGGCGGCGCAGCAACCCCCGCGTCCTTGACAGGCGCCGCTTGTTCTCGAGGCGTGGACGCGCGCAGCGAGCCATTTTGCATGGCACCGCTTGCGTACTCCCATCTGTCACCGTATCTTTCTTCCGGAGGAATCCATACGGTCATGTCTGCCCAAGCCCAACCCCACCTCGAACCAGGTCGCGTCTACAGAACGCGCGAACTGGCGGCATGGAGCGCCAACGCTCCACGCCTGGCCCAGCGCCTTGTCCGCGACGGGGAACTGGTTCAACTGGCACACGGCCTCTACGCACACCCGCGCCAAGGTCGCTTCGGCACAGTGCCGCCAGCCGACGACGAGCTGATGCGCGCCTTCCTCGATGGCGAACCGTTCGTCTTCACCGGACCCGAGCAATGGAACGCCCTGGGTCTCGGATCCACGGCTGCGTACGCGATGCCCCTTGTCTACAACACCAAGCGATCCGGCGTGTTCCTGTTGGGCGGTAGGTCCTTCCTGCTGCGCCGCGTGGCCTTTCCTGCCGAGCCTTCGCCCGAGTGGTATGTGATCGATCTGCTGGAACATGCCGACGAGGCGGGCGTCGCACGCTCGGAGCTCGCCCAGGCACTGGCCAAGGCCGTGGCCCGAGGTCGCTTTGACCGCCAGCGACTGCGCGAGATGGCTGCAAGGTATGGCAGAAAAGTGACGCAAGCGTGCGTCGACGCGGCGGCAAGGCGGGAGGCAGCTTGAGTCTCGTTCATGGTTTCAATTTCGTTCACGATCAAGCGGATTTGGACTGATCTGCTGCAGGTCGTCGCGACGGCGCGCAACCTCGCACACGCTCTGGGCGCTGCACGTTGCGGGCTTGGAGGTCTGGTTCAAGGGGGGCACGGCGCTGTCCAAGGGATTCGTCTTATCGAACAATTCTCGGAGGATCTCGACCTAGAGATCGAACCAGGCACTGCGCCCAACCTGGTGGCGGTCGAGAACTGGACCAGCGAGGGCACCCAGGCGACGGCAGCGCGGCGGACGTTCCTTGAGGCCCTGCCCGCTGTTGCGCTCGTGCTTGGTGCGCACGTGGCGCTGGCTCGCGACGCGGTGGACAAGTCGTGGCGCAGCGCGGACGTGCACGTGACCTATCCCGGCCGCTTCGTGCACCAACTCGGGGACGCCTTCCGCCCATTCGTCCTGCTGGAAGTGGGCAGCGCGCGCGTGGTGCCCTGCGTCGAGCGTGCGCTGACGTCCTTCGTGCACGACTACCTGAGTTCGGTGGGACAGTTGGACGAGTTCACCGACAACCGGCCAGGCGCGGTGCGCTGCGTGCATCCGCTCCTGACGCTGTTGGAGAAACTCGACGCCCTGCACCGACGCGTGTCCAACGAGCGGGCCGAGCCGGGCAGCTTCGTCCGCCACTTCGAAGACGCGGCACGGATCATCGCACACGCCGATTCGCTGCCGCGGCTGGACGGCTACGCCGATGCCCGAGTTCTGGCTGCCGAGATGCTGGAACACAAACTCCGACAGATCAGGCAGATGCCGGTTGTCGACGATCCTGCCTTCCGCCCCGACGATGGCCCACGCTGGCAGGCGATTCGGCAGACCTGGCGCGGGATTGGGCCGATGTTCTGGGGGCCGCGGATCGAGTTGGACAAGGCCTGTGCCGACATCCGGGAGTGGATCGGTGCGTCCCTCGGGTGATGCGGCTCCCGGAATGGCCGCCGCCCGGACGGCTGCAATTGCCGAAGAACTCTGAGCTTGTGAACACCGCCGCAGTCGGCTTCATCGACATCTATGCAGACCTTTGCGATCTTATCGTCTCAGTAGATAAGCCAGCAAAATTATTCTAACTCGGGCATGTGGCGGCCGCCTCACCGATTGACATTCGTCGCCGGCAGCGCTCCCCGCATCGGCGACGTCGGCGAAGTGAAGTGCGGCCATCACGCGCCGAAAACGCCCTTGAGCGCTGCCAAACCGGCTTGACGTTCGCGCGGTCTGCCGACGCGCAGACAGTCCAGCGCGGCCATCGCAAGATGAAGGTCGGCGTTCTTCATGCACGCCGCGGGCACGGTGCGGTAGAGCGGTGCGAGCGCCGGACCGCAAGCGCCACCCTCCTCCAGAGGCCAGACGAGAGGGGCGCCCGACATGCTGATGCCTGGGACGACACCGGCAGCGGTGGCCAGACCACGCGTCGGCGGCCCCAGCTCGGGCGGAAAGACGTAGCGCAGCCCATGCTCTGCGAATTCCAAGAAGTTTCCGGCCAAAGGCCTGCGCAGTTCCCTCGTCGCGGCAGCCAGTAGCTGGCTCTGCTCCAGCCTGGCCATGGCAGCGTGCGTCTCAGAGCCGGAGAGCCGGATGAACGCGGAAAGTTCTGACAGAGTAATGAGTTGGCGCCCAGGCCTCAGCAGCAACTGGAGCCCGACCAACGCGAAAATGTCCTGCGGCTTGAGCACGGCACTGTTTCGCTGTTCGCGAATCGCGAACTGGCTTGAGCGTAGGGCGGTTGCGTTGCCGATTCAAGATGATGGCGCTGGATCTGGCAGGCCAGTCGGCCACGGATCCTCTTCCCGAACGTGGATGGCAATGGCAGCTCCGGCGAACTCGGCCGGCGGCGTCAATTAGAGGGTGTAGCCAAAATCTTGACCGCCGGTCGAACCATGCGACAAGACCGCCAACCATCGAGAGGCGGTCATGGTCGGCGCGTGGTCAGAAGGACAGAAGGATTCGGCGAAGAAGTTGCTCGCGGCGGGCGACGACATTCTGGACGTCGCTGTAAAGACTGGTATTCCACTCGCCGTGCTGTGCCGGTGGTTCAAGCTGCAACTCG
>Ga0172369_10004975_pt1 | contig 16573 bp, 21 predicted proteins | sample LakKiv25m_FD_114539 | JGI IMG/M metagenome (GOLD analysis project Ga0172369, IMG submission 114539) | Freshwater microbial communities from Kabuno Bay, South-Kivu, Congo - kab_022012_11.25m | ecosystem: Environmental > Aquatic > Freshwater > Lake | place: Democratic Republic of the Congo...
ATGATGAATCGTCACGGCTATTGCGACAAGTGCGGACGGGCGATTGAATGAACATCACACTAGCTCTAGTACTAGTCTTTGCGATGGGACGACAGGGGGTGAAGGGGTTGGCGATGGCGGTCAATGCACTAGAGGACATTACAAAGCTAAACGCCGAGGCGTATCTCAACTGGTCGTATTGTGATGCTCCAAGCTGTGTACCGGTAGCATATAGTGCGGCAAGCATCACGCGATGCCAGCCGGTAATTATCGTGAGCAACGAACCTAACGCCGTTGTGCCTTATGGTGTACCAATGACTCTAACACGATACGCGCAACTTATTCAGGATGTGCGAGCGAAGTGTTCTGACGCGATGCTAGTCATCGGAAATGTGAGCGTAGAAGATTGGCGAAGCGTCGGCGGGCAACAGCGCGGAGCGGACTGGCTACGCGAACTTCTACCGATGATACGTGATGACCATTACGTCATCGGGGTGCATTGCTACAGCATAACTGCGTGGTGGTGTGTCAACGAACTCCGAGAGATTGATAGTCTGGCAGTGAACGTGTGGGTAACGGAGTTTGGAATCACGAGCGGCGATCCACGAGAGATGAAGAGGTTGCTAATTTGGCTAGATAAAAACACAGATGCGTATTTTGTGTTTACCAACAGGCAACCGTCGTCGTGCGAGAAAGGTAAGCAAGGGTGGGAATTAGACAATTATGTAGAGTTAGTACAATGTAAAACAGGCGACTTAACGCCATTAGGGATTGTCTTTCAGGGCTTCTAACGAGAAAGAGCCAAAGGTAGGCCCTGTAGACGCGTCAGATATAGAGGACAAAGCTATGACATTTAACCTAACACAATTCATTAATGAAGCGTCGAAGGATCTATCTAAAGCGGATCCTTCGACGATGCTGTACTGGTTAAGGGAGTTGTATGAACGCCCTCAGAACTTTTTTCAGGTACACGATAGCCCCCCAAATGAAGCATTACTTGACCAGCTCAGGTTACGTGGATGGGAAGTTAAACAAACGCTAGATCGTAACCCCAATGTTACAATAACTTGGACTGGTAAGGACCTAGTAGACATCCCTAACGTTGTTGAACCAATTAGTACGACGATCTTTCTAGACGTGCCTTATCGGTCTCAGTGGGATGCAGATGCGGCTACGCACACCGCTGATTGTGGTCCGACGGCTTTAGCTATGGTTCTGAATAGTATTGGAGTAGCGACGACGCCCGATACGATCTACGCTCGGTTCATGCCCGACAAACCGTTAGGGGCATATACGAGTGTGTCTGAACTGCGACAAGCCGCGGCAGGTTATAATGTTGAGTTCGACTCTATGACATTTGATGGAGATACCTTTAGGCGGCTTAAAGAGACGATTGACCGTAATAGGGCAGTTATAGCACTCGTTAATTACGAACATTTAGACGCGGTGTTAAACAACTTTACTGGGGCTCACTTCGTGGTTATTGTGGGCTACGACAACACCAACATCTTCATTCACGATCCTTTATATTCGGGAGTCAACAGACTTTTAGGAGCGTTCAAAAAGTGGCCGAACGACGTGTTCTTAAAAGCGTGGGGAGACTGTACTAAACAAGGGAATCCAAACTTGTTTGGATTGGTGTGTCAAAAATTAACACCGAAATTAATAGGCGCGCCTACGACACCTGCTAACCCGAGTGTGCCTTTGTATAAGGCTAAGGTAAACAACCCCAACGCTATCGGAGGTCTCTGGTCTAGAGACCTTGAAGGTAAGTCGATTCGATTAGTGCCTAATGGGGAGGTTGTAGAAGTGTTCGAAGAGTTCGATCTAAATGCCAGCTATCCAAAAAGGGCGCGTATTACCCCCAACGGCGTGCCTATACAACACATTGTGTATGATATCGACGGCGTCAGCGTACTAGAACGGTCTACCTCTTAAATGACGAGCGAATCCAAGCCGCTCCGCTTTTGTCTTTGCTGTCGCATAATTCAACGCCAGAGCAAACTTTTGTTTCTGCTCGTCATTTAAGGGTAGTTTCATTAAATATGTTATGCAGATGTCCCTTAAGAGGGATCGTTTAGATACACGGCACCAGATAATCTTCAGGTGGGGTTGTACCGTAGCCTTCAACTTCCTTGAAATAAAGTCCGCCTGACTCACCTCACTTACATATATATGAAAGTGTACATACCCTTTGTTTGTGGTATATATGTGAGTCTTCGACAGCAAGTCCGTTAGTCTCGAGACGTCGTTGTCACTCAATTTTATGGGTGCTTCCCCAGCGATCGCCATATTCTGCCTCCGCCTTCCATTTTACTTCAGGGAATAACTTGTTCCCGGTGTCTTCCATTACTTGTGCCATTAAAGCTGCTACGTCCTTGACCTTAAAGTCATCGCATTCGACGATAATACTGTCGTGTACTAACAAAAGTATTTCTAGTCCTAGGTCAGCTAACGCTACCGCTGCAAGACTAGTAACGTCGCTAGCACTGCCTTGAACAACAGAGTTGAAAGCCGCCTTACGAGCATCGTCCTCGTTCTCTCGGGTGACAAACGGTATGCGACGCTTACGGCCGGTCCGATAAAGCACGTACCCTTTCGTACGCATTTCTCTAACACGTTCGTCTTTCCATTCTTTCAAACGCGGCATTAAACTATCATAATCACGCACAAACTGACGAGCCGTCTCGATGTTTAGTCCCGAATCCATAGCGAACGAGTTCTCGTTGCCCCCATAGAGGTACGAGAAGTTGAACATTTTGCAGAGGACGCGTTGCTCTTTTGTGTATTCTTCGCCGTACATGCCTTTAGCTACTTCGGAGTGGAGGTCTCGGTCATCTTTGTAAACTTGTAGGAGGAAGGGTTCTCCACTTAAGGCGGCAGCCACACGCAACTCAGCCTGGCTGAAATCACAAATGACAAGTGAGCGTCCTGGGGCAGCACAATACGTCTGCTTTATGAGTACGCCGTACTGGCCTTCCTCTCTATCGTTCGCCCTGGGAATTGTCTGCAAAGCCGGCTCCCGTACAGATAACCTTCCAGTTTCGGTGCCGTGGATGTTAAAGTCGCAATGGATGCGGTCATCATCATCAAGCATGTCCCGAAGATTGTCAAAGTATGATGACTTCAGTTTTGCTATACGTCGGTATCTTAGGACTAAATCAATAGCAGGGTGCTTACCCTTGAGTTGAGCCAGAGCATCTTTACTCGTAGACCCTTCTTTAATCTTCCTGCCACGAGGTTGAGGAAGCCCTAAGAAACCGTAAATAAAGTTTGACATCTGCTGCGATGAGTTCGGATTCTCTACAATATCGTTGCTCATCTTCTTAATGTGTCCGGCTATATCACCCAACTCCTTCTCAAACATCTTAGAGTGCTTAATTAGATGGTCAACATCAACTCTAAAGCCTCGTAGCTCAGCCTCTATAAGGACTCGGTTGAGAGGCATCAGCACGTTGTAAAACGGCCATTCCGACACTAGCGGCTTAAAAACATTATAGAGACCGAGAGTGCAGTAACCATCCCATGCAGCGTATTGACAAAGTGTAGCCCAGTCCACCTTAGAATACGCGTCGTTTCTTGACTTGAGATAGTTCTTCAACGACACCTCGTAGTCAGGTACGTTGAAGCCTTGTGCGGCCAGGCCTTTTAAGTCATGGGTGCCCTTACGTTCGTCTAGGGAGTAATGAGCCAACATAGTGTCGAAGTCGACCCGAGCCTTCATACCTAATTGGTGTCGTAGGAACCTAATATCAAATTTAGCGTTGTGTCCTACAAAGACATTACTAGCCTCCCAGAACTTTTCCCATGTGGGGTCGCCCATTGTAGAGTACAACAACTCAGTTGGAGCTTTAGGATGCCTCCCAGGTATAATGTAGTTGCTACCCTTATTAGATAGAACCATCAAAAGGATGTTATCTTCACGATAGTTAATCTGGTCCGTTTCGATATCGAAGGCTATCGGGCCCTTAGCAGCCACTAAATCAAATAGTACCCGTCCTAGGCGTTCAGGCGTCAAAATGACCTCGAACTTCGGAGGCTCTGGGACAATAATAACATCAGACGCAGTTCCAACGAATTTTCGGATTTCGTCGAACATAGTCTTAGCATCGTCGGGTGAACGCATTACGAAGGCTGGGTGGTACGTCGCAAGAGCCATCTCGTCTAGTTCAGGTATGTACGTCCACCTGCCATGTAATGTCGTGATAGACTCTCCTTCTCGTTGAGGTCCCATTAAAGATTCTCTTGCAGACTTGCCCAGAGCTAGCACTCTACCTGGACGCTGCTTCAACTCACTAATGAGTCTATCACGACAGCATGACGCCGCAGCTGCAAGGACTTCTTCCTTCTCGTCTTGCAAGGAGGGAGGAGCACACAATACTGCGTTGGTCACGTTAACACGATCGCGTACGATGTTCATCTGACCCAACACGTTCCATAATAGGGTCCCAGATTGCCCCACAAAGGCCTGCCCCTTAGCCACCTCAGTACGGCCGGGCGACTCACCTACAATAGTAAAGAGGGCGTCTTGCTTCGGTTCGTCCGATGGCACAAAATCTGAATCTGCCAAGGGGCACCCTAAACAGTTAGCTAGCGGAGCTTTAGGTTGCATTGTGTGACCCCCACTTCCATACCACCCGTGTAATGTCTTTGACCCACCCTTTTGAAGGACGAAGAGTTTCGGCACCGATAATAAGCAGGATGGTATCTACCTTCATAGACTCTAGAGTTGTAAGGAGGGCATCCTCAAGGTCGGGGGTGTCGTTTCTTAAAATAATTGCAGTCCTAAGGTTACGAGACACTATAGCAGTAGCCTCTAGTTGCCCTTCTGGATCCTCAAGACGGATTAGTAGCGTTGTCAACACGATTGATGCTCCTTTCGGGGTCGAAACCCTTTGGGTACCGTTTCCCTACTTTCTCGATATTCTTCGTCATCATGCCGTCAAGGTCGATGCCCCACGCTAGCGCTAAACGGGTAAAGTACCACAAGATGTCGCCCATCTCATCTTCAAACTTCGTTTTGTTAAACGTGTGGCCGTGCCATACAGCCTTCTTCCACAAGTTAGCCACCTCACCGACTTCACCAACTAAGCAGATAAGCCAGCATGAAGATTCTTCGTAAAGGCTCCCAAAGTCCTTCTTAGCAGTGTCACTTGTTAGGGTAGCATACTCTGACAATGTTAAGAAGCTAAGCCCTAGCTGTTCCTTAACGCTCTTGACGTCCTCTAACGTCAACTCAAAAAACTCGTTATGTGAGGGTATTAACAGGTTCATTAGTGACCCATCCTTAAGAGGTTAAAAAACTCTTGACGTACTGAGGAGTTGGAGAGAAAGACACCCTTCATAACAGATGTCTGCATAGTAGCACCAACTTTACGGATGCCTCGACACGAGATACAGGTGTGCTGCGCTTCGATAACAACGCCGACACCTTGACACTCAAGAACACTTTTAATCCGTGCCGCTATTTGTTCAGTAAGAAACTCTTGCGTCTGGGGCCGCTTGGCAAAGTAGTCAACCGTTCGAGGCAGCTTACTGGCGCCTGCCATTCTTTTGCTTGGTAAGTAGCCAATATGAACACTGCCAAAAAAGGGTGCCATGTGATGCTTGCACAACGAGGCGAACTCAATATCTTTAATGACGATAATCTGAGGCTCTGGGGAGTCAAAAACCGTGAAGCTGAACGGCATCTCACCGTCGGGAATATACTCCTCTAAGAACCTGATGAGCCGCGACGCAGTCTTCTCGGAAGAGTCATCCCAGATCCCTGGTGGAAACATGGAGTCTAAGATCTCTGTCATCTTTCGGACGTTATCTACACGTCTGTTCGTCGGCCCCAGATTAGCGTGTGAAGTTGGGGCAGAATCGTAAAGTCCTTTAACCGAACGTCTGTTGCCGCTCTTTCCATTAGCCATTTTGTTTTCTCCAAGATAGTTTCGGGGGTAGTTGTTCCTACACTTAAAAATCGTCGAAAGACCTCAAATCCTTTTGAGATCTCAATCGTCCACTCTAAGTCAGCCTCGTCGAATACTACGTACTTCAAGGTGGTCAAGAGCTTAGTCTCACGAAAAAACATCATGTCGTAGACTAGGTCTGAGTCGTACCGACTAGCCATGCCGCTTGAAGGAGGTTTGGGGGACACCACTAATGAATAAATCCAAGGCGACACACCCTTTTTCAACGCCACCGATCCCTGCGTCTCCATCGCTAGTTTACTCCGGATGCCACTACAAAACTCTTCGTCCACGAACAACGCCGGATTCCCTCCACTTAAAGTAACCCAGTCCCATTCTCGCCATCCTAACTTTGTAAGATCACGTACGACGTCGTTAATAGTCATCATCGTCTTAATCCACCCAGGGTACTTTGGGCTTACAGCGTACTTCGTATCGCACCAGCTACAATCGAAGTCGCAGCCGGCGAATCTGACAAAGAAGGTTCGAGTACCGATTAAAGGGCCCTCGCCTTGATACGTTGGCCCAAAGATTTGACTTATCGGATAGACCATAAAGCCTCCTGAACCTGAACAATGGTGAGCTCTTCAAGGCTCTTCTCGTCGACGACGCCTTCTAACTCGCTGCTAACCATAATGTTTTTAAGTTCTTTAGCTAGCCTTATAGCAATATCGAGGTGTCGTCGGGCTTTATCCTTCGTGCTCATAAGGAGGGCCTCCTACGATGGCTGTCGTTTTAGCAGTCTCACGTACTTCTACGGATAGATAAGCCAGGTTCGGACGCCGCTTAGACGCGTTTAAGCGGATCCGGCTAAAAATGTGTTGTGCTAAGTTTTCTGCGGTAGTGCGAAGACCAACAAGGTAGAACTCGGTGAGGTGTTCAACGATGGGCTCCTTCCCCTGCGCGAGAAACTTATGATCCATCTCCTCGACGATCGGCTTGACAATTTCGTCGAGCTCAGCGTAGTCCATAACCATGTTAGCACTTGAGCCATGATGAATTAGCTCACCTGTAACACCAACAACCACAACGTAAGAATGCCCGTGAAGACGAGCACACTTACCTTCATAACCTACTAACTGGTGCGCTGCCTCAAACGTATACTGCTTACTTATTGTAGTAACCATTTGTCACACTCTCCCCAGTCGACGTTGACCGCGTAAGGAGCTGGATCGATCAACAAATTCGTCTTGAAAGCCTCAATACGTTCGATGCACGTTGGACACTTGCCGCACGCAGATGGTTCAACTTCGTCACCCGGACCATCAAAAATAGGGGCGTAGCAAGACCATGTAAGGTGTACGGGGACGTCGAGGGCGATGGCGCGACCTACGATGTCGCTCTTCATAGACCATACAAAGGGGAAGACGAGACGAACCTTATTGTATGTACCAATGAAGATAGCGTTTGCCATGGCGCCGAGAAACTCGGGCGAACAGTCTGGGTAAGCCCACCCACGAGCGTCCTCGGCGTGCATGCCACAATATACAAAATCCATGCTACGCACAACTGCAATCGTTGTCGCCATCGATAACAAGTTAGCGTTACGAAAGGGCACAACTGTAGGCGAGGGGCCTTCGCTTTCAGCAATCTGTTGGTAGGTCAACTCCGGCATATCGCCTTCAGCCATAAGAGCGGAACCAGCTCCGAAGAAGATAAAGGGCAGCTCAACAACTTCGTGAGTAATACGAGCGCCCTTGAGCTCATAGTGCTCTACGATACGCCGAGCGGCGTTGGCCTCTACCCGGTTGTGCCGAGAGCCGTACTGGAACGACACACAATGGACGGCGTCGTTTTCTTGAAGTGCTACCGCTAATGCTGTCGCGGAGTCAATCCCTCCTGATAAGAGTACTACTGCTGTTGTCATAATGTTCTCCTTTAGAAAGTTACTTGAAGAGTGTTAAAGTCTATGTGGTCAGGGATATCTAACCCTGACGCGTGCGCTGCTTCTAAATCGACGCCGTAACACCACGTGCCCTGAACAATTTTTGGAAGGATAACGTATTGTCCCTTGCCCCCCGTACCCACATCTCTTTCTATTAGTTGAGTCCTAATAGCGTCTCTATCCAATGACTGCTGTCCACCGCCACGTCGTACACGAAGCCACGACTGAAAGGCTGTGGCAAGTTGAAACCACATGACGCCTTTTTCTACTACATGAAAGAACCCCGCGTGTTTAAGTGCTGCTGTATTAACAATGTACTCCACAAATTCATCAGCAAGGGTCATGCTTCTACCTAACAAAGGCGACCATACCGCTTTCAGTACGGGCTCAAGAACGCATCGAAGGTTCTCAGGCAACTGTGTGTTAGTAAAGTCTGAAAACGACATCATACCGAAGAGAGACACCATTAAATTGTTGCGAACACGATCTGGAAGAACTTCAGGAAATACCTTAGCAATAACCTCTTGGGCTCTTGCTAATTGTACTTGGATGTCACGACGTAGTGTAAACTGATAATATGGGGGGGCAAACCCTTCAAGGGGTTGGTCGCGTAGAAGCCTGAACGCTTTAAACGCCGTAGAACCTTCCTCAATACTACTTGGATGAAGGTTAACTGCTACAATACGTTCTTTAGCAGCCGCGTCAGCTATAATATCTTCCCCGTCTACACTAAAGGGTGCTGATAGAGGGTAGTCAACTGTACTCTGATCTGCCCTACCTCGGGGGTCGTGCCCGGTGTCGTATGCAAGAAGTATAAACCGAAGAAATTTCTCCGCAGCAGCGGCCCTAAACTCACTAAAAGCAACAGGCAACGCATTTGTCCCTCCCAAGAGAGCAAGAATGACAAATTGTGTCGTTGTGCAATTATACGTCGTAGGCGTTTCATAGCCGAGCAACCTCTGCATAGTCTTAATCATCGACGTCTTACCCGAACCTTTTGTACCGTAAACGTTTAGTACGGGGAATCTGACGTTCCTCTTTTCAAGAGAGGGTTTGTAAGGCGTAGCCATATACCAGCCAAGAGCGGGCCAAATGACCTCGGGAGTATTAATAGATAGTAGGTGAGTTAAGTCTGGTGCGGCGTCTGTGACCTTTATGACAGGCTTCTCTCTACGTGTTTCTAAAAACACTAGTGGAGAGTCTTTACCCGTAAATACCTCAGTACCCGAAAACGTCGTTTCATTAGTAACAAAGTACTCCTCGTGCCTCCCTAACACAGACGTAGCTCTTGCTCTCGGTAGCCCTACAGCTTGTAGTCTCTCTAAGAGCCATGGGAGCAAGGCGCGAACGTCGTCATCCTTACCTAGCCACACCCAAGCACTAATACGTAGGTGCTTGTCAAACTGTTTTCTGTCATTAAACGCGGATCTAGGAAATGCTATATCCTTCCATACAAATCCGTTCGCAGCAACATCGCATATAAGGGCGTCTTCGTTATCTCCCTGCAATAGCAAAGTCGGCGTCATCGTAAACGTCGATAGACGTTGAACCCCTCTAGAACGTTCAACATAGAATCCATCTCCACCAATAGAGATGTCTCCATACTGTCGTCTAGCCTTTTTTAACGATACTGACTTCTCCTTAACCTGCTCAATCGTATGCTGGAGGTATTGTAGTCCCGCCTCGGCGTACTTGTCGCCGCAAGGCTGAATACTAAATAGTAACTCTATAAGGCGGTCGTCTGCTCCACAGGCTATTAACGACTCTATAATCGCCCAGTCTCGCTCTGACCGAGACTTATACCCCCGGCGGTCCCCTGTACGAATTTTGTGCCGCGCCTTCGAGTCAAGTCGTTTGAGAACCTTAAAGTCTTCAATCTTGTAAACACACCCCGGACTGGAACCCTTTAGTTCACACAGGGTACTGTACTTACTATTAATCGTACCGGGGACACGTAATAGTCTATTAACATTCCAACAATGATCCCCTTCGACATCTTCCATCAAAACTTTGTTGGCACCCTCAATCTGTTCGGTGTCTAAACAGTACCCATCAAGAAGCCAATACAAGTGCCAACCACCACCAGAGAACACTATTGCTGACGGAGAGAATGTAGGCCTGGGGCGTTCTGTACTATCTACGTCGACCCACAATACTTGTGTGCCGTAAACATCTTCTTTGTTATTGCCGGGGCGTGTACGTAGTGTGGGGGAGAAGAAGATGTCGGTCTCCCCATCCGTACGAGGTAAGTTATTAGGATGACAAAAGATGGGAGTGGAAATACTCCCAATCGAAACAAGGGTATCTAACGGAGCATCTTTCCAGATATCAATTCCGACGAGTAGAGCCATATAAGGTTAAGTTTGCGCGTGAGTTAGGTTATGAAACCTTGATCCCGTACTTCTTCACAACGGGTCGATTGCGGCCTTCGTACTCGCCGGAGCCAACTTCGATTTCAACGCGGCACCACGCAGTTTGGCCAACAAGTTCAGATGGCTTGATGGTGCTCACGCCTTTCGGAGCGGCCCCGGTGAAGGCTTTCAACGCTTCTTTGGTGCGGAAGACGGCGTTCGTCACCAGCATCCACTGGTCGAAAATCACGCGCCCCACGAAATCGGGGTCCGCGGGGGATTCGACCACTTTCATTTGCACTTTGAGCATCTTGTTACCCTTGCTCGACTGTGCCTGTTCAATCTTCATCAGTTGCAAACGAAGTTCGCCTTGCGGCTCTTTGTCTGCTAAGGTGAAATCGACAGTAATGCCCTCGACGTCTTGAGGCGTCGACGCTACGGCTTGCGGTGTTGCTTTCTTAAACATAGGTCACCTTTTAGTTGCGCTTAATTTTCTCAAACGGCTCTACTCGTCGTGAATTGACTACTTCTTAGGATAAAGGTAATTAAAGATCTCGGTCATACTAGTATCTGCTAGAACGGATGGGATGTCACCCTCATACTGAATTTTTGCTAGAGCGCGGTCAGCGGAGTCAAAGAGGTACAACGCTCGAAAGGATCCTTCTTTAATGCCATTATCGGTAGCCAATTTTAAGTCCCGGGTCGAGGCCTTATTCTTTCGAACGATGCGTGTAGTCAAAAGACTGTACGCAGGTACTTCTGTTCGTGATTGTCCTTGCAGCATCGGGGAGAACTGCATTACTTGAGTGAGGCTGTCCTGATGAAAATCCTCAAGACAAGAAATGAAGACACTTACGTCGGGAAGACCGTAAAGGAGGCGAGCTATCTTAGCTGTGCGGTTAAGGACCACTCCCCATTGTTGTATCTGCATTTGAGGGTTGGCCGCTGATATTCTTTGGCTGTTGGCCCCCACAGTCTCATCGATGACAAGCCTTTGCATCTCGGTCATGCCATCTAAAACGATCGTTTTGACCTTAGGAGGCAACGTCATGCCCAATGCGGCTACCTCGTCCCGCAGGGGGTGCTTTTCAGGTTGATCTGTACGAAGCCAATCGTAGATGCTATCAAGGTCTTTAGTGGAGTCAATAACGATGACAGGTGTCTTGGTCGACGTTAGAGCGGACCGGACGCTTTCTGAGTTGCCTCCACAATCGATCCATAATAGTGGAGCCAGATCAGGACACTCTATTGCAGTGGCAAACAAAGTAGTCTTGCCAGCGCCGGGTTCCGCGTACACAAACATTTTAATAGTACGTGTATTACTTAGGTCCTTTGCTTTCATTCATCACCTCGTCATAGTAACGTAGTAGTTGCTCGTCTAAAGCTAACACAGATAGTATACCCACAATTAGCACAACGAGCCCAACTATGAGTACGCCTGCAAAAAGGATTACCACTCTACCTTGTTATCGGCGTCAAGGGGTTGGGGCGCTTGGCGTTTCCGATAATCGTGTTTGAGAATGATCTGGTAGTTACCTCCAGCATTCATAACCTTGCAAGGGGCTCGATAAGAGCAAAAAGTGCACTTTAGCCAGTCCGGGGCAGGGTAGATAATCGTGCTATCACGAACCATCTCAAGAGCCACTAGCCACAAATCACGAGACGCCTGCTGAAGTTCTTCCTGAGTACGTCGGACGAAGAACTCCTTGAAGAACTCCGTCGAGCCTCTCTCAAGCAGCTGATCGAGGACATCCTGATACTGCATAACCAGAGCAACCTCACGTTCATCCCGCGCCTGCATAAAGACGTCGTCACTCTCCAGACCTTTCTCATAAGAGATGCCCCTCTCAATATAAACTTGTTCTACAGCCTCGTCGTGAAGAGCTTTTGCATAGGTAGCATAAGTTGTCTTAAGACTCGAGTTGATGGCCCTGCTAAATGAACCGTTCTTTAGTTTGGGGGGCACCTCAGGAACACGCTTCATAAGGAAACGGTAGTGGACGCCTGCAATGGGCTCGTTCAGAATGCTCTGGGCCGCCCACGAATAAATTGTAGCTTGGTCGTCGAACTGTAACCATTCTTCGGCAGGCTCCCGAGCTGCCGTTTTATACTCACGAATCCATAACGTGTTATCAGACTTTCGTCTAACGATGCCGTCAAGACGACCTGCTAAGAATACACGAGTAGAGGGACGTCCCGAGTCTGTTAAGATCGGTACAGAAAACGGCAGTTCAGTAGCTACGATCTCCCAGTCGTCGTCAGCCTCTTCAGTCTGCACCCAACGTCGATAATGCTCGAGCATCCCAAAGCCCAACGCCGCAGCCTCGTTATAGCGAGCCTCCTCCTCAGCCCAAAGAGCCCCTGTGTCGCGTTCTGCCTTCTCACGCTCAGCAGTTAGCTCTCTCATAAAGACGTCTTCAGGAAGTTCCCCAGTCTCATAGAACTTCGAGAGTCCTTCATGTACCGCCTTGCCCATCGAGAAGAAGATAGGAGTGACGCTAGGCTCAAGGCCTTTCCGAAGCAGCGAGGACCAGTTCCATCGACGTCGACACGACTTAAACGTTTTGACGTCTGTAATATGAATTTCAAACTTAGCGGGGGTTTGACGTGCTAACTTAGTAGGTTGTGTAAGCATATGAACTCCTTTATTATAACGCCTATTTGAAGACCAATCCAGGTACTACGGTACCGAAACATGCTTGAGCACCCTATTGACGAACGCCTTGCTATCCTCCTTAGCTTGATATGACGCTAACAAAACCTCATCAATCGAGCCTTGCATAAGTAGCCGAATAATCAAAGGAGAGGTCTTAATGTCCATACGATGAACACGATCCTCTGACTGTGTCATTGTAATCGATGATCTATGAATCGACGCATACACAACCGCCTTAGCGGCTTGGAGATTTAAGGACTCCCCGATCGTACCAAACGTCCCGACTAGGTATCTCAATTTGCCCTCATTAAATTGCTGAATGCAATGTTCGGCTTCTTTATTAGTAGTCTGCCCAGTAATAGGAGCACCGCCATCAACAAGCTGTACTAAATTGTTAGCAAAATCTACGAAGGTGGTGAATACTACAAACTGGTCAGGGAACGACTCAGCGAACTCGTGTATCCACACGTCCTTTACCCCAGAAACGTCGGAGCCTAGAACCATTGGGTCCAACGCTATACGCTCTAACAACATAGCCCGAGCGAGACCGTTAACAATGAAGGCAGATTCTTCATGGTCCTCGTGCATCTTAATAAATGTTTCTCGCCGAGCCTGATCGTAAAGAGTACGGTGATCAAGCTCCATTTCTAGTGGGACATCTTTGTAAATCTTTGGAGGCAAGTCTTCAATGACCTCTATCTTCTCACGACGTAGAACATAAGGCCCAACGACACTCCTAAACACAGCACTCATTTCAGGCTTTAGCCCGATAGGCTTGCTTCCGAACACTCCAGACTCTTCTTCACAAAACATTTTGCGAAAGCCCCAGTAAGTAGTAAACACCTTAGGGTCAAACCAATTGAGCACCGACCACAGCTCATCAGGAGCCTTGTCCATTGACGTACCTGTAAGGGCCCACCTACGAAAGGCGAATACTTGTTTTAGGGCTTCCGACATCAAGGCCTTACGATTCCTAAATCGGTGTGCCTCATCGGCTATTATCGTTGACCACGCACCGTACTTATTAAGACTAAACTTCGGCTCCCTAAACTGACCCACGCGCTTACCTGTCTTAAACTTCGTCGGTACCGAGTAAATCAACGCTTCATGGTGAATGATAACGTACCCACGATAACGCGGGCTTTTGAACCATGACTCAGTATGCTCCCAATCCATTTCTCCTGCCTTGCCACAGGTTAGAACTTCGTGTCCTGGATCGATAGTCTCAATCATCTTCTTCCAATAAGGAATGTTCTTAGGCCGCGAGATGATAAGAACCGGCCCGTCAAATTGTTTAGCAGCAAACAAGGCTTGGGTTGTCTTACCTAAGCCTTGTTCGTCGTTAAGAAGGAATCCACTACTCTTCGTTAGTGTCTGGATCCCAATCTCTTGAAACTTCCACGGTCTCATCGGGTTCGGGTTCGTTGGTAGTGGTAGCACGAAGTTTCTCCTCCCGTTCAGCGTCTGCTTTCTCGTGACATAGTCGGCACAGCCAATCAATCTTGAACCAGTCAGACGGCTCGTATGTTGCCCAATGGTGTGCGGACAACTCCCCCACCTCGGAGGGAGGTTTCTTACATCCTCTACAAACGGGGTCTTTTTGGATAGCTCCCACCTTCAACGCGTCGTTAACCGCTCGCCGCGCAGCTCCCTTGGGAGTCCTCGACACGGCCTTAGCATATTTACGACGGTATCTCTTAGCCTTCGGCTTCTTGGAAGCCTTTTTAGAGGCTGCTCTGTGACACTCTTTGCAGTATGGGGACCTCCCATCCCTGCTTTCCTTACGGTTGTAAAACTCCTCTAGAGGCTTAGGGAGTTTGCACTTTATACAAACCTTCTTTGTTCCAGAGATAGATTCTGTGGAGCCCATGTCTAATGGCGTCACGAGCATGTCCTGATTGGGGCCAAGCATAGTCACCTACAATCCTTTCACAGAGTTCGTTACTCCAAAGTTTCTTAATAGCGGGCGCCTGGAAGATTAGTTCAGGCCCCTTCGACATACAATTCAGATAATCAATAATGCCTATCTTTTGAGCTGCCGGAAAGTCGTCACCAACCAAGCTATCCTTATACTTCTCAAACAATCTAAACGATTCCACAACCACTTGACATCCCCAAGTTACGTGGTTAAACCCGTCAGGAGAGTGAATTTCTCCTGACCTCATTAGGATAGGGAACGCCAGCTCGTCTTCATCGACGTAGAAGTAAGCCCACCCCGTTGTACCCCCGGGGTCAAATGTTAGAAGGTTCACCTAGCCCGTAACCATGAACAGCGAAATAACCCAGCCAATCCAAAGGATTGGTCAGATTCATCAAGCTCTTCAAGCAAGGGCAACTTAGCATCGCAGTTGGGGCAGTACTCACTGGCCACTGCATCCGCGTAGCGCAAACAACGCTCGCATTGAACGAGTTGAACGAGTTGCGTGTTAGAAGGCTTGATGGCTAGGACGTGCTTCTCAGCCCTGCCCCACACAATCGAATCGAACGGTGTGGTTAGTGCCACCAAGCGGACAAGGAACCTTCTGATTAGGTAACACATCCTAGCCTGCAAACCTTCTAAGAGATTAGCCAGCATAATGTAATGCAATGCCTACCGCAATGCCCAATAGAACTGCTACCACAAAGCATGCTTGATTCCCACAGACAGTACATTTGTATGTCTCTGCGCCATTACTGGTGCCTACATATACCATCTTACCACCACAGAATTGACATTTCATCTTAACCTCCAATACTTAAAATGAGTCCTTCTGACTTAGAAGCGCGGAGTCAGGCTATCCGCTACCTGTCAACCAACCCGCCACTATAAAGTACAAAGCGGCGAGCGACAGTATCAGTTACAAGGAGACTACGTAGAACGGCGCTACCAACACCGTAATACTCAAACCTCGAGAAGCTTTTGTAGGTATTTGACGTTTTCTCGCGTCTTAAAGGAATCGGCCTCTTTATAAGGGTCCAACTGGAACTTAGTTGACGGTTGATCCCTTAACAACACCCCATTTTGAGCAGCTGCCACAGGAAGAGACGTATCCCAAGATCGAATACGAGGGTCACCCTTCACATCCTCGGCGCCTCCCCAAACACCTAGAAAATGAACTTCAACAAGACTTTTAAGGCGTGGAGGAAATACATCAAAGAACCGTCTACGATCGGCCCCTAAGATTTTGGGGACGCCGATTGTATGAACATCCCCAATAAACTGCTCGAACATTTCACGTAGACAGACCTGCCACTCTCCCCAGTCACGCCCTTGAGGGACAAACATGAAACGCGTCTTGCGCGGAAGCTCGGGGGCTAACTCCTTAAGAAACTTCTTAGCGCTCTCTAAGGTAGCCTCTCGGTCCCTTAAGACGTCAGGCACGATAACTTCTGCGGGCTGAACGATTTCAAAGGCCCTACGAAAGTCCTTGAGTGACTGCGTTCTCGACTCAGAGCCTATCCCAACGTGTTGCCAATCTAAGATGACGAACTTACCTTCCGAGCTAAGTTGTCTGTAGACCTGCGAGTATTCCGCACGCTCTAGTACCCACGCTGCCTGACAAAGATGAATGTCGCCGTAAAGAGCTTGCGTAGGCTGGACTGGAGCGGCGACAACGGCTAGTACGGTCATGACCAATGACTTTCATTTGAACCCTTTGGTAGCGACCCGGGTGTTGGGATCGACCTCCCCCAGTCGCGTCGCACGACCTCCCACATAGCGCCTAGCCCCCCAAATAACGAGATGAGGGTGGCGCCGCCAGAAGTCCAG
>Ga0172369_10004981_pt1 | contig 16567 bp, 7 predicted proteins | sample LakKiv25m_FD_114539 | JGI IMG/M metagenome (GOLD analysis project Ga0172369, IMG submission 114539) | Freshwater microbial communities from Kabuno Bay, South-Kivu, Congo - kab_022012_11.25m | ecosystem: Environmental > Aquatic > Freshwater > Lake | place: Democratic Republic of the Congo...
GCAAATTATATCTTCAACAATTTAAATAAAAAATCTCCTGAAGAAATTTATGGAGAAGGCGCCACTTCATCTTTCATTGCCAAGAGTGGAACAGAAAAAAACTTGTCGATAAAAGAAAAGGGGATAAGACTCTTCATTGACGCTGGAGGGAAGTGGCTCGGAATTGAAAAAGGTGGAAAATTAATAACAAATATTTATATTGACCACCACGGGTCGGGTAGAAGATCTCCGACTTCTTCGGCAGAAATGATGCTGAAGATTATGGAAAAGGCAGATATTTTGAAAGAAAAACCTGCTTGGATAGAGAAATTCATAAAAACAGTAACCGAAATGGACAACCTTTCATATATTGAAGAGGTAGAAAAAAAAGAAAAAAAGGGCTTTGATAAAAAATATTTCTTAGAAAAATGGCCAAACACAATTTATGCGATAGCAGAAAAAATGCCTTTCGAAACATTGTTGGCATTGTTTGAAAAAGATTTAATAACCGACCCTTCGAAAGATTTTACCAAAAAAGAACTGGAAGGCGAACTCGGGAAAATAAAAGTTCCGACAACGATAAAATGGCTATTGGGCGCAAAAGGAAAAGTGCCCGTTGGAGCGATGGAAGGTCTTGTTCAGGCAGGGAAAATAGAAAGTGTAAAGCATCAATTCACAAAAGAAGAACGTTATGGAGCACTTGGGAATGAAAAAATAGAAATAACCATCGCAGAGCTGTGTAAAGCCCAGAAACACAGAGCTAACGAAGCGATTCTCGGAGTAGAAAAAGCCGAAGGTCGTATGAAAAAACGAAAATTTAAATTTGAAAATACTGCCCTGGGAAAGATTCTTTATCATGACCATTTTGTTAAGGAGTGGTACCCAGACGGAAACCCTAATAAAAATAAAATACATAATGACATGGCGTATCTGGCGACAAGAGCTTCAGGGTTCGATACTCTTATCTCTTTGAACAAAAAAGAAGAAGATCCAAAGAAAGGAAAATTTTTCATAAATTCAAAAATATCACTAAGGAAGGTAGCCTCAAAGTTTGGCTTAACTGACGTCCGAGGTAATTTTATTTTTGGAAAAACAACAAATAAAGAAGGAGAGGAAATGGTGGGCGAAAAAGAACTTTTGAATACTATCGACCCGAAGATTTTAGAAAAGGCAGTTGATCTGCCAGAACCTCCGAAACCGAAAGGAAAAGACTCTGAACCAGGAAAAACAAACCTCGAAACTGAAAAAGAAAAGCAATTAGAATTAGCACTTGAAAAAAAAGAAGAACTGAAAAGAAAAATCGAAGCCAAAAGAAAAGAAATTGAAAATTTGATTTCAGAAAAAAATACAAAAATCGCAGGAGTAGAGAAAAAATACGAGAGACGTAGTAGCAACGACATGTCTGGCTTTGACGAAATCCCTGAACCTGAAGAAGAAATACTACCAGTCGCAGATACAACAAACACAACACTTGAAAATCAAGACGAGGAACCAGATGTAATAGGGGATGATATTTGGAATGATTTTATAAACAACAACAACGCACCAGAAAGTGTTTTGATTTCCATAGGAGAAAAAATAAAAAACAACATAAAACTATCTCCAAGAGAACTAGCAATAGAACACTGGAAAAAAGAAGAAATAGAAAAATTACTAAACAAAACTGAAGCAAGTTGGGAAAACAAAAAAGCTGAAATAAAAAAAAGAAGAGCAGAATCTTGGGTAGATATTTATGGTGATAGTCCTACAAAATATTTTGGATATTATAATACAGGCAAAGAAGACGAACATGGGGGAATAGAAAGGGAAATGATTATAGGAAATAGCGAAAAAGAAGTTTTAGAAAAAATAAATGCCAAATATGATGCAGAATTGGCTGCACTAGAAAAAGCTTCAAAAAAAGATTAAGAAAATAATTTTTTATAAACATTTAACAAAAATAAAATGCCACGAGAAAAATTTGAAAAGCCAACAAGTAAGAGCCGAGAAGCAATTGAAAAATTCAATGCCAAAGGAAAAACAAAGGCTGAAATTTTTAATAAAAACAAAGTAGGTAAAGACAAGGGAATCCCTAAAAAAAAGAACGAAGAGAAAAAAGAGACAAAAACAGAGTTGGTACATATCGTGGCTACTAGCCCTGAAGATTTCAGGGCTAAAGAAAATGAATATAGAATAGATCCCGAAAAAGAGGGGAATTTTGCCAACAGGCAAAAAGTTGAATTCATCGGAAGCGAAAAACAGAAAGAAGAATACGAGACAGAAGAACTTTCTAGAAAAAGAGAGTTTTACTCTAGCGAAAACGTTTCGGACGCAATGCTTAACGAATTTGAAAAATACTATCAAAATAAAAAAGACAGTGCATTAAACGAAGATGATAAGGAAGAGGCAGAAAAAAATTTATTTTTTATCGAAAGAGAAAGGAAGGAAAGAGAGAATAGTAAAAAACTAGAGGGAGGAGTAAATAAGTTGGTAGAAGGAATAGAACGATACGAAAAAAATAAATCAGAGGAAGAACAAAAAAGAAATTTTTATGCTTATAAGGGAATGACCGACAAGGTCCTCGACGACCTCGAAAATTTTTATCAAAGAAAAACAGTAAATGAAAAAGAAATTGTCGAAAAGGAAAAAGCAGAAGTTGAACTCACGTTTATAAAAGAGGAAAAATACAAAAGAATTAATAATAAAAAGACAAAAGGAGCGGCCCTGGGAGGGCTGGTTGAGGACTTGCGCCAGAATATCGAAACAGGCGGACAAGAAGCCAGAAAATCTAAAGAAGAGAAAATTAAAATTTACCAGAAAGTACCAACTGGACACTTGATGAATAGTATTTATAAATACTATCAAGATATGGAAAAATTCGCAGTTACAGAGGCAGAAAAGGAAGAAGCACGAGAACATATCGCAATAATTGAAGAGGAGGTAAAAAAAAGAGGCCAAGCAATTTATGAAAAAACATTGGACAACTTGGTAAAAGACACTCTAGCTAGAGGTGAAAGTAGAACAGAAAAAGGAGAAATGTATGCAAGTGAGGGTGTCTCCGATTCAATGCTCGAATATTTTGAAAAATATTATACTAAAAAGACAACCGAGCAATTGGAAGAAAAAGAAAAACAAGACGCTGAAGATAATTTGTTCGCTATTAAAGAAGAAAAAAAGAGACGCAAAGAAAAAAGAGCTGAGATAGAAAGTATCAACAAAGAATATGATCCGAAAATAGAAGCCTCCACCTTGGAGCTTGAGGCATTACTAAGAGAAGATGAAGAAAACGAAAAACTGATCAGAGAATTAAGGGGAGAACCTGAGACAGAAAAACCAGCTACTGATATGGAATCTCGCGAAGTAAAAGAGCAAGTGTATTTGGATAGAATGAATGCTCTTAATGAACAGCTTGAGATTGCAAAAGAAGCTGGAGATATCGCCGAAGTGGCAAGGTTAAAATCAGACCTCTTAAAAGCCGAAAGAGAGTATGGGGAATTTACAAAAGAAGAAACCCCAGCGAAAGGGGAAGAAGAAACGCCTGTAGAAAGCCCAGAGACAGATACTGAACAAGATATAAATGACTTTATTGAGTCGCTAAATATCCAAGGCCTAATTTCTCCTGAGTTTAATGATTTAAACCAAGCACAAAAACTCTTGGTACTTCAAACTCTTAAAAATAGAATTATCGATATCGTAAAATCCGATGCCAAAACCCAGTATTCGAGAGAATTGAGAGAAAAAATGGCCAAAGGTACTTCAAAAAATATTTTGAGCAGGATGGGAAGATGGACCAAAAATACTTGGGTAGGGATGAAGGAAGGAACAAAGAAAGATATTACTTTGAAAAATATCGAGAGTGACATTTTTAAAGAAATGTCGGCAACCGAAGAAGGGAAGAAAAACATAGCCGACAATTTAAATCGCCTAGTAAACATAAACAAGGACCGAAATATAAACATCGGAGCTGAAGGTAAGCCAGTGATTTCTTTCATCAACCTGGAAGATGCCACAAGTGCCGGTGAAAAATTGGCAATAGAGAGATACAATGAAGCGGCTAATGATTTCCGCCAAATCCCCGACGAATGGGGACTTGAAAGTAAAAAGGTTCTTTCCGGGGAACAAAAAAGGTTCGCCAGTAAGCACAGAAAAGAATATGAGAAGGCAAAGGCCTCGTACGAAAATGCTAAAGCAGAGCTATTAAATTTAAGAATAAATATTAAAAAAGAAAATCCCGGAAAAGTATTCACTGAAATGACTCAGATGGATTTTCTTTTGAAGCAAGATCAATTATTAAATACGCATCCTGAAGTAGAAGAAATATTCGACCACTTGGGAGATAAGGCGGGGACAGAAGAATACAAACAAAAAAGAATCGCCTTTGTGAAGAATTTTGTCGGAGGGCCGAAAGTCGCAAATCAGGTAGCTTTTGGAGTTGGTTTCGGTCTGAGAGCCGGCTCTAAAGTACTCACTGGGCTTGCAGCAAAATATGGCATCATCAGCGCCACTGCTGCCACTTGGACAGTAGGAGTTGCGGCACCGGTACTAGGTGGAGCAATAGGATCATGGAGAGGGATACTGCGTGGAAGGACCTTAATAAGAGAAAAAGAAATGGCGGCCAGACATGGAGCAAAGGACAAAGAGAAATCAAGAGTAGCGACAGTCGATGCAACACATTTAGACAGGCAGTTGAATGAATTAATACAAAAGATCAAAAATGAAACCTATTTTGATGACGAAAAAGAAAAAGATAAAGACAAGGCAAGAGAAAAATATATCGCTTTGCTTTCTGCTAGAATAGCTCACACCCAAGGAAAGATGGGCAAAGGAGAAGTCAACTACGGAGATGCAAATAATTCTCTCAATAATACTTCAAACTTGATGGATACCTTAAGTGAAGCTTTGGTGCTAAAACAGATGCTCGACAAAGACACTGAAACAGAAGTAAATGAAAGGGTAAACCACATGCTAAAATTGGCAGGGCAAGGAATTCACGACAGAACAACAACAGAGAAAAGAAAGTTTTTGGCAAAACAAATATTGAAGGGCGCAAAATGGGGCGCTACTATGGGTCTTGCAGGTTACGGAGTAAAAACAGCCTTGGACGCAACGGGAGGAACTGAATGGATTTCAGACAAAATTCATGATGCCAAAGAAGCGGTTGGTTACTACAATGTAAAAGAGTTTCTAGGAATTGATCACTCAACTACAATCCTCGATACAAATGGAGCTATTAGAACCATGACTCCAGATGGTAAAACCATAATCTTTCCGAAGAATATTCACGATAAAATTGTAATCATAGATCATGATGGAAAAATTTCGACCGAAGATCCAATTATTACCAAAAATCCTATCACAGGGGCAATGGAAGTTAAATCTTCCACTGGGGCCACTGAGACAATCTCTCCAAATCAAGACAGTATAGTAATAAAAACTCCAGGAGGAGACCAGGCCCTAATTAGAAAATCAATAAATTCAAACGGAGATTCAGTGCAAAAAGTAATTCAACCTAATGGAGAAATGATCGAAACAACTAAAACCCCTGACGGAGAGGTAAAAAATTCAGTAACTTCTCCTGATGGAAAAGAAGTCGTGACAACTAACCCCGACGGAACAAAAGAAGTAATCCATAGAGAAATAAAGGGAGATAAACAAATCGAAACAACTACTGACGAAAAAGGAAAAGTAATACATCAAGAAGAAAAACCTTACACTAAACCAAAAACAGAACCTGCTGAGCAAAACGATACAACCAATACAGGGAAGCAAATTCAAAAAACAGAAACAGGCAACAATCAAACTCAGGAAACTGAGAGTGGAGAACAAGCCGACACAACTCCAGAGACAAAAACATCTGCCGGAGACAGGTTGATAACGGATGAATTTTCTATCAAACTTGGTGAAAACGGGGCTCCGAAAAATCTTGAAAATGCATTTAGTGAAATTTCGGCCAATCGTTTGGAACTTAATGGCAATACTATCGATGAAGAGTTCGCAACCAAGTCTCTCAATATGGGAGCAAACTTGGTAGCACTTTCTGAAGGAAAAGGAGTCATCGGAATTGATCCGGAAGATTTTAAAAATGCTGTAAGTGTTCACGACGGTATGATTGAAGTAAAAGATCACGATGCTTTTAATAAAATCCTCGCTAAGTTACAAGAACATGCTGATCAAGCTTGGAACGACGGAACACTGCAGAGTAAAGGTGGGGCAATGTCATTTATCGGAAATAAAAGTTCTGGTACCTGGCTAAAGATTGCCCACGGAGAAGGAATGCATCAAGCGCCAGACGGAACAAGCACCGGCATTGAAGGTCACCCAGAAGCAACTGATGTTAAAGATTTTTCCCAGAGCGATATGGTTCTTAAAGCAAAAATCTCAGCCGAAGATTTAAATTCGGGAACAAATATTCCTTCTGAAGAATTGGTGGATGCCAATGGAGTAAATATTTCGAAATTACGTCCCACTACACCAGAGTTAGCCGACGTGGATGAGCCAGAAGAAACAATAACAAAATTAAACCCAAAAACATTCGCCGGATTCCCAGCAGACAAAATGCCAAACGAAATTTATCAGGATGTAGCAGTGTCTCCTAAGGAACTTGCTCAAGTCATGAAATTGGAAGAGCACAATATTCATAAATTATTCAAAGGAAGTAAAGGAAGAGAAATCTGGGAAAAAATTAAAGTAGAAAAAACACCAGCTAAAGAAATACTAACCATGAAGGAAAATGGAGAGAAACTTTTGGCTTACCGGCCAACAGAAATTTTGGGCAAGGGAAAAGTGGGCATGATGAGCCCAGAACAAACGGACGCAGAAATAGGCTTAGACTACAAACCAATAGACCCGGATTACAAACCCCTGGCAGGACACTTGAGCAGACTCCAAAAAATATCTGGCCTTCATCCAATTGAAAAAAATCTATTGCAATCTGACGAAACGGTCGAGAAGTTTATGATTCGAGCCATGAAAAAAATATTGAAAATGGGAAGAATCGATGAAGTCAAATTATAATTTATTGTTAATTTATTTTATTTATGGAAAATTTTGAAAACCTAACCAAAGAAGAAGTAGAGGTAAAAATAAAAACATTGGAAAGTGATTTGGCTTATGGAGATGACCTAAGTGAAAATGAAAGAGTCTATCGACGCCTTCTCGAGAAGTCGGATCCAGAAAAACATAGATTCAATATTAAAAGAGCCGAGCAGAAACTCGAAGACATAGAAAAAATAAAAGAACTCCGACAAAAATTGTTTGAAATAAAATTACGAGAGGAAACCCAGCCGGAAGCAAAAAAGCCTGAAGGGAAAAAGGAGATTGTGGAAATATATAAAACAGAAAGTTATTCAACAGAATTCATAAAAGAAACTGTCAGAGATCTCTTGCTAAAGGAGAAAGCTATTAAGGAAATAGAATCTTTCGAGATTGAAGGAAAAGGTGAAAAAATATGGATAGGAGCAACATTAAAAGTTGAAGCAGATTTATATATAGCTACTAGGAAAATAGAAGTAAAGATAGACGCAATTCTTGAAAATAAAAATGAAGGGATAGCAATAAAAGATTACGGGATTAGTGCTGATAAAAATGAAAAAGCAGTAATAAAAAAAATTGAACCATATTTAGGTAGCATTAATGGATTCTTGAAAGAATATCTAGAAAATAAAGAAGGTTGGGAAGTTGTAAAAATGCAAATTGAAAACGGCGAACTGAGAGTAGATTTCAAAACAGAAGAAAAGATAAAAGAAGAAGAGCCCGAGCCAAAAGCAAGCGGGGAGCCAGAAGGCTCCACTAGTTTCTTGGAAGGCAGAACTGATGAACAACTTGATCAGCTTTATATTCATTATCAAAATATAATAGCGAACAAAGATGGCAAAACTAGTAAGGCTGATTTAGATAATGCGCAATTACAAATAGGCTACATCGACGCCGAAAGAGAGAGACGAAAAAAAGCTAAAGAACAACCACCTAAAGATGAGCCAGAAGAAAGAGATGAGGGAGAGGCTGAAGCGACAAAATCTTTTATTGTTACCCCGGAATGGGAAAAATTCAAGGCTAATGAACTTCGCAGCCTATCGCCAGATAATGATGCCGAACTTATTGAACTTCTTAATAATAAGCCGATCGGATACTTAGATCGCATGATCGGCGAGATGTCAGGGCATGTTGAGGGATTGGTAAATAAAGAAACCAAGTGGCCTGATGATTATGAGTTTGAAGCCGTTGAAACGCTCGATAAATTAAAAAACGGATTAATAGAAGCAAATAAAGAAACTCCATCAATTCCAGAAGAACAAGGAGCGGAAACTAAACCAGAACCCGAAAATCCAGAGTTTGATTTAACGCCAGAAATACCTGTTGTTGAAACTAACGCAGAAAAAATTGAGAAACTAAGAAATAAAATGAAAGGGGAGAAATCTGAATCTGAAACAACCGGGGGGATTGAGGGAGAGCCACTACCTGAATTTATGTGGAAGAAAGAAAATTTTACAAAAAAAGAAGACGGAATAGATTACGAAGAAGAAAGAGGGGGTATTACTTTTGAGATTTATGAACACCTATTTAGTAGTATATATATAAACCAAAGAGATCTTGTGTGGGTAAGGCCTAGCCCGTTTAGAAAACTATTAAAAGGCAGAGGAAAATATATAAAAAATGAAAATCCGACATGGAATGTCTATTATTCTATATACAATGGCTTTGACAAGGGTGTTTACAAGGAAAGATTCGATGAATTTGAAAAACAATATCCCGATAAAGATTTTAAAGACAAAGAAGAAGCTATCACTTATGGAAATCAAATACGTGACGCTATGGTAAAGATAAAAGATGAAGTCGAAAAAGATCTGGCTGAGAGAAAAGCTAGTATCGAATCAGACAAGAAAGAAAGGCCGCTCTTGTACTATGGATGGGAAAAATCAAATAATAATTATTTAAAAAAAGATCTATTTTGGAATAAATTACTGGGAATTACCGACTTAACACAAGCCGGGGATGACATGCAGTTCTCCCGTCTTCAATTCACAGGAGAAAATGAAGGCTTTTTTGAAAATAGTCCGTTTGGATTTGTAAAAATTATAAAAAACGTAAATAAAGTAAGAACAGAAAATGGGATAAATTCTTATTCCGAGGATGCAATATATAAAATAGTGGGTCCAAACAATGAGATATTAGCGGACGACATAAAGGGATACACCGAAATGAAACAACTTTTCTCTTCACTGCTGGAAAAATATAAAGAAAATTTAAAAAAAGAATTTGAGAGAGAGCATGTCTTGAATTAAGATGAAACTTTCAAAAACAGCTCCGCTTGGAGCTGTTTTTGTGTTAAGATAAGCCAGTGGAAGAACACTTAAAGGGCCTAAATAACGCACAAAAAGAGGCGGCGATGCATAAAAATGGCCCTATTTTGATCGTGGCCGGGGCAGGGGCCGGAAAAACCAAAACAATTACTCACCGAATCATAAATTTGATCAAAGAAGGAGTAGAGCCAAACAAAATCTTGGCAGTCACTTTCACCAACAAGGCAGCCAAAGAGATGCAAGAGAGAATAAACACAGAAATTGAAAAAAATGCCAAAGGACAAAATAGTCTCCCGTTTATAAGTACTTTTCACTCTTTGGGAGTTCATATTATTAAAGAAAATGCCCAAATTTTGGGCCTAACAAAATACTTTACTATTTTAGATGAAGGGGATACTACCACACTTATAAAAGAAGCAATCAAAGAAATCGAACTCGACCCAAAACAGTACGACCCAAGAAAAATAAAAAATATTATCAGCCGAGAGAAAGGAAAATTCACCAATTTGTCAGATTACGGGGAAAGAGAAAACAGCACCCTGGGAAAAATCGTAGCTCAAGTTTGGAATATTTATGAAAAGAAAAAAGTTAAAGAGAATTCACTCGACTTCGACGACTTGCTTTTGAAAGCCGTAAAACTTCTAAAAGAAAACGAGACAATCCGAAAAATTTATCAAGACCACTGGGAATATATCCACATCGACGAGTATCAGGATACGAACGAAGTCCAATATCTGATGTCGCGCCTACTTTCGGAAAAAAATAAAAACATCTGCGTGGTTGGCGACGCGGACCAGAATATTTATTCTTGGCGTGGAGCAAATCTAAAAAACATTTTAAGTTTCGAAAAAGATTATCCAAATGCCAAGATAGTATTACTCGAAGAAAATTATCGCTCCACTAAAAATATTTTAGAAGCAGCCAATGAAATAATCAAAAAAAATATTTACCGCCCAGACAAAAATTTGTTTACCAAAAACGAAGCCGGTGAAAAAATTTCTCTCTACGAGGCGCTCGACGAAACCGACGAAGCAGAATTTGTCGCGACAAAAATCTTGGAAATTTTGGACAGTAGCGATACTTCTTCCGATTTTTCGTCCCTGCGCCCTTCCCCTGATTACAGGGGTGGGACCCTCGGGAAGCTCAAAATTGGAAGAAGTATCACAAAGAACAGCAACACAAATTTTTCTTATCGGGGTGTCTCGCAAGCTGACGAGCCGAGAGGCAGCGCTGTGCGAGCACGCACAGACAGCGACCCCGAGAAGGAAGAATTTGCGGGGCTGTCTCGTGGTGAATCCGAGAACACCTTTCCCGAAGTAGCGATTTTGTATCGTGCAAATTTTCAATCGCGGGCGCTTGAAGAAGCAATGTTGCGCTACAACATTCCATATCAAGTGCTCGGGGTAAAATTTTTTGAGCGAAAAGAAATAAAAGACACCTTGGCATATTTGCGAGCAGCCCTTAATCCTGAAAGTTTGTCGGACATAAAAAGAATCATCAATTTCCCAGCTCGTGGAATTGGCAAAACTACTATCGCTAAAATTTTTGCCGGCGAAAAAGAAAGTCTGCCGATAAAAATGAAAATAAAAATATCTAATTTTTATAAAACCCTCGAAGAAATCGGGGAAAAAATAAAAAAAGAAAAAACTTCAGAAGTGGTAAAATTTGTAGTAAAAAAATCCGGAATCGAACTAGAGCTCCAGACTGGAACCGAAGAAGACCTGGAAAGGCTTGAAAACATTAAAGAATTGGCAACTTTGGCGGTAAAGTACGACAATCTTAAAAATGGAGAGGGAATGGAAAAATTATTGGAAGACGCAGCACTTGCAAGCGACCAGGATAGTCTGACTTTGAATGCAATAAACCCCGTTAGAGACCGCGAGGGCCCGCAGCGACCCTCTGCCTCTAACGGGGTAAAACTTATGACTGTGCATGCTTCAAAGGGTTTGGAATTCGAAACTGTTTTTGTGACCGGACTGGAAGACGGTCTTTTCCCTCACCAGAAACAAAATGAAGCGGAGACCAGTGAAGACAGAGAAGAAGAACGCCGACTTTTTTATGTGGCACTCACTCGCGCCAAGAAAAAATTATTTCTATCCTTCGCGGATTTTCGAACCATTTTCGGTTCACGCCAAATTAATGCTCCTTCAGAATTTATCAGTGACTTACCAAAAGATATTTTAGAAAAAGGGGACGAAGATCCAAGAATTAAAACAATTTATATATGATACATAAAGCAAAAAAATCTTTAGGGCTAAAACCTGAACACAGGTTCGCCCGAGCCAAGAAGTCTTTAGGGCAAAATTTTTTAAAATCAGAAATCATTTTAAAAAAAATCGTTGAAGCCGGGGAGGTGTCCGAAAATGACACAGTATTAGAGATTGGCCCTGGGAAAGGAGCTCTAACCAAAAAACTTTTAGAACAAGCCGGAACCGTAATCGCAGTGGAAAAAGACCAGAGTCTTTTTTCCTTTTTGCAAGAAAAATTTAAAACTGAAATAAATGCCAAAAAACTTATTTTATTGAATGAGGACATTTTAAATTTTACACCACAACAAAATTACAAAATTATTGCCAATATTCCCTACAACATCACCGGTGCGATTTTAAAAAAATTTTTGACGGAAGAAAAACAACCGACCCGGATGGTCCTAATGGTACAACACGAAGTAGCCAAAAGAATTCTCGCAGGAAGTGGCAAGGAAAGTATTTTGTCAATTTCAATAAAAGCTTACGGGGAGCCAAAAATGATTCTAAAAGTAGGAAAAAGATTTTTTTCACCACAACCAAAAGTAGATTCAGCTGTAATTTTAATAAAAAATATTTCCCGAAAATTTTTTGAAGAAAATAATCTGAACGAAAATAATTTCTGGCAACTAATTCATGCCAGCTTCGCCCATAAACGCAAAAAACTATCTTCAAATCTCAAAACATTTAAAATTGGCTCATCTCTTGAATTAGGAAACAAGAGGGCGGAAGACCTATCTTTAGCTGATTGGCTGTTATTAACAAAAAATTAGCCAAGAGTTGTTTTATTTTAAAATACAAGGTGGTATAATTATTGGGTGAAAAAAAAATTTCTAAAATTTTTGATAATATTTTTACTTCTGGTGACTTCTTGTGAAATAGCCTACGCTTTCTCTACTTCTCTTTTTGTCTATGGAGGGCTTTTTGCTGGAAAAGTGAGCGAAGTAAAGGCAACAGAGATAGAAGAAAAAGAAAATGATGGTTTTACTTGTTTAGATGTGGGTATGACCATAACGATAGATAGACCTATCAAGGGACCTGAAACATATATAATACCAACTGGCACTATGTCAAAAACCGGAAAGGATGTTTCAGTAAATAGTTGGATTATGGGGAAATATGAAGGGACAACTTCTGTAACCTGTGAAAAACAAGAGGGAGAAACAACCATAATAGAAGAGGTGGATTTAAACACAATAACTTTGTTTGGAAATTCATAAAATATGAAAAAATATTTGCCAAGTAAAAAATTTTTCCGTCTCTTAGGATCATTTTTGGTTATCGCTCTAATATTCTTTGTTGCCTATAAAATGTTTTCCAATAAAAGTAAATACGCAACCACACGTGATAACGGAAAACTGTTAGTAGATCGACTAGCTTTAGCTGGTTTAACTGTTGATCAATTAGTCAAAAAAGACTCAGATAACGACGGAATCCAAGACTGGGAAGAAACCCTTTGGGGAACAGACAAAAATAACCCGACCACAACGGGAATCAATGATGCAACCTACATCGAGAACAAGAAGAAAGAGTTGAATATCAATCCAACAAAAGATGAAGCTGGTTTAACTGAGACAGAAAAATTCGCCCGAGAGTTCTTCACTGCTTATGTAGCAATGAAAGCAAATGGAGCAATAGATACAAACACTATAAATAATTTTTCTAGTGCCTTGGGACAGAAAGTAGTAACTCCAGATTTAATTAATAAATATTCCTTAAAAGACATCAAAACAGCGGATATCAACACCAAAGAAGAAAAAACAAAATATTATCAAAGCATGAAGTCCCTTTTTGAGAGCTTTAAAACAAAAGGAGTAGGACAAGAGCTTGACATTATAAACACTCAACTCACCTCTCCTGCAGGGTCAAAGAATCCGGATAAATTAACTCCAATATCAGAGGCTTATAAAGATTTTGCCAAAAAGGTAATAGATATAACTGTGCCAAGCGATTTAACAGAAGAACATTTAAAAATAGCCAACAGCGCGAACAACACTGGCATTAGTATTCTTGGTATGACCAAAATAACCAGCGACCCTATTGTAGGACTATCTGGGATTTCCCAGTACCAAAAATATAGCGGTGATTTGATCAGTGCCGTAGGAGATTTAGAAGCAAAATTATAATAGTAATGCTATACTAAATATAGCAATAATGGAATGGGGAAAAATTATATAAAAAACTTTATAGTACCATTTGCTCTTATAGTAAGCATCATTTCGATGCCTCTTACTTTTCTCCCAAAGAAAGCCAAAGCAACAGGGATAAGTGGTTATATTAGTGGGCTTTCAGGGGTAATTACTCAATTGCCATTATGTCAAGGGAAAATAACAAGTCTATTTTCAGGAGGAGGAAAAACGGATATCAACGGCCTGACAGAAAAAGCAACTGATGCTTTGGGAGAAGAGTTGACCGGTACTCTTACAAAAAAAGCAAGCAAGGCCGCAGCTCAAAGCGAAAGTATTCCTGTTTCTTTACCAGATGAAGTAACAAAAGATATTGCCACCACAAAAGCAGGAGTTAAAAAAGTCCAAGAAAGTACCAGTTCCATAAACACTAATGATACCTGCCTGAAAAGCATTGGACGCGCCGTAATAAAAATGCTTTTACAAAAAATAACGAAAAGTACTGTCGAGTGGATCAACGGTGGGATGGATGGTTCTCCAAAGTTTATAGAGAATTCCGGAGATTTTTTTGGTGATATCGCAAAAAATGAAATTCTCCAATTTGGCATAGAGATTAATGACCCAGAGTTATTCCCATTTGGCCAAGCCTTTATGCAAAATCAAGCAATTGCTTTTCAAAATCATTTTGCGGACAATGCCCAATATTCGTTGGACAAAATGATCCAGGATACCAATCCGGAATCTGGATTTACTGCTCAAACTTTCCAAGCAGATTTTAGTAAAGGAGGTTGGGGTGCCTGGGAAGCGCTTACTCAAGTGCCCGCCAACAATCCATTCGGTTTTAATTTGATGGCTTCAAATGAATTACAAAGGAGACTCGAAGGAACATCTCAGTCTACTGCTCAAGAAATTCGCGACAACTTGAAAGAAGCCGGAGGATACCTAGGCACTCAAAAATGTCGAGACCCGGAAGGCCTTTCCAAAAGTGAACATGCCGCTGGATTAGTAGAGAGATCAAAAAGTCCAAATGGTCCATATCAACACGGCATCTGTACGGGAGGATGGGAATACGTTACTCCAGGGCAAATGGTGGCAACCGCTGCTACTAAGACAGTGAGCTATCCAGACAATAATTTATTGAAGGCAGAAGATTTAAATGATGCTGTAGCCGCAATCTTAGATGCTCTTTTAAATAGTTTCTCTTCGAGTTTTATGAGTGAAAACGGTTTTGCTGGACTTCAAGATGATACTAACTTTCAATTAACAGAAAGTTCTCCAGGAGGATTCGTGATAGATGAAGAGAACACCGAACAGCTAGGCTCAGTAGTGGGAAAAAATTTCTCTTCACTGCAGATTGCCGGAAGTTCTTTCTTGCAACAAAACCCAAATTTTGATGTTGCTACTGATGTGAATCAAGCATTGATAGATGAACAAAGAATATTCGTAGATAAAATATTAAACCAAAACAAATTACTCATCTCTAAAATACCGTTAACTCCAGAAAACAATCCAACTAGAAAATTCACAGGGAATGTCGGACTTATCCCTGTTATTCATCAACTAGATTATTGTATCCCAGGCCCCCATCCTGACTGGGATACTGATTCAAGGAGAGTACTAAAGGCTGCTCTGGATACGATAGTTCCAGAGACTATAAACAGTCTTGAGGATAGAGACACCGAAGAAGTACTCGGTATGGTAAAAGAAAGCCTTGCTCTTATTGCTGGGGCTGTTGGAGCGGCCCTGGGAGCAACTGTTCTTTCTGTTGTCCCTGTCGTTGGTACTCTAATCGGAGCGGTAGTAGGAGCAGTGGTTGGCTATATTGTGGGTTGGATAATTGATTTGTTCTCTGGTAAAGATGGAGAACAGTTGGCAAGAATGTATTACAATGCCCATTTAAAACTACTTACCAATACCGCAGCCCTAACCTGCCAGGAGGGAGAAGACTGTGCGGACGGTGATGATGAAGCAGCAAAGCGAACTCCAGCCCTTCACAACAAAGGAACATTTGTAAGAGCTTTGAATGTAGTATTAGATAGATACATTTTGGCTGTAAACGATGTCTTTGCTCCTGAAAAAATGCCGTCGATAACAGAAGAAGCAAGACAAAAATATATGCAACTGAAGGGTTACACTCAAATGTATAAAAATAATGAAGAAAGAGTTACCGCCCTAAAAAGCGTAGTGATAAAACTAACCGACCTACGAGAATCGATAAATAAATTGAATAAAGATCTTGAAGACAAGACGGTAAAAGATATAAATGGAAACATTGCCCCAACAAACGACACCTTAGATGCAGATGGGAATATCATCGTTCTAGGTCAGGAATCTCAATATCAAGAAAATTTGAAGATCCTAAGCGACCAATTTGCAAGAATTTCCCAAGATATGGTAACAGGAGATGATATCGCTATAGTTGAAAATACCAATAAACAAATCGAGGACGAAACAAGATATATATACAACATTATGCTAAAAGGACCAAAGGGTTGCGAGGCAAGTAACCAATACCGAAGAGGTAGAGAAGGACAAGATGGAACGGGCCTTCCTTGGCCAATCTATGATGCCCAAAGATATAATTACGGTATCCCTTTGCTTTACGACTATAATCATTTCAAAAATACAAGCCCCGCCTTACCAGACCCATTGAATAGTGGCTATACAAATAATAAAGTCCCCCAGGCTTTGAATTTACCTCCAGCTATGCTACCTCTTGTTCTTTTTGAAAATAATGGAAAGGCAGGAGGAGGACACTGGTGTGGAGACAACTATAGTGGTGGCGTTCAAAATCCAGCTCCAGCAGGCGAACTACATGCTCCAATTTGTCTTCACGATTTATTCCCGCTTAGAAATTTTTCAGGTTGGGTAAACGACAGGTGGGAAAAGGCAATAGGTGTTTATTAAAACTAAAAAACAAAATGAAAAATATAATTAA
>Ga0172369_10004983_pt1 | contig 16562 bp, 19 predicted proteins | sample LakKiv25m_FD_114539 | JGI IMG/M metagenome (GOLD analysis project Ga0172369, IMG submission 114539) | Freshwater microbial communities from Kabuno Bay, South-Kivu, Congo - kab_022012_11.25m | ecosystem: Environmental > Aquatic > Freshwater > Lake | place: Democratic Republic of the Congo...
ATGAGTTTTCAGTTCTTCCTTGATCAGACACAATCGGTTCTGAACAGCAAAAATATAATGCACGAATAACTGGGTGTAAGTATTTGCCATGTTATTATTTTGTTAATGTCCTACGGACAATATTGCGCCATAGACTACCTATTTCTATTGATCTTGAAGCCCTACGGGCTAAACAATATACAATTTTCTATATCGTACGAAAATAAGAATGTATTTCATCGAATTTTGGGGACATGAGTTTTCAGGATTACTTTCTGTCTGGCACATCAAATAATAATTTAGCCCAATCGGCAGTCAGCAGTCTCTCAATCTCAGGTCTCCTCAAATCAGTCCCAGTTCAAGCATTGCGGCTTCCGACATCATGTCTTTGTCCCAGGGTGGTTCAAATGTCAGCTCTACACGAACCTGGTTCAGCCCGTCAATATTACCGACACGCTCCTTCACTTCAACCGGAAGGGATTCTGCAACAGGGCAATTCGGAGAGGTAAGTGTCATCAGAATATCAACATTATATTCATCATCTATCTTTACTTCATAAACCAGTCCCAGTTCATAAATATTCACCGGTATCTCAGGGTCATAAATATCCTTTAGCACTTCGATGACCGCATCGCCGAGGATTCCTTTTGTTATTTCGTTTGACATAATAATTAGCTCAAAGTTTCAAGTTTCAAGTTTCAAGTCACTCTGTTCTCAACTCTCAAGTCTCAGTTCTCAGTTCTATGTTCTCTGTTCTCTGTTCTCTGTTCTCATGTCTCTGTTCTCTGTTCTCAGTTCTCAGTTTTCAGTTCTCAGTTCTCAGTTTTCAGTTCTCAGGTCTCAGTTCTCAGTTCTCAGGTCTCAATACTAAAGACTAATGAATCAATACTTCCCCTAAGCTTCTTTCTTCGTTTTAAATACAAGAGCATACAGTTTCATCTGTTTGATCATGGATACCAGTCCGTTCGACCGGGTAGGTGAGAGGTGTTCCTTTAACCCGATCTGATCAATAAAGCTTAAGTCAGAATTCAGTATATCGTCCGGCTTTTGATTTGAAAGAACGCGTATCAGCAGGTTTACAATTCCTTTGGTGATGACAGCATCACTGTCAGCTTTAAAAACAATCACTCCGTCCTGCATTTCTGCCGACAGCCACACTTTTGACTGACAGCCGCTAATTAAATACTGATCGGTTTTATATTTTTCCCCGATCACCGGAAGTGATTTTCCAATCTCGATCAGGTAATTGTACTTATCCATCCAGTCTTCAAAAATTGCGAACTCATCAATAATCTTTTTCTCCTCTTCCTGAATTGTCATAATCTATTCTGATTGTTATCTCTTATCGTTCACAGAGAATTTAAAGTTTAAAGTTTGAGTCCGCTCCGAAAAATTATTCATCGTTATTGCGAACGTAGTGAAGCAATCCGTACGTATTGTAAACCAGCAGATTGCTTAAGGCTCTGCCTTCGCATTGACGTTCACCAATACTTTTTCGGAGTGGACTCAAGTCTCAAATGTCTAAAATACTAAATACTCATCCCAGCATTTCCTGTACTTTGTAAATTGCGCCTACCAGGACATCAACCTCTTCTTTTGTATTATAAAACGCAAATGAAGCCCGGAGGGTACCCGGTATATTAAATCTGTCCATCACTGGCTGTGCACAATGATTACCTGTCCTTAGCGCTATCCCGAACTTATCAATTATTGTCCCTGCGTCATAGGGATGCACACTTTTAAGGTTAAATGAAATCACTCCAATCCTTTCACATTTTTCACCATAAACCGTAATGCCCGGAATAGTTCCAAGGCGCTCTGAGGCATAATCAATAAGTTCATTTTCATAAACTTCAATATTTTCCATGCCGATGGATTCGATGTAGTGAAGAGCCTTGTCAAATCCAATTACATCTGCCACATTAGGTGTACCGGTTTCAAACTTAAAGGGGAGATCATTAAAAGTTGTTTTTTCAAATGTCACGGTTTTGATCATTTCACCCCCTGTTTGATAGGGAGGAATTTCGTTGAGCATTTCTTCCTTGCCGTACAAAATGCCAACGCCCATCGGCCCGTAAAATTTATGGCCTGAGAAACAATAAAAATCACAGTCGAGGTCTATCACATCAACTTTTTTATGAACAATCCCCTGTGCTCCATCTATCATTACCGGTATGCCCATTTTGTGGGCCATTTTGATGATCTTTTTTACCGGAATAATTATACCCAGTGAGTTGGATATATGACTGATGGATATGATCCTGGTTCTTTCGTTTATCATTGATTCCAGTTCAACAAGCTGAAGTTCTCCACTGTCATCAACAGGAATGATCCTAAGCTTTGCTTGTTTTTCCGCGCATATCATTTGCCAGGGTACTATATTGGCATGATGTTCAAGTGCGGAGATGATTACCTCATCACCTTTTTTCAGGAACTTTTTTCCAAATGAATTTGCCACCAGGTTAATGGCATCGGTAGCGCCTTTGGTAATGATGATTTCGTGTGAAGAACGGGCATTAAGATACTGACGGATATGATTCCGTGCATCTTCAAACGCATCTGTCGCTTTTTGACTCAGGTAATGAACCCCTCTGTGAACATTGCTGTTGATTGTAGAATAATACCCGGAAATAGCATCAATGACTACTTTTGGTTTTTGCGAAGTAGCAGCATTATCCAGGTAAACGAGTGGTTTTCCATATATGGTTTGATGAAGCGAAGGAAAATCTTTCCGGATATTATTTACATCAAAGTTCACTGTCAACGGAATTATATTTTACTCATATCAATATTAAAATCGTATATCTTTTCCTGGTTCCTGCAATGCAAAACACACTGGTCGCAAATAGCAAGTTCACCGCGAAGTCTTTTTTTCACAAGATCATCAATCCTTTCTTTCAAAGGTACAATTGTAATTTTATTGATGACCTCTGCTGCGAATGCATACATTAGCAATAGTTTAGCGTTATATTCGCTTATTCCCCTCGATTTAATATAAAACATTGCCTCATCATCCAGTTGTCCGACAGTGGCTCCGTGGCTGCATTTCACATCATCCGCATAGATCTCAAGAAAAGGTTTGGCATTTACAGTCGCTTTATCAGAGAGGAGAACATTACGGTTTTTTTGATAGGCATTGGTTTTTTGCGCATCTTTCCGAACCAGGATATGCCCGTTAAAAACTGCTGTGGACTGATCATCCAAAATTCCTTTAAACAGTTCATTTGATGTACAACCTGGTTTGGCGTGATCAACAAAAACATGGTTATCCACGTGTTGTTCCTTATCAACGAGGTACAATCCGTTAATATCCGCATTGGATCCTTCGCCATTAAGAGTGATGCGTATATCATTCCGGATCAGTCCTCCATTCAGTGAAATGGCAAAGCTGGTGAGGTTAGTGTTAGCCGACTGATAAAAGAAGGTCGAATTGATAAGCGAAGTAATATTATTAAGATTCTGAAGCTTGTAGTGATCCACCTTTGCACCTTCATCCATGAAAACTTCGGTAACCGTATTGGTAAAACTGGACTTGTGATTATGCGAATCATCACAATGGACAAGTGTTAATTTACTGTTTTTACCAACAATCACGAGATTTCTGTTTTGCACAAATAAATTATCCTCTTTGTTCAGAATATTGACCATTTGGATTGTTTTGTATGCCTCTGCTCCATCCGGTACGTAGATGAATATTCCATCCTGTGCATAAGCTGTATTCAGTGAATTTAATCCATTCTTGTTTTCTTTTGCGTATTGGTTGTAATGTTTTAAGATGATTTCGGGATATTCTTCCATTGCCTTTGCAAAACTCCCTAAAATGGTCCCGTCAGGCAATTTTGTAAGCGGTTTGTCGCGATATACATACCAGCCATTGTAGAGGGAGATGATGTGTGTATCAAAATCCGGAACTTCGCATTGAAAAACTTTTTCAATATCAATTTGTTCCTTAACGGGTTCAAAATAGAAGTTATAATCACGGTCGAGTACTTTCTTCAGATCGGTGTTCTTCCAGGCTTCCCATTTTACAGTCGGGAAATCCAAATGGAGAAAGTCGGCAAAAGCTTTTTCCCTGATGGCCTTGATTTCAGCCGGATCATTGTTAAAAATCCTGAATTTGTTTTTAATGAACAATTCCGATATTTTTTCCTTCAATACAGTTTCCATTTTACTTTAGATCAATAAATTTTAATTCCGGACTTCAAACTTCCCTCAGCCACTCATATCCTTTTTCTTCCAGTTCGAATGCCAATTCCTTGCCGCCCGATTTAATTATTTTGCCGTTACTCAACACGTGAACGAAGTCGGGTACGATATAATCCAGCAACCGTTGATAGTGAGTAATGACAAGAGTGGCGTTATCTTTTGTCTTCAATGAATTCACTCCCTTTGCAACAACCTTAAGCGCATCAATGTCGAGGCCCGAATCGGTTTCATCGAGAATGGCGAGTTTCGGTTCGAGCATTGCCATCTGGAAAATCTCATTCCTTTTTTTCTCGCCTCCCGAAAACCCTTCATTCACCGAGCGGGTTGTAAGTTTATCTTGAATTTCAAGCAACTTGCGTTTCTCTTCCATTTTTGCAAGAAATTCACCTGCCGCGATAGGGTCAAGCCCTTTATATTTCCTGTGCTCATTGATGGCTGTTCGCAGAAAATTGATCATGCTGACGCCCGGAATCTCAACCGGATATTGAAAACCAAGAAATATTCCCTGCAGTGCCCGCTCTTCAGTAGAAAGAGCCAGCAGGTCATGACCCATATATATTACTTCACCATCAGTTACTTCATAACCTTCCTTACCTGTAATTACTGAAGCCAGCGTGCTTTTGCCGGTTCCGTTGGGTCCCATGATTGCATGGACTTCGCCCGCATTTATTACAAGGTTAAGCCCTCTCAGAATTTCTTTTCCCTCAATCGAAACGTGAAGGTTTTTTATTTTTAGCATTACCTAATTATTGAATGTTTATATATTATTTCGTGATAGTCTCAAGTTTCAAGTTTCAAGTTTCAGGTTTCAGGTTTCAAGTCTTAAGTCTCAAGTCTCAAGTCTCTCCTCCCTTACCCCACGCTTCCCTCCAGGCTTATCGAAAGCAGCTTCTGAGCTTCCACTGCAAACTCCATAGGCAACTGTCTGAGTACCTCTTTTGCATAGCCGTTTACGATCAGCCCGATCGCGTTTTCAGTACTGATCCCCCTTTGCTTGCAATAGAAAAGCTGGTCGTCCGAAATTTTAGAGGTTGTAGCCTCATGTTCAACAATAGAAGAGCTGTTTTGTGTATCAATATAAGGAAAAGTATGTGCACCGCATTTATCGCCCAACAACAACGAATCGCATTGTGAGAAATTCCGGGAGTTTTCAGCTCTGCGCAAAATCTTAACCAGCCCGCGGTAGCTGTTGTTTCCGAATCCAGAAGAAATCCCTTTCGAAATAATTGTACTTCGTGTGTTCTTACCGATGTGTGTCATTTTCGAACCTGTATCGGCTTGCTGATGATGGTTTGTTACTGCCACCGAATAAAATTCACCTACCGAATTATCCCCAAGCAAAATACAGCTTGGATACTTCCATGTAATGGCTGAACCTGTTTCGACCTGTGTCCACGAGATTTTCGAATGGTTCCCTTTACACATTCCCCGCTTGGTCACAAAATTATAAACTCCGCCTTTGCCATTTTTGTCACCCGGATACCAGTTCTGAACCGTAGAATATTTTACCTGCGCATCCTTGAGTGCGACAATCTCTACAACCGCCGCATGAAGCTGGTTTTCATCCCGCTGAGGGGCAGTACAGCCTTCCATATAACTCACATAACTTCCCTCATCGGCGATGATCAACGTTCGTTCGAACTGGCCTGTGCCGGCGCTGTTGATCCTAAAATAGGTGGAAAGTTCGACCGGACAACGAACACCTTTCGGAATATAGCAGAACGAACCATCTGAAAAAACAGCAGAATTCAGTGATGCAAAGTAGTTGTCACCTGGTGGGACCACCGATCCCATATATTGTTTTACAAGGTCGGGGTGCTTTTGAACAGCTTCGCTGAATGAGCAAAAAATAATACCGTGTTTCTGGAGGGTCTCACTAAACGTCGTTTTTACCGAGACACTGTCAAAAACGGCATCCACCGCTACTCCGCTCAGCCGTTTCTGTTCCTCGAGTGAAATACCTAGCTTGTTAAAAGTTGCAAGCAGTTCAGGATCAACTTCCTCAAGGCTGGTAAGTTCCTTTTTCTTTTTCGGTGCAGCGTAATAGATGATGTCCTGGTAATCAATCGGCGGTATTTTCAGGTGTGCCCAACCCGGCTCCGGCATTGTTTTCCATCTTTCAAATGCTTTAAGCCTGAACTGAAGCATAAAATCCGGTTCCTCCTTTTTCTCTGAGATATACCGGATGATATCCTCATTCAGCCCTTTCGGGGCAGTTTCCATCTCGATATCCGTCACAAATCCGTACTTGTAATCGCTTCGGGTTACCTGTTCTATGATGTTATTACTTTTATCTTTTTCCATTTTAAAGTGCTCCTTTCGATCCCGCAGGGCAGGATTAATAAAGCCGTGCAAAATTACGAATTATCAAAAACCATTCTGTATAAACCCAATTTTATAACAATATTGGCAGGATAATGTTGTATTTCAATGGCTTTAAGTTCAAAACCCGAATGATTCCGACTTGACTGATATTTCATAATTTTGCCGGGTACTTAAACTTTATGCTCTTAATGATAGAAAACAATCCTCACCGAACTGAATTGTCCGAACTTGGTGAATTCGGACTGATTGATCATCTCACCAAAAATATCAGGCTTCAAAATCCATCCACGGTTAAAGGTGTCGGCGATGATGCTGCTGTTTTGAGTTTTGGAAACAAGCAAACTGTGATCACAACTGATCTGCTGATCGAGAATGTGCACTTCAATCTGAACTATGTTCCGCTGAAACATCTTGGATATAAAACCGCAGTAGTGAATTTCTCAGATATTGTTGCCATGAATGCGGTTCCAAAGCAACTGCTGATCGGCATCGGCGCTACGAACCGCTTTTCGGTAGAGGCGATCGAAGAAATTTATTCCGGAATTTATCTGGCCTGTAAAACCTATAAAGTTGACCTGGTCGGTGGCGATACGGTTTCGGGCCAGTCGGGATTGATTTTGTCAGGAACTGCTGTGGGAGAAGCAAATGCGGATGATCTTGTGTACCGGAATACCGCGCAGAAAGGCGACCTTATCTTTGTTTCCGGTGATCTTGGTGCCGCTTATATGGGATTGATGCTACTCGAAAGAGAAAATCAGGTTTACAAGGCTGATCCGAAAATGCAGCCCGATCTTGAGGGACATGATTATATTCTTAGCCGGCAACTCAAGCCCGAAGCGAGAACGGACATCACCAAATTGTTGAAGGGTATCGGTGTAAAACCGACGGCAATGATTGACATTTCCGATGGGCTGGCTTCCGAAATACTGCATATCTGCATTCAATCAGGGATGGGATGCAATATTTATGAGGATAAATTGCCCATCGACATTACAACGGTTACTCAGGCTCGTGAATTCAAGATTGATCCGGCCACCTGCGCCATGAATGGAGGCGAAGATTATGAGCTTTTGTTTACGGTCGCACAAAAGGATTACGAAAAAGTTAAAGATGTTCAGGGGATTTCTGTGATAGGACACATATCTGCAAAAGAAGAAGGCTATAACTTTATTTCACGCTCAGGTTCCCAGGTTCCGATAACCGCGCAGGGATGGAATGCGTTTTTGAAGAAAGAGAATAAATAGGAAATCCGGGTATGGTATTAAAACATGTTATAACTTTTCCCCTGCGGGGAATTTGAGGTAAAAAAATATTCCGACAATATTAAAATTTATTTTTAAATTTGTCGGAAAAATTTAAAATGTTACTCGAAAGAACCCTACAACCGGAAGTTTTAAAACGTCTTCGATATTTTCCGGTTATCGGTATTATCGGCTCACGGCAAACCGGTAAAACAACCCTGGTTAAGCAATTAATCCCATTTATTGAAAAAGAAGTAATTTACCTTGATCTTGAATCTGCTGGTGATTATAAAAAACTCGAGCATCCCGAACTTTATTTTGCCCAACATACCGACAAATGCATCATCATTGATGAGGTGCAGCACAGGTCTGAGCTTTTCCCTGTATTGCGTTCAGTCATTGACAGGAACCGGCAGCCTGGGCGGTTTATTATTCTGGGTTCTGCTTCTCCGGGCATGTTACGGCAAAGTTCCGAATCCCTGGCTGGCAGGATTTCTTATCTTCAGTTGCAACCCTTTAATTTTCTGGAGGTCCGTGATTATATTAAGATTTATGACCACTGGTTCATCGGCGGTTTTCCTCTGGCTTCGCTAAACAAAAATAAATCCATGGCTAATCTCTGGATTGATGATTTTATAAACAGTTATATCCATCGGGATTTACCTTCTCTTGGCCTCACTTCAAATCCTGTATTGATCCGGCGTCTGTGGACCATGCTTGCCCATCTGAACGGACAAATCCTTAACTATTCGGACATCGGCAGGTCGCTACAGTTGAGTTCACCCACTATCAAAACTTATATTGATTTTTTTGAAAATTCTTTCCTGGTCAGGAGGCTTGAACCCTATTTTATTAACATTAAAAAGCGAATCGTGAAATCGCCAAGAATTTATTTGACTGACACCGGCATTCTGCACCATTTGTTAAATATTTCCGATTTTGAAAATCTGCAGGCTAATCCCATTATCGGGAAATCGTGGGAATCCTATGTTATTAACCAGATCTCATCCCTTCTGCCTCGAAATATCGAACTTAACTATTACCGTACAAAGGACGGAAGCGAGCTCGATCTGGTTTTTGTGAAAGGTATAACTCCTGTTGCCGGTGCCGAAATTAAATATACCGCGGCGCCCTCACTTTCAGCAGGAAATACTCATGCAATCAGTACACTTGGAACTGAAAGTAATTACCTGATTACACCGGATTCAGAAGATTATTTAGTAAGGGAAAATGTCAGGGCTTGCAAAATAAATGATTTCCTGGTCAAGTATCTTCCCGAAATTTCAAAGTAGGTGGTAAGTTACAGGCGACGACGGAACCTATTTGTTTTGCAAGCATAATGAATACGTATTATTTTTATTAAGTTTATGAATTATTTGGGTTAAGAAGCAATTGAAAAAGATTTCAGGATATTATGAAACCCTTGACCCCGTTATCCGGTCGCTCCCCGGCAAGCCGGGTATATACCAGTATTTCGATGCGGACGGAAATATCCTGTATGTGGGCAAAGCCAAAAACCTGAAAAAACGGGTTGCGAGCTATTTCAATAAGGACACTGCGCTCAGTGGAAAGCTACAGGTGCTGGTAAAAAAAATTGCCGGAATAAAACACATCGTCGTTGATACCGAACTCGATGCGCTGCTCCTCGAAAACAACCTCATCAAAAAATACCAGCCGCGCTATAACGTGATGCTGAAGGATGATAAGACCTACCCCTGGATTTGTATTAAGAATGAACCTTTTCCGAGGATTTTCCCCACCCGGAATGTCGTCCGCGACGGATCGGTCTATTTCGGTCCTTATGCTTCGGTGAGGATGATGAATACGCTGCTCGACCTGATCAGGCAACTATATCCCTTGCGAACCTGCAATCTTAATCTCACCGGAGAAAACATCAGCAAAAAGAAATTCAAAGTATGCCTCGAATACCATCTCGGCAACTGCAAAGGACCTTGTGAAGCTCTCCAGACGAAGGAAGATTACGATTCATGGCTGGAGGAAATCAAACTGATCATCAAGGGTAATATCAATTCGGTGATCGGGCAGTTGAAAGACCTGATGAAAAAATATTCCGATAGACTGGAGTTTGAGAAGGCTCAGACCGTAAAGGAAAAGCTGGAGTTGCTGCTTCGCTATCAAAGCAAGTCCACGGTTGTGAATCCGAAAATAGCCAATGCTGACGCCCTTTCGCTTATCTCGGACGAAGACACTGCCTATGCCAATTTTATGAGGGTTATCGACGGAGCCATTGTCCAATCGCACACCGTTGAAATGAAAAAAAAGCTTGATGAAACCGATGCGGAGCTACTTGTACGGGCATTGATTGAACTCCGGGAACGGTTCGAAAGCAATGCTCCCGAAATCATTATTCCGTTTGAAATCAAACTGGAACTGCCCGACGTAACCCTTACGGTTCCAAAGATAGGGGATAAAAAACATCTGCTTGAGCTATCCGAACGGAACTGTAAATATTACAAACTCGAAAAGGAAAAGCAGGCTGAACTGGTTGATCCTGACCGGCATGTCAACAGGATCATGGCTCAGATGAAAAAAGACCTGAGAATGAATGAAGAACCCCGGCATATCGAATGTTTCGATAATTCAAATCTGCAAGGAACCGAGCCGGTGGCAGCCATGGTCTGCTTTAAGAACGGCAAGCCGGATAAAAAGGAATACAGGCATTATAACATTAAAACCGTGGTCGGAGCGAATGATTTTGCTTCGATGGAAGAGATCATATACAGGAGATATAAACGATTGCTTGATGAGAAGCTGGAGCTGCCGCAACTCATCATTGTTGACGGGGGCAAGGGGCAGTTAAGTTCGGCGCTGAAAAGCCTGGATAAGCTTGAATTACGTAGGAATATTTCCATCATCGGAATTGCCAAAAAACTGGAAGAAATTTATTATCCTGATGATTCGCTGCCGATGTATCTAGATAAAAAATCGGAGACTTTAAAGATTATACAACACATCCGCGATGAGGCTCACCGCTTCGGAATTGCTCATCATCGTAAAAAAAGGGAAAAGGCAATAGTAAAAACGGTTCTCACCGAAATAGAGGGAATAGGATATACCTATGCTCAGAAACTGCTTTGGAAATTCAAATCGGTAAAAACCATCCGTAAAGCCAGCCTGGAGGATTTACAAAAAACAATTGGCAATGCGAAGGGTAAGATTGTACATGAGTATTTTAGCATAGAACCGATGTAGCTCAGGATTGTTTTTCATACCTTTGCTTCAATATAAAACACAGAAATAATGGATGGCATAGATTTTATTGTTGATGAAAAAGGGAAAAAGAAAGCTGTGATCATTGACCTTGAAGCATTTGGATCAGCATATAAGGATAAAGAAGATATTCTTGTTGCCCATAGCAGGTTAAATGAATCCAGAATACCTTACAAAAAAGTTAAAAAATACTTCAGTGCAAAGGGAAACTATAATGTACACTATGGTTTTTACATCCTCTGCCCTGAATGAAATTGAACGCCTTCCAACAATTGAAATTGCAAGAATAATCAGGAAAATTGATGCTCTTTCATTAAATCCAAAACCACACGGTGTTAAAAAAAATAAAAGGTAAAACTGATTTGTGGCGAATTCGCTCCGGGAACTAACGGATAATTTATTCAATTTAAAAAATGAAACTGACTATTGAAATGATAAGAATCAGACATTGAAGAGAAGTATATAAGAAATAATGGCCTTTAAACAGTAAGTAGGCTGTCTCAATATTGAAGTTAGAACGTCATTGCGAAGGCGGAGCCTGAAGCAATCCATTGATTTACAGCAAAAGCGGATTGTTTCACTTCGTTCGCAATTACGCGTAAGAGCCTTTTGAGACAGCCTCATCAAATAATTCAACCAACCATTAATTAAATTTGCAAAATATATTTAAATATTCTATGAAAGGTTTTACAACAATTTTATTCACAGTTTTTATATTTATAAGCTCTATGCTTACAGCCCAAAAATTCAATGGCGGTGTTCTCGGTGGATTGAGTGCATCGGAAATTTCAGGTGACGGGAAATGGGGTCCAAACCATGCTGGTGTATATGCCGGTGTTTTTGTAAACCGGTATTTCAGCCCACGATCGTCTTTCCAAATGGAGCTTGATTTCATTCAAAAAGGAAGCCGCGAAAATCCGGATTCAACAAATAATTTCGATTTTTATCTATTAAGACTTAATTATGTTGAACTTCCATTACATTATAAATACGATTTTCATGAAAATGGAACGCTCGAAGCCGGCCTGTCACTGGGAGTTTTAATTTACAGTTATGAAGAAGGCAATCCCGGAAATCCGCCCAGTGGCGGAGAATTCGATAAAACTGACCTTAGCTTTAATTTTGGAGCTTACTATACAATTTTTGAAAACTTAAGGGTAAATATCAGGTATTCAAACTCATTAATAAAAGTGAGGGATCACTCATCGGGTGCGACTTACCGGCTCAACCGGGGGCAATACAATGAGGTTCTTAGTTTTACGCTTCACTATATTATTCCGGGATTGTCACGCTAACAACTCCTCTGAACTGCCCTACCGAATATCCCAGGGCCTTGTCATCAGGATATAAACCAGCGATCTGATTCAGGGTTGCCGTGTCCATGTTCTCACTCATACCATGGCATCCCAGGCAAAGTTGCTCGGCTTTAACCGGTTTGTAATAGCGGAAGTAGCTTAGTCCCTTTTCTGTAATTTTTTGAATGTAAAATTCAGGTACTTCCTTTTTCTCCGAAAAAAGCATTTCAAAATAATCCAATGCAATCTTTTCCAGGGTGTCGGGAGCATTTGCCGGATTCCGGTATTTGCGTGTTGTCCGTTTTACCTTATAAGTTGAATTGGATCCGATGGAATCGGTAATTCGCAGGGCAACTTTATTGCAAACACCAATTGCATTAGGAAATCCGCCGGCTTCAATTGCTGCTTTGAGTTCCTTTTTTAAAGCATGGGTGAGTGCCATTGCCATAGAATCGCCGGTCGCCTTAATAAACCTAGCTTCCGGCTCAGTTGGATTACTGATTTTCAGGCGCGATTCATCACAGGAGTTAAATACGATTGAAGTGCAAACAAGGAATATTAAAAAAAAATACTTTTTCTTGGTTATCCAAGAATAAAAAGGATATGCTGAAGGAATATGCGTCGCCAAAATCTTGTTCCCTGGATTTAGAAATTCATTGACAAATTGATATAATCAAGGTATTCTGCTGAATCATCACCGAAAATTTCCATCGTTTCGCCGATGATCTTAAATGTGCTTTTTTCACCAGCAACCCTGGAAAACAGGATTTCGAATTCACGGTTTTCTTCATCAACCATGATGATCTTCGCTAAATTTTTATGAAAACCTGAAGCCAGAGCGGTATGACAGATAGGGCAATAAAAGTCAAGAGCATCACCTTCACGGTATTCGAATTCCGGATTTTTATTCACACTGTAATCCCCCAGATCGGAGTGAAGAGAAATTAATCCCACCTTTTGATCGGGTGTTCGAACAGAAAAAAATACAGAATCATTAAGCGCCAGATATCCATGGCAGTGCGGACAACGATAATTGATGTTCATAATGAGATGTTCAAATAATTAACACTAATTTATGTTTCGAAGATACAAATTTTATTGACTCAAATCAATAAATCCTTAACAAATATATAAAACGAAAAAGCTCCGAAAGTGTTTTACATCAAAGGCTTTGATATTTCATTAATAACTTTTAAACCGTCTGAACCACCTCAACAATTTCAAGTCCCCGGCTAATGGCCTTTTCATTTTCCGGAATCAGATGATGATATCGTTCAGGCAATGATTTTTTAATTCCGCGTATCACATTATCAAACCCGACCACAGGTTTCACTTTCAGATAACCACCCAGAACGATCATGTTGAATATTTTTCTCAGTCCGAGGTTTGCAGCTTCTTTGCTGGCTTCAATTCTATAAATATTGATGTCATTACGTGTGGGATGATGTGTAATACCGTTGGGATCATAAAGCAAAGTGCCGCCAGGCTTTACCATGGATTCGAATTTGTCCATTGATTGTTGATTCAATATGATTGCGGTATCAAAAAGATTAAGGATGGGTGAACTGATTCTTTCGTCGCTTAATATTACCGTTACATTTGCAGTTCCACCGCGCATCTCCGGACCGTATGACGGCATCCAGCTTACTTCCTGGTCCTGCATTATTCCTGAATATGCCAGGATTTTACCCATCGAAAGAACTCCTTGTCCTCCGAACCCTGCAATGATAATTTCTTCGGTCATAATAATATTGATTAACTATTAATTTTAGAGTTTCTGATCAGTTTCAGGCCTTTCTGTTTATTTTTTAACCAATTCCCCATCCACCTTTATATCGCCCATGGGATAAAAAGGAAACATATTATCTACCATCCACTGGTTAGCCTGTACCGGGGTCATTTTCCAGCCCGAATTACAGTTCGAAACGATTTCAACAAAGGTCAGGCCCCTGTTTTGCTGTTGCAATTCTATGGCTGTCCGAACTGCTTTTTTTGTTTTTCTCACACTTGCCGGGGTATGAACTGACTGACGTGTTACGTAATAGGTACCCGGTAACTGAGCAATCAGTTCGGTTATTTTTAAAGGATGCCCCATCCGCTGCCATTCCCGTCCGTAAGGAGTGGTTGATGATTTCATTCCTTCCAGTGTTGTCGGGGCCATTTGTCCGCCGGTCATACCATAAATCCCATTATTTATGAAAAATATGGTAAAATTTTCTCCGCGGTTGGCTGCATGAATTGTTTCTGCAGTGCCAATGGCTGCCAGGTCTCCGTCTCCCTGATAAGTGAATACGGTCTTTTCGGGATGGAGCCTTTTTATAGCAGTTGCAAGTGCCGGAGCCCGGCCATGTGCTGCCTGCTGCATATCAATGTTCATGAAATCATAAGCCAGTACCGAACAACCTACTGGTGCAACACCTATCGTCTTTTCCTGCAATCCCATTTCGTCAATTACTTCCATAATTATGCGGTGTGCCGTTCCATGTCCACAGCCCGGACAATAACTCAATACGTTATTGGTCATCAGGCTGGTTTTTTTATAAACCAGGTTTTCGGGATTGATTATTTCAGCCTTTGTTATTGTATCTGCCATAGTTTTAACCTTTGATGAATTGATGTTCCAAAAAATCCGCAACTTCAGTGGGTGACGGAATAATGCCTCCCATCCTTCCATAATGATAAACAGGAACTTTACATTCGACGGCAAGTTTGATATCCTCGATTATTTGTCCTGCGCTCATTTCAACACTTAAAATACCTTTAATGTTTTTTACCATTTTATAAAGCGGTTCTTTCGGGAAAGGGTAAAGTGTGATGGGTCTGAATAAACCGGCTTTAATCCCTTTGGCCCTTAATATCTGAATGGATTTCAAACAAATACGGGCACTCGTTCCATACGCGACAAAAAGATATTCAGCATCATCGCATTGAATCTTTTCAAACCGTATTTCACCGGCTTCTATTTCTCTGTATTTTTTTTGAAGTTTAATGTTATGTTTTTCCTGAACCAATGAATCCAGGTTGAGAGATGTAATGATATTTCTTTCACGGTTGGGGGTTTTACCGGTAGTTGCCCATGGACAATTCCTGATGATTTCCTTTTCAGTCAAACGTGTTTTCTGATCACCGATCTGAACTTTTTCCATCATTTGTCCTATAGCGCCATCGGATTGAACCATGACTGGGGTCCTGTATTTGAAAGCGAGTTCATAACCAAGCTCCACATAATCATACATTTCCTGGACCGATGAGGGTGCAAGAACAATGGTATGGTAATCGCCGTGTCCGCCGCCTTTTGTTGACTGGAAATAATCGGCCTGCGACGGCTGAATGGTTCCCAATCCAGGACCTCCGCGGACCACATTTAAAATCACACAGGGTAATTCTGCTCCGGCCATATACGAGATTCCTTCCTGCATCAGGCTGATCCCAGGACTGGATGACGATGTCATTACTTTTTTACCACAGGCAGCACCGCCATATAACATATTGATTGATGCCACTTCGCTTTCAGCCTGAAGAACTACCATTCCTGTCCGCTCATGAGGTTTTTCAGCGGTAAGATATTCCATTACTTCTGATTGTGGTGTGATCGGATAACCAAAATAACCATCCACTCCAGCTCTTATCGCTGCTTCAGCAAAGGCTTCATTCCCTTTCATTAGTTTGAGTTCTTTTCCCATAACGCGGAATTTATAACGAAATTTATATTTTAACTCTGTAAACCGTGATCACACCATCAGGACACACAACTGCACAATTGGTACATCCCGTACATTTCCCATGCAGATCCTGCATATAATGATACCCTTTACCATTTACTGCGTCAACCATTGCGATCGTTTCGGTGGGGCAATGGGCAAGGCAAACCTCACAACCTTTGCACTTTTCAATGTCAACGACTATTTCTCCCTTTAATGCCATAATATATTATAATTCGTAATACTTACGTCTTATGCCAGCTTATTGCTTCCTGTTCCGGATGCATGGTATTCGCTATAAAAACCTGTCCTGTGAGCAGAATAACAACCGGACGAAATTAGAAAAAAATCGTGGGAAACAAGGGAAAAAGAATTTTTTTATTGCTCTAACCCGGCGGGTTGCTTCGAAGGAAGGTTTGATGCTACGCTCAGCGAATTAATGGTTATATACGTTTATAGCGTAATTTTAAGTACATGACAAAAATTTACAACATACTTTAAATTCATCTAAATCATTTGAAAACAACACCTTTGCGAGATAAGTCAACCCATACTTGAACAAACTTTTAGCTTTACGACCATGC
>Ga0172369_10004987_pt1 | contig 16548 bp, 22 predicted proteins | sample LakKiv25m_FD_114539 | JGI IMG/M metagenome (GOLD analysis project Ga0172369, IMG submission 114539) | Freshwater microbial communities from Kabuno Bay, South-Kivu, Congo - kab_022012_11.25m | ecosystem: Environmental > Aquatic > Freshwater > Lake | place: Democratic Republic of the Congo...
GCGGCGGCTACAAGGTTGTTTATGAGTTAACAGGACATGGTATTGGGAAAGAGCTTCATGAAGCCCCCGACGTCCCCGGCGTGATGCTTCTTGGCCCTAACCCCAAATTAGAAGTAGGAATGACACTGGCTGTTGAAGTTATTTATAGCCAAACAGGTGGGGAAATGGAAATATCAAATGACGGTTGGACGATTAACACCAAGGATGGTTCGCTGGCTGGACTTTTTGAGGAAACTGTGGCGATAACTAAAAGTGGCCCTCTTATCTTGACAAGCGCGATCTAATAGGCTATAAAGGCTTATCATAAACTCCCACTTGGGGAGCTTTTGTATGGTTAAAAACAGTGGCTTAATTGAAAAAGAAGGTGTGGTTAAAGAAGCGCTTCCCAGCGCTAGCTTTAAAGTGACACTTGATGACGGCGACATGGTTTTAGGGGTAATTTCCGGCCGAATGCGCCGCTTTAACATTCGGATTTTGCCCGGCGACCGCGTAAAACTGGAATTTAGCCCGCACGATTTAACGAGAGGCCGGATTGTTTTTAGGACCAAATAACTTATGAAAGTCAGAGCTAGCGTTAAAAAAATCTGTCAAAAATGCAAAATTATTCGTCGTGAGGGTGTTGTTCGGGTGCTGTGTGTTAATCCTAAACACAAGCAACGTCAAGGTTAAAATATGGCGAGACTAGTTGGAATCGAGTTACCAAATAATAAAAAAGCTGTCATTGCTTTAACTTATATTTTTGGAATTGGTGATTCTTGGTCTAAGAAGATTTTGGCGGAAGTTAAGATCTCCGAAGATAAGAAAATCGGTGAGTTAACCGAAGAAGAATTAAACAAAATTCGCCAAATAATCGAAAAACGCCAAATAACTACCGAGGGTGAGTTGCGCCGAATTGTGGCTGGTAATATCAGGCGTCTTAAGGACATTGGTTCTTATCGCGGCTGGCGTCACAAGAAAAACTTACCGGTTCGCGGTCAAAGGACTAGAACTAATGCCAGGACCAAGCGCGGTAAAAAGGTAACGGTTGGCGGTAGTAGTGGTAAAAAAGCTTTGCAAAAGACTTAAAATATTTTATGAAGAATTCTCATGGTAAAGCTTATATTGTAGCAGGGTTTAACAACACGATCATCACTTTAACCGACAGTGAAAATCAAGTTATCTGCTGGAAGAGCAGTGGTTCCGTCGGATTCAAGGGTTCTAAAAAATCGACCCCTTACGCCTCGGCCACTGCCGCCGAAGCTGCCGCCAGAAAAGCTGTTGAAAAAGGCTTAAAGGATGTTAGCGTCCACGTTAAAGGTCCGGGCAATGGTCGAATTAACGCTATTAAAAGTTTAAGAAGCGGTGGTTTAAACGTCACTTCGATTGCCGATGTAACGCCAATTCCTCATAACGGTTGTCGGGCTAAAAAGCGGCGTCGCGTTTAATATTATGTCTAGATATACCGGACCAAAATGTAGATTGTGTCGTCGCGAAGGGGAACGATTGTTTCTTAAAGGTTCTCGTTGCCTCGGCGAGAAATGTGGCGTGGCTAGAAAAGCCCAAGCTCCCGGAGCCCACGGAACTTCGAGGCGTCGTCCTTCTACCTATGGTTTACAACTTAGAGAAAAACAATTGATTAAACGGACTTACGGAGTTTATGAGAAACCCTTCCGGAATTATTTTGAAGAGGCCTCAAAAAAGCAGGGAGTGACCGGTGAGCTTTTCTTGCAACTTTTAGAACGTCGTCTAGACAACGTAGTTTATCGTTTAGGTTTATCGCCTTCCAGAGCTGGGGCCAGAAAGCTTGTAACTTCCGGAAAAGTAATGCTCAATGGTAAAAAAGCTAGTGTGCCTTCTAGACTTGTACAACTTAACGATGTGGTTATGGCTCCGAATTTTGTTGGTGGGGAGGGTTATAAAGCTCCGGAATGGCTTGATTTAGATTCAAAAAAAGTGGCCGGAAAAGTTCTTAAATTCCCAACTCGAGACCAAATTTCTGCGGACTTTGATGAAAAACTAGTGGTGGAGTTTTACTCCAGGTAAAAGGAGGTTATATTTATGTTAGTTCCCTCTGATCTAAAAATAAAAAGCGAGGTCGCTGACCCCACTTTTGCTCGTTTTGCTTTGGAACCCCTGCCGGCAGGATATGCCCATACTTTAGGAAACAGTTTGCGTAGGGTGCTACTCTCTAGCATTCCCGGCGCTGCTATCACTTCCGTTAAATTCGCGGAGGTTAATCATCAATTTACGACTATTCCCGGAGTGGCTGAAGATGTGGTTGATATAATTCTTAATTTAAAGTCGATTCGTTTTACGATGGTTGGGAACGATCCGCAAGTAGTGTCTCTACATGCTAAAGGTGTAGGCGAAGTTACAGCGTCCGATTTAGACCTTCCGGCCGGTGTAACAGTCGTCAATCCCGATCAAGTGGTTGCCACAATTGGCAGTAAAAGTGCTCGTTTAGAGGCGGAATTAATGGTTTCTTCCGGAGTTGGTTACGAATCATCCGAAGAGCATGAAACAAATAAAGTTGGTGTTATAGCCATTGATAGTCTTTTTTCCCCAGTTTTAACTGTTTCTTACAAAGTAGAGCCGGCTCGTATCGGGCAGAAATCCGATTTTGACCGCTTGATTTTAGAGATAACCACGAGTGGGGCTATCTCTCCTAAAGAGGCTTTAATGGCAGCCTCAAAAACGTTAGTTGGATTCTTTTCTAGAATTGCCGAGGGTCGAGAGTCTGTCGGAGTAAGTGGTGCCGTTGAAACTCCGGAAGAAATTGAAACTCACACCAGTAAGAAAAGATCTGATGGGGCTAGGGATATTCTAATCGAAGAATTAAGCTTACCAACCAGAACTACTAACGCTCTAAAGAAGGCGGAAATTAAAAATCTAGCCGAATTAGCGGCCCTTCCCGATGAGGAACTTTACAAAATCAAGAACTTAGGAGGTAAGTCCATCGAAGAAATAAAAGATATTTTAAAAAAGGAAGGCTTAATCTAAAAAATGCGGCATCGAGTACATAAAGTAAAACTTAATCGTGATGGCGCTCACCGTAAAGGGCTTCTAAATAATTTGGTAAGATCTCTATTTTTAGAAGAATCCATCACCACTACTATTACCAAAGCCAAGTGGGCGAGAAGTCACTCGGAACATCTGATTAGTATTGCTAAAAAAGGGACTTTGGACTCCTTCCGCCGTTTGATTGCCGAAACTGGCTCTAAAGAAGTCGCCAAGAAAATTGAAGAAACTACCAAAGAGCTGTCGACTCGTACCAGTGGATTTCTAAAATTAACTAAGGTGGGTATTCGGGCTGGCGACAAATCGGTAATGGTCAAGATTGAATTTGTTCGCGACGCTAAACCGGAAGAAATTAAAGAAAAGAAGAAGGTTGTCAAAAAAGAAAAAGTGACAGGGGAGGAAGAAGTTACTATCAAAGAAACCACAGAGGGTGTCAAAATAGATGTTTTGGAAGAACCAGAAGTCAAAGAAACTTCTAAAGAATAAATTATGACGACACGTGTTTTAACAGCTAAAGAAATAAGAAGAGAACGCCACACGATCGATGCGACGGGTCAAATTTTGGGTCGCCTCGCGACCGAAGTGGCGGCACTTTTAATTGGTAAGCACAAGGTTTTAAACGCTTCTAATTTGGATAACGGTGATTTAGTTTTGGTTACTAATATAAAAGCTCTTAAAGTGACCGGTAATAAAGTCGAAGATAAAATTTACCGTCGTCACACCGGTTTTCCACAAGGTGATAGGCAACGAACGTTGCGGGAATTAATGATTTTGGATCCTAAAGAAGCCCTACGCAAAGCGGTTTGGGGAATGTTACCAAATAATAAGTTGCGAAATGATAGAATAAAACACTTAAAAATTGAGGTCTAAATTATGAGCGAAAAAGAAGTTAAAGAAGTCAAAAAATCTGTTAAGAAAAACCCTAAATTCTACTCGGGGTTAGGTCGCCGGAAGCGCTCGGTTGCCAGGATTTGGTTATACGCCGAAAAGGGCGAATTTACGGTTAATGATAAGCCAATTGATGAAGTTTACACCTCCGAAATGGATAAAATGTTATGGGTGCGCCCCTTCCATACGGTCGGTGTATCTCATCCCACCGCCAAGTTTTCAGGGTCAATTAAAGTAGTCGGGGGTGGTACAACTGGACAATTGGAGGCTATTTCTTTAGGTTTTGCTAAAGCTTTATCCGCTTTTGATCCTACTTTTGAGCCGATTCTCAAAAAACAAGATCTCTTAAAGCGAGATCCCCGAGAAGTGGAGTCAAAGAAATACTATCTCCACAAGGCTCGCCGGGCGCCACAATACTCCAAGCGTTAATTCGTCAAATTTTCCAGAGATGTTTATTGAGGTTGACTTTATCGTCAGTGAGAAACGTCACTCCTTCGTTTTCTAACCTAAAGCGTTGTTCTTCCCAGCCAATTAAACCGTAGTTTGAAGCCAAACCTCCGTCTTTTCTTACCACTCGGTGACAGGGGACTTTGGGGTCTTTATTTCCATATACCGCCCAGCCGCCGAGTCTGGCGTCTTTATACCCTGCTATGGCGGCAACTTGTCCGTAAGTGGCTACTTTTCCGTAAGGGATTTCAGCCACGATTTTTCTGATTTTTTCAAATGTGGCCATTTAATCTAGTTAATACCAGTGGTGCCGAGGCCGCCGCGGTTGGGGTTGGTGAGTTGGTCTACATCTTCTAGTTCGACCCGCTCATAATTCACAACCATAATTTGGGCCACCCGACTGCCTTTTTCTATCGTCACCGGAGTTTTTAGGATGTTGTAAACAATTAATTTATACTCATCATTATCGCCACTAAAATCATGATCGCCAATCCCAATCCCGTTTGCTGGCATTAAGCCTAGCTTGTGCGTAGAGCTTCTAGCGGCTAACATTACCCAACTGCCTTCGGGAATTTCTAAAGCGACGTTAAGGGGAATGTAGCCTAACGTTTGTGGTTCAATCGTTACAGTTTCTCTAGAGTACATATCCAAACACGCCGCGCCGGGGGTTTTATACGAGGGTAGGGGAAGGGATTTGTCGAATCTTTTAATCTTAATTTTCATAATTAAAGGATTCGGTCACGAATAAATTTCTGCTGAAATTTTTCGCGACCCCGCCTCGTCGCCGTCGCGACTGCGGCTTTCGAATCCTGCCACGTAAAGAAAAATTCGCCGGCAAGACCTTGCCGCCGTATTTTTCTTGGTCGGGGTGACAGGATTCGAACCTGCGACCTCCAGTACCCCATACTGGCGCGCTACCAACTGCGCCACACCCCGATATTAGAAATTTCTGATCATTATTTTACAATCTTTTCCCCTACGCCACTTTTTAAGGATACTTCCTTGTTTCTAGCACAGTGTTCAAACATGAAACATTCATACTGGCCAATCCTCGAAGTCTTATCTGTTTGTATATTTCCTACATAGGATACCGTAACACGTCAATTTTGCAAGTTAATTTAGCCAAACGTGAATGGTAGAATTACGTTATGAAGAAATCAAATTCGGTGGTTTTGTTTAACCAAAAACAGGTTCGTCGCATTTGGGACGAAGAGAAAGAGGTTTGGTATTTTTCAATCGTTGATGTTATTGAGGTATTAACTGAAAGCCCGCGACCAAGAAAATACTGGAGCGCCTTAAAAACGAAGTTACTACAGGAAGGTAGTGAGTTGTCCCAAAAAGTGGGACAACTGAAATTAGAATCCCCTGACGGAAAAAAATATCTTACAGATGTGGCGGACACAGAAATGCTTTTGAGACTTATCCAATCTATTCCTTCATCAAGAGCGGAACCTTTTAAAGTATGGTTGGCAAAGGTTGGGTATGAACGCGTAGAGGAAACAGAAAATCCGGAACTGGCTTTTGATAGAGCGATGAAAACGTACCTGCAAAAAGGTTATTCGAGAGTGTGGATAAATCAAAGATTAAAAAGTATTGAGGTACGCAAAGAGCTAACCGATGAGTGGCAAGAGCGCGAAATGAAAGAGGGGTTAGAATACGCGATACTAACTGATGAGATTACAAAAGCTTGGGCAGCTAGAAGTGTTAGAGATTATAAAAAGCTTAAAGGGTTGAAGAAAGAAAATTTGAGAGATAATATGACCAATCTTGAGTTGGTATTAAATATGCTCGCTGAAGCTTCAACGACAGAGATATCTAAGAAGCAAAAACCAAAAGGGTTAGAAAACAACAAACAAGTTGCTAGAAAAGGCGGATCTGCCGCCAAAAAGGCAAGACTAGAAATAGAAAAACAAACAGGTGAAAGTGTGATAACGACCAAGAACGCAAAAAAATTGATGGGGAAGTTCAAAACATCCTCTTAACAATCTTGTAGAAATTTGCTATCCTGCGATTAATGGCGCAGATGGATCCCAAAAAACAAGCTTTAATATCAGCAATGGCCCAGATTGAGAAGTCTTTTGGCAAAGGCTCGATAATGCGTTTAGGGGAGCGTCCGGCTAGAGCTGGCGTTTCCATCATCCCTACCGGTTCAATTGCTCTTGATTTGGCTCTGGGGATTGGTGGTATTCCTAAAGGCCGGATTATCGAAATTTTTGGTCCGGAAAGTAGTGGTAAAACCACTCTGTGTCTGCACATTGTGGCTGAATCGCAAAAAGTCGGCGGTACGGCGGCCTTTATTGATGCCGAGCACGCCCTCGACCCCATCTACGCCTCTAAACTGGGTGTTAACGTTGATGACCTTCTTATCTCTCAGCCAGATACTGGCGAGCAGGCCCTTGAAATTGCCGAAACTTTAATTCGAAGTGGCGCTGTCGATCTCATAATTATTGATTCCGTGGCTGCCTTAACCCCCAAGGCCGAAATCGAAGGCGAGATGGGTGATTCCCATATGGGTTTGCAGGCGAGACTTATGAGTCAAGCGTTACGAAAGATTACTGGGGCGACTAGCCAAACTAACACCACCGTCATCTTCACCAACCAACTGCGGGAAAAAATTGGGGTGATGTTTGGAAATCCCGAAACGACCACCGGCGGCCGAGCTCTTAAATTCTACGCTTCGGTTCGTTTAGACATCCGCCGGATCGAGTCCATTAAAGACGGCGAGGTGGTTACCGGTAACCGGGTTCGCGTCAAGGTCGTAAAAAACAAAGTCGCTCCGCCATTCCGCGTTGCCGAATTTGACGTGATGTTTAATGAAGGTATCAGTAAGGTAGGTAGTCTTATCGATGTGGGGACGGAGCTAGGGATCGTTAAAAAAGCCGGGGCTTGGTACGAGTATAACGGCGAAAAACTAGGTCAAGGTCGCGAGGCTGTCAAACAATTATTGAAAGAGAATCAGAAAATAGCGATCGAAATCGACCACAAAATTAGAGAGTCTCTAAAAGATCAAACCACCCCCGTGCCTCTAGAAGTGGGGGAGGTGGCAGAGGAAAGTGAATCCGAATAAACTCTACGACTGGTCTCTAAAGTATTTAGAGATTAGACCCAGGTCCGCTAAAGAAATCCGAGATTATTTAAAACTCAAATTTAACCGGTGGGTCAAGAAGGGTTGGTTGGATGTCGGTAGTGATAATGTCAATCTCACAGATTTAATTGATTTAGTCATCGTCAAACTTACAAATTTGAAATTGCTGGACGATGAGGCTTTTGCCAAAATGTGGGTGGGGTCCAGAGGTCATAAAAAATCTCTCAAGATACTAAAGGGAGAATTATTTCAAAAAGGGATATCAAAGGAAATTGTCGAAGACGTTCTTCGTCAGTTTGAAGAAACTGAAGGTGGGCAAACGGAACTGGTTAAAAAAGCCGCTCTTAAAGTCTTACCAAAATATGTCAAACTCCCAAATCGGGAGGCTCGGCAAAAGCTTTATGGTTATCTAATGCGACGGGGTTTTGAGTGGGAGGAAATAAAAGGCGTGGTTGACGGACTTCTTAAGGAGAGCTAGAATAGTGTTGTCGCCAATTCAATAAACTTAAAAATATGAGGCCACTAGTCTTGGAAAGGAAAAATATATATGAACGAACTTCTGGTCGTGTTTGCGGTAGTAACCCCATTGTTGACAGCCGGAGCTCTTTATTGGCTGTTCTCTAAAAAATTTAGCGCTCCTGCGGCATCTACAAAGTCAGAAAACGTCCAAAGTGTTGTATCTTCTACACAATCTAAAGAATTAATTCTTAAGGCTCAAGAAGAAGCTTTTAAGATCAAGAAAGAAGCGGAAGAATTTGCTCAAAACTTAAGGCAAAAGAATTTTGAGGAAGAAAAAGCGATCACTTCGAAGCAAGAATCAATCAACCGAAAATTAGAAGATTTAGAATCTAAAGAACAGCGTTTAATCTCGACTCAAAAAGGTGTTAGTCGTAAACTCGAAGAGTTAGAAACTCTACGTCAAGAGCAAGTCAAAAAATTAGAATCAGTCGCTTCTATTACCAAAGACGAGGCGCGTCACCAAATTTTGTCAACGCTGGAAAAAAGTCTCCAAGATGAGATGGGACGCAAAGTTCGAGAATACGAAGAAACAACGAAGGTACTAGCTTCTACCAAAGCCAAAGAGTTATTAGTCGAGGCGATGCAACATGCCGGCACTGATTACGTGGCGGAATACACGACTTCCATCGTCAAACTCCCTGACGAAGAAATGAAGGGGCGGATTATAGGCAGGGAAGGTCGAAATATTAGGGCTTACGAAACAGCGACCGGTGTTAGTGTTGACCTCGATGAAACTCCGGGGCAATTGCGAATTTCTTGTTTTGATCCGGTACGACGAGAAATTGCCCGCTTGTCACTAGAGCGTTTAATTGCCGATGGTCGGATTCAACCGGTCAAAATCGAGGAGGTTGTTGCCAAAACCACTAAAGATATTGAGAAAATAATGCTTGAGGCTGGTCAAAATTTGTGTCATCAAATTGGTGTTTACAATCTCCCCCCAGAGTTAATTGCTTTAATCGGTCGCTTTAAATATCGTTTTTCTTACGGTCAAAATATGATCGAACACACTCTCGAAGAGACGAAGATGGGGGTTTATATGGCCACCGAACTAAAGCTAGACGTTAACATCGTTAAACTTGGTTGTCTCTTACACGACATCGGTAAAGTAGCCACGGAAGAGGAGGGTAGTCACGTTCAACTAGGTGTTGATATTGCTAGAAAGTATCACCTGCCGGAAAAAGTAGTGGCTTGTATTGCCGAGCATCACGAAGACGTGCCTTTTTCTTCACTCGAGTCAACGGTTTGTTACTTAGCAGATGCGATGAGTGGGGCCAGGCCCGGCGCTCGTGTTGAAGATTACACGGCGTACGTTAAACGTCTAACCGACCTTGAAGCGGCTGCTTTAAGTTTTGCCGGGGTGGAAAAAGTATTTGCCCTTAGCGCCGGTCGAGAGGTTCGGGTCATCGTTTCTCCCGAAGAAGTGAACGACAATCAAGCGGCCAAATTGGCTCACGACATTGCCGGTAAGATCGAAAAGGAGCAGGTTTATCCAGGCACCGTTAAAGTGACGGTCATTCGGGAACTTAGAACGTCGGAAATCGCAAAATGAAAATTTTATTCATTGGCGACATCGTTGGAAAATTAGGACGCGTCACCACAGGCAAAATCTTGCCAAGCTTAAAAAAGCGTGATAACATCAGCCTCGTAATTGCCAATGGCGAGAATTTGGCTCACGGACGCGGCGCAAACAGACGGGTCCTTGAAGAAGTCAAAGTCAGTGGGGTTGATTTCTTCACCAGTGGTGATCACATTTTTGATAAAGAGGATTTTAAAAATGAAATCGAATATTTACCAATTCTTAAACCCGCTAATTTTCCAAAAGAACAACCGGGCTTTGGTTACTATCTCCTCGACCTTAAAGAAACGGGTCGGTTTTTAGTTATTAGCTTAGTTGGGCGAACGTTTATTGAGAATCGTAATTTTGAGGTAGCGAGCCCTTTTACAACTGTCGACGCCATTCTGGAAGAATACAAGGATGAGAAGTTAACCGGCATTTTGGTTGACTTTCACGCCGAAGCCACCAGCGAAAAAGTGGCCATGGGTTGGTATTTAGACGGTAGAGTTTCGGCGGTCCTAGGAACGCACACCCACGTGCCGACAGCTGACTGTCGAATTTTACCAGGAGGCACAGCGTTTGTGAGTGACGTCGGAATGGTGGGGGCTAGAGATGGTGTGCTGGGGGTCGAAAAAGACATCATCGTCAATCGTTTTTTGAATCCGGAAATTCGTGAATCGTTTCAGTGGGTAGAAAAAGGTCCGGCGGTTTTTAATAGCGTATTAATTGAGATTGATGACAAGACTGGTAAGGCTATAAGTATTAAGAGGGTGGACGAATTGTCAGATTGACGCATTGTCGAATTGAACGCTCGCGTTGCTCGCTACCAATTTTGGTTACAAAATTGTCAAACGTTTAAATTTTTTGCGAAAGGGGGTGATTTGAAAATGGTAAAACTGGACCTGATTGCTAAAGTGGCTGATAAAGCTGGCTTAACCAAGGCCGATGCCGGTCGTGCGATGGATGCCATGATTGATACCATTTCTGCTGCCCTAAAGAAAGGTGAAAAAGTCACCTTAACCGGATTTGGAACTTTCGAAGTACGTCAACGAGCCGCCAGAATGGGCCGAAACCCACAAACTGGTGCCTCTTTGCACATCGCCGCTACCAAGACCCCAGCTTTCAAAGCTGGAAAAGGTCTAAAGGACGAGGTTCGTAGTTAAGAACGTTTTTTAGCATTGCAATGCCCACTATTTCCCCGGATGCGCACCGGGGATTAGTGTTTCTAAACGTGATGGAATTTTTTATTAAAACCTACGGTTGTCAGATGAATACTCACGAGTCGGAGAAAGTGACGGAATTGTTGCAAAGTCTTGGACTCGTAAAAACACTGTCAATTTCTGACGCCGACATGATTATTATCAACTCTTGTTCGGTCCGTCAGGCGGCGGAGGACAGTGTTTATGGTCTGGGTAAAATCATCTTAAAAATGCACTCCAAACCGACTGTCGTTTTGATGGGGTGTTTAACGGGGGCGGCCAAGGGGCCAAGACGCCGTTATGAAATCAGTTATTTAAAAGATAAAGCCCCATTTATAGATCACTTTTTGACTTATCAAGAGGTTTTAGAGGAACTTCCCAAATTGGTCAAGGGTTCGTGGATCCCCTGCCTTGCCGGCAGGCAGGCGTGTCAAGAGCCGTCTTCCGGCTTGGTGTCAATTTCTCAAGGCTGTAATAATTTTTGCAGTTACTGTATTGTGCCGTATTCTAGGGGCCCGGAGAAGTCACGATCATTCGAAGAGATATTTCAAGAAGTCGAAAACATTATTAAATCAGGACAAACTGAGATAATGCTGTTGGGACAAAACGTCAACTCCTGGGGAAAGGATTTAAGATCAACGTTTGCTAATTTGCTTAAGGTTTTACATGAAATTCCCGGCCTTACAAAACTGTCATTTTTAACGTCCAATCCTTACGATTTTGGCGATGATTTAATTGAGGCCTTAAAACTGCCAAAAATTGATCGTTATTTGCATCTTCCGGTTCAAAGTGGCGATAGCGAAGTTTTGCGCCGGATGAATCGGCGTTACACTCGCGAGGAGTTTTTGGAACTCGTTAAAAGGATAAAAATAGCGGTGCCGGAAATTAGAATCGGCACCGATATTATTGTTGGTTTCCCTGGCGAAACGGAAGAACAGTTTCAAAATACTTTAGACTTAATAAGACAAGTTGAGTTTCGTCAAATCTTCTTGGCTAAGTACTCACCACGCAAAGGGACCGTCTCCGCGGAAACGATGGTAGATGATGTTCCTCTTGCCGTCAAACGCCGTCGTCATAAAGAAGTTTTAGAATTATCAAAGAAATTAGGCCATGAATAAAGTCTTGAATAAAAAAGCCATCGTCATTATCGGCCCCACCTCTTCCGGCAAAACCAGCGCCGCTCTTAAATTGTGCCAAGAATTTAACGGGGAAATAATCTCCGCCGATTCGCGCCAAATTTATAAAGGACTTGATATTGGGACCGGCAAAATCCCTGTCAATTTAGACAAATCGGACATTAGTAAACAAAAAATTTGGCTTTACGACCTTGTCAACCCCGACGTCCATTTTTCGGCTTATGATTTTAAAATTAAGGCAGAAGAGTGTTTACAGGACATCTGGAAAAATCAAAAAATTCCTTTTATTGTCGGTGGCACGGGATTTTATTTAAGTGTCTTATTAGGTCTTCAAGAAGTGTCAGCCATTTCGCCTGACTTAGAATTACGTCAAAATCTAGAAAAACTTACAACGGAGGAATTAGTCAAAAAGTTGACGGAAGTTGCGCCAGAACGTCTAGTGTCACTTGACCTTGCCAACCGGCGGCGCCTGATTCGGGCTATTGAGGTGGCGAGTCAGCCTGTGACATCGAACAGGCAACCGACCGGCCTCATCGACCCTTTGGTAATCGTCTTCACCGGTTCAAGAGAACTACTTTATAAAAGGGTAGACGGCTGGGTGGAAGCGGTTATCAAAGCGGGGTTAATTAACGAAGTTAAAAACCTTGTCAAAGCAGGCTACGGCGAGGCATCGCCACTTCATGGTTTAATTTATAACCAAGTCTTAGCTTTTTTAGACGGTCAAACTAGTCAGTCAGAACTACTACAAAGAATTAAGTACGATTTGCATCGCTGTATTCGTAAGCAGGAAACTTATTTTAGAAAAATGTTTCCAAACTCCAAATACACCTATCTTGACATTTCAGGTAAAGATTTTGGCATTTCTCTTAAAACCGTTGTACAATCATACTTAGACAATGGATAAGCGTGTAGAAATCAGCCTCAAAACTATTCTAGTCACCGCGGGGTTAGCCGTTATCTTTTATTTGCTAATTCAAATTAAAGAGGTATTACTACTAATTTTTGTAGCTACCATTGTAGCTTTGGCGCTTGACCCAATGGTCGACTGGCTAAAACGTCGAGGTTTTAAGAGGGGTTTATCGGTAATAATCGTAGTTTTTACAATCCTGGTACTTGTTGTTGGTTTAGTAACGTTACTTATCACCCCAATTGTTACCCAGACACAATTATTAATTATCCAATTTCCAAGACTAATAGACACCATTTTTAAGGATGCTTATTTTGGTAGTTTTATCAACACCTTTAACAAAACTTTAACGGATCAAATTGCTGGAGCTAGTGGGAGCTTATTAAAAATTACCCTAGATGTTTTTACTGCGGTAGCCTCTTTACTGACGGTGTTATTTTTTGTTGCCTATTTATTACTGGACATGCCGCGCATTAAGAGCTCTCTTTTGTCTATATTTTCTAAAGAATCTTCAAAAGAATCTTTTAAAAGTATTTGGCTGGATTTGGAGAATCGTTTAGGTGGCTGGATTCGCGGTGAATTAATTTTGATGACCGTGGTTGGATTAAGCGTCTTTGTGGGTTTAAGTCTTTTACAAGTTGGCTATGCCGTTCCTTTAGCGGTTTTCGCCGGACTTTTAGAAATAGTTCCGCTAATTGGGCCAGTAGTTTCGGCGGTTCCGGCAGTCATTGTTGGTTTCGCAATTTCCCCATTAACCGGCCTAGGAGTACTCGGTTTATTTATTTTAGTCCAGCAGTTAGAGAATAATTTTATTGTTCCTAAAGTAATGCAAAAGGCGGTTGACTTAAACCCCCTCGTCACCATGATTGCCATCCTTATTGGCGGAAAACTCCTTGGCATTGTTGGTGCCCTTCTGGCCGTTCCTGTCACCCTCGTTGTTCTTATCATCGCTCGTCACCTTTTATTAAAGCTTAACAAATAGCTAAAAACGTGCTATAATTACTATAGGAAATGTTAGGGGGTCGGGTAGCTACTCTCCTTTGCGTAAAGCTCTGGAGGGAGGAAAGTCCGGACCGCCAAGAGCAGGGTATCCGTCAGCTGACGGACTAGCCGAAAGGTTAGAGTCTAGAGCCACAGAGACGAGCCCCGATAAAATCGGGGGTGAAACGAGGTAATCCTTACCCGGCGGCAACCCACGACTGCGCCGTTACTAGCTGACTCGGCGAGCTTACCTACCGGCAGGCAGGGTGCGAAGATGGGGCCTAGAGAGATGCTGCTTAAACAGAATCCGGCTTACGAACCCCCCAACATTTTCTTAGTGACTCGAAATTGCAAGGCTTCGGCCAGGTGACTGGCCTCAACATTTTCGGAATTGGCTAAATCGGCAATGGTCCTCGCGACCTTCAAAATCCTAAAGTAAGCTCTAGCCGAGAGGGCTAAATTATTAACGGCGGTTTTTATTAGTGTGTCTCCTTCGCTCGTCAACTGACAATACTCTTTAATATGCGGCCCCAACATCTCGCTATTGCAATGAATTCCGCATTTTTCAAATCTATTTTGTTGCTTATTCCTAGCCGTTTGAACCCGGTTTCTAATTGTTTGGCTATCTTCGGCCGGTTTAGTGGCATCCGTCAATTTTTCCACCTCTACCGGTGGAACTTCGAGATGTAGGTCGATTCGATCTAAAATTGGTCCAGATAGTCGCTTTTTATAATTTTCAATTTGGTGTGAGGAGCAGCTGCATTTTTTGGTGGGGTGCCCCAAAAATCCACAAGGACAGGGATTGCTGGCAACAACCAGCATAAATTTTGCCGGAAACGTCAGAGTCCCCGCAGCTCTCGATATCGAAACTAGGCCGTCTTCAAGTGGCTGTCTTAAAGCTTCGAGACTGGCTCGTCCCAGCTCTGGAAATTCGTCCAAAAACAACACGCCGCGATGGGCGAGAGAAATTTCGCCGGGTGTAGGGTGACTACCGCCTCCTATCAAACCAATACGGGAAGTAGTGTGGTGCGGGCTTCTAAAAGGTCGTTCTTTTATAAAACAAACGCCTGGTGGTAAATTTCCGGTCACCGAATAAATTTTGGTAACTTCAAAAGCTTCTTCCGGGGTAAATTTTGGCAATATTGAGGGGAGGGCACGGGCGAGCATAGTCTTTCCACTTCCCGGTGGTCCGGTCATAGCAATATTATGTCCGCCCGCCGCCGCGATTTCTAAAGCTCGTTTGGCGGTTTCTTGACCGCGGACTTCCTTAAAATCAGCGCCGCTTCCAAAATCGGCCTGAAGGAGATCCAAAAAATCTTGGGGTGGGGTTTTAGTAATTGCCGCTTCACCGGCCAAATGTTTTATTAAATCCTGAAGAGCATTAAGGCCAAAGACATTTATTTCTTTAATGAAAGCCGCCTCATTAGCGTTTACCTCCGGTAAAAAAAGATTGGGAGTTTTAAGGTCGGTAGCTAACATCCCCAGAGCAATAGCGCCTGGCGTTGATCTTAATTTTCCATCAAGTGACAACTCGCCAAAAAATAACGACTGCGCTAGCTCGTCACTCCAAGGAATAATGTCACTGGCGACCAGAATTCCAACAGCAATTGGTAGGTCAAAAAGAGCGCCTTTTTTGGGTAGGTCGGCCGGAGTCAAGTTAACGGTGATTCTATGTCTTGGAAACTCTAGCTGACTACTTTTTATGGCGCTTCGAACCCGCTCTTTGGATTCTTCTACAGCCTTATCAGCCAGTCCCACTATATTAAACCCGGGAAAACCAAAACTTTCGATGGCAACTTCCACCGTTACCGGAACGCTTTCCAAGCCTACAGTAGTGCCGGAAAGAATCTTGGCAAGAGCCATAGTCTAAAAATTAAGTCGGGAAATCGTTCCGGAAAGACCAGGAATTTTGGATTCGAATAAATAAAGTCCGATTATTATCGTCAAACATGCGAAAGTAGCTACTGCAGTTTTTAGTAAGTCTATTTTAGTGTGTTTAAAGTCCAAAACTAGTCTCGATCCTTCAAATTTTTGACCGGTCTTTGGGGTGCTCCTTGGCTCTACGGGTTTTTTGGTCGCTTGAAGTCTAGATAATTCTTGTCTTAGGAGTTCGTTCTCTCTTTTTAGCTTGTTAATATCGTTATTTACGGCCACCTTTTAAAATTACCACAACTATCATCAAAATTCCATCTTGTATTTTGTATCTAAAAAGTGTTCAATTAATACTAGTTAAATAACGTAGTCAAATTATAACCGACTTATTGAGTAAATATATGGAAAAAGCTAAATCCAAAGTCACTTCAATTTTTATCGAAGAAAGTTCGCCCGCTTACAAACGCTGGTGGTTTTGGGCTGTCTTAGCTGTTGTTGTCATAACAGCTTTCATAATTCTGATTGTACTGCCAAACAAAAATTGGTTGTTTGTAAGTCACAGTCAAATTATTAGTCCCTTAGCTACGTAACGATGCTAGAAACTTTTATCACCTCTAAAATTAGACGCGAAATTTTAGCTAAATTTCTTTTAGTACCTAAGGCTAGTTACCACATTCGTGATTTGGGTAGACTAGTTGGTACCGAAATTAACGCGGTTCGGCGGGAATTAATTCACTTGGATAAAGCGGGACTTCTTAAAAAACGTCATAGTGGTAACCGACTTTATTACGAAATTTCACGGGATTTTATATTATTTAACGAGTTAATTAAAATTTTCACTTTTGATTACGGTCTTGGCAAAACTTTGATAAAAAATAAAGAGAAGTTAGGTCAGACTCGTTTTGCTCTAATATCGCTGGAGTTTTTAAAGGGTCGTGTTTCTAATTCTAACCAGATTGACC
>Ga0172369_10004989_pt1 | contig 16546 bp, 13 predicted proteins | sample LakKiv25m_FD_114539 | JGI IMG/M metagenome (GOLD analysis project Ga0172369, IMG submission 114539) | Freshwater microbial communities from Kabuno Bay, South-Kivu, Congo - kab_022012_11.25m | ecosystem: Environmental > Aquatic > Freshwater > Lake | place: Democratic Republic of the Congo...
AAGTTCTTCGTTGCTCTTTCTTTGCTTTCGTGGACGTCCCATTTGTTTACTTTTTTGTTATTGTTCTCAACACGTAAATTTACTCCTTCGAAATTTAATAGCACTCGAAAAAAAGAATTAGCCCAAATTATTAATAAATCATTGAATATCCATAATTTAATATAATTTTGCCGCTCAATATTTTGTTCCGGGCAGATTCAAAGCGTTTTGCTTTTTGTGACGGATCAACAGCAAAAAGACAAACGATGAATCCTTTTGAAGAAACCGGGTTAAAGGCTGAACTACTGAATGCTGTTCAGGAACTTGGATTTATTACACCTACCCCCATCCAGGAAAAAATCATTCCGGCATTATTAGCCAACGGCCGGGATATAATCGGACTTGCTCAGACCGGAACAGGTAAAAGGCTGCTTTCGGATTGCCAATCATTCAGCTTAGTGATATCAATTCAGAAAAACCTCAAGCGCTTGTTTTATGTCCGACAAGGGAACTATGTATCCAGGTAACAGGTGATCTTACTGCCTATTCCCGTTTTATTAAAAATTTTCGTGTAGTGGCTGTGTATGGTGGCGCCAGTGCAGAAATCCAAATCAAGGACATTAAAAAAGGGAGCCATATTGTTGTGGGAACTCCGGGCCGGGTTCTCGATCTGTTAAAACGTAAGGTACTCAATATATCTGTTATCAAATGGATGGTTCTGGACGAGGCGGATGAAATGCTGAATATGGGTTTCAAAGAAGAACTCGATGCAATTTTAGACCGAACACCTGATGTAAAGCAAACCCTTCTATTTTCTGCTACCATGCCAGACGAAATCAGGCGGATAGCCGGAAAATATATGCAGAAGCCCGAAGAGATAAGCGTTGGGAAAAAAAATATGGGCGCTGAAAATGTCAAACATGAAGTTTATATTGTTCAGGCAAAGGACAGGTATGAAGTGCTGAAACGGATCGCCGACATCAACCCGAATATTTATGGCATTGTCTTTTGCAGAACGCGTAGCGAAACAAAAGCAGTTGCTGAAAAACTCATATCGGATGGTTATAATGCCGATGCCCTTCACGGAGACTTGTCGCAGGCGCAACGCGAATCGGTTATGAACAGGTTCAGAACAAAATTTCTGCAACTGCTTGTGGCAACTGATGTAGCAGCACGCGGCCTCGATGTGAGTGATCTGTCGCATATCATTAACTATAATCTGCCTGATGAACTGGATGTTTATATTCATCGCAGCGGGCGTACCGGAAGGGCCGGGAAAAAAGGGATCTCGGTTTCCATTTTACACTCGCGGGAAGTGAAAAAGATCGGTGAACTTGAAAAGCTTGTCGGGAAAAAATTTGAACGTAAACCGGTTCCGGGCGGAAAGGAAATTTGTGAAAAGCAATTGTTCAACCTGATTGATAAAGTCGAAAATATTAATGTTGACGATTCACAGATTGACCAATACCTGCCTGTGATTTATAAAAAACTGGAATGGCTGGGGCGTGAAGATCTTATCAAGCATTTTGTGTCGGTCGAGTTTAATCGTTTTTTATCCTATTATAAAAACGCACCTGATTTAAACACGGTAAAAAATGAAAAAACGGAAAGAGAGAACTATAAGCGGGGTAGCGCGACCAACTTTTCAAGGTTTTTTATAAGTGTGGGATCCAAAAGTAACCTCACTGTTCCCCGTTTGATCGGATTGATCAATGATTATACCCGAACAAGAAGCATCGAGATCGGAAAAATAGAGATCATGAAGAAGTTCTCCTTTTTCGAAATTGACAGCGCTCATGAAAAGGAATTATTGAAAGCTTTTAAAAATGCAAAATACGAGGGAGGATATGTAACAGTACAATTATCGAAGCCGGATACCAAACAACCGGATATGAGAGAATACATCAGGCAAAAGCCCGACAGAAAAAGCTTCAGAGGGAAAAACCGGGAAAGGAAAAGCTTTGGAAAAAAACGGCGAAAGGTATAACGAATATTTTACTTCAATACCTGTAATCTCTTTGTCAATATACGATCACTTGTCCGAATCTTAACAAAATAAAATCCTTCCTGCAATCCTGATAAGTCTAGTATATTAAGGTTTGAACCTGCCTTTTTTTCAATTATAGTTGTGCCAAGAATGTTAACAATGGAAATACCAGCTAAACCAGCGTCTGACTGAATATGGACAACCGAAGAAGCCGGATTAGGATAGAGTTTAATGTCGGTTGAAGATAAATTCGGGATTCCGGTAATATGATCCACAGTGATAAAATCATGCTTGATTTCTGTATTCGTTCCCGCTTCATTGGTTACGGTGAGCATCACATCATAAATACCTTCCAAATTATAAGTGATCACCGGATTTATTTCTCCGGATGTGGATGGAGAACCACCTTCAAAATTCCATTCCCAGTTAGTGGGATTGTTTGCTGATAAATCAGTAAAATGAACAGATTCACCTTCAATAATTGATGTTGAATCGGCAGTAAAATCAGCAACCGGAGGAAGCATAGTTTCAACACAGCTTATGTTTGCGCGCCAGCCGGCTTCAGTAACGGAATAATCGGAATAAAATACGAAAGTAAGTGCTCCTTCATTATTTGTGGCTGTTATTGTCCCGGGGGAATTGGTTCCGCAGAAAGTACCCAGCAATGTTGATGCGGTTGATGAACCGTCATAAATCTTAAGCCAGTCATAATCACAGTCTGGCTCTTCTTCCACATTAAAAACCAGGAACTGGCATTTAATTTTCCCACTGGAAATGCCAGGAATAAATGTCAGCGTAAAGTCTTCATTATCGCCGTAATCTGACCCTGGTCCGCCGGAATCATAGAACATACCCGAACAGGTGGTGATGGTGATGTTCTGCATTAAAAACTCGGTATTTGCAGTAATATAATCTTCCTTGGTTATGGTTTGTGAATTGGAACCGTCGGAAACAGTTAAAGTTACATCAAAGGAGCCTTCATCCGGATAAACTATATTCGCCGGATTTTGGAGAGTTGAACTGGAAGGTATTGCACCCTCAAAAGCCCACTGCCAGCTAACCGGATTTCCATAAGTAAGGTCTGTAAAATTTACCGGTGTTCCAACAGGAATTGACGTAGCACTTGCTGTAAAATCAGCAATGAGAGTGCCCGGCACAAGCTGAACATCGAGTTGGGTAAGTTGGCGGTTTACAACCACTACATCTTCGATAGTCTGCGGATAATAACCCGGGGCGGTAAAAGTTACATTATAAGTTCCGGCAAAAATATGCCTGATATATTTGCCTGTATTTTGTCGTGAATACACCCATGAACTATCGGCTTCGTGGTTCACAATATATATTTCTGCAATCAGAGGATCGCCGGTATTGGCGTCTGTTACAGTTCCGCTGATGCCAAACATAGCCTGTTCCATATAATTCAGAAGTGACCTGTAATTATATTCCCAGAAATTTGGGAGTTGATTTCCCGGAGGCATTTTATTATCGGATAATTCGAGGGTAAATTCACGGCCCTGGTGGAAATAGGTCATGTAATCCTGTCTGCCGCCGGCCACTTCGTACCATGCATAGCCATTTGTGATACCGTTATCGAAACCCGTCATGTAACCGTTAGGCGAGTATTCATGAACTGTGTCGGCATATTCATGACAAACGTATTGCCACCATGCATCATCGGCATGAAGAGGCGCCCAGGTATCCCAGGGATAATTGCAAACTTCAGCACCGCCGTGAGTGTTGCATGAAACTGAAATTCGATTGTTTTCGGCAAATGCCATAAAAGCAAGAGTTTCAACCTGCCATTCAAAGCCGTCGGGGTGAGGGCCATCCTGAGGATCAGGATAATTTCTGTTCAAATCCACTCCGTTCGCATTGTACCGTGTAGCGCCATTTACCGTATTGTTTCCTCCATGGTAAGTACCATCAGGGTTTGCTGCAGGATTGATCCGGATATCAAGGTTTTGAACAAGAAGGGTGACTTCAGGGTCAGTGCCATAATTGCCGAGCAAATAATCAATCAGTCTTAATAACAAAATATAACCTGTAACTTCATCGCCATGCATGGTTCCGGTATATAGAAATTCCGGCTCTCCTTCTTCCTGCCCCACGTTGTCCGAAATCCTGGCCATCAATAATTGCCTGCCTTCCACAGTTTGTCCGATGCTTGTAACCTGGCACAATTCGGGATAATCGGTTTGAAACTGGTACATCATATTTACATAAGCATCGTAAGTAGGGTAAAAATCCCAGTCGTTCACACCTTTTAAATCCGCTATATCTTTCATTACAACCTTATTTACCATCGAAGGGGGTGTCAGAATGTTGTAGTCATAACCCTTTTCAATAAATTTTACAAATTCAGTGCGGTTCGCATAAGCCCAAACGGTTGTTTCGTCGAAGTTGTCAATGGATATAATATGACTCAGATGGTTAATTTCCTTATTGCCGGGGAATTCAAATTTAAAATAAACCTCCGCCCTCTCTTTAAAAAGAGATGAAATAATTTCTTCTCTGGTTTGACCCGAAACGTGGAAAACAGAAACTGCAAACAGGAGTGCTAAAAATAGGGTAAATAATCTCTTTCCTGCCATGGATTGATTTTTTGAATTTTTATCAATTATTGAAACAAATACAAATGTCTGCACACTTGACATACCAATAAAATAAATGGTTGCTTATTTCTCAACATTTAATCCAATAAACATTATCAAGTCAATTACGAACTACAATACTTTTAGTTGTTCAGCTTTTTCAATTATTGACAGCTGCGGATGGCTTTATGATTACAAGATAATGGATTAACTGTTCAATGAGGGCTTCCAGAGAGGCGCCTGCATCCATTTTTAACATCATATCAAAACAATCAGGCCCCTGTTCATTTTGCCGACCCACCTTGAATTTAGACCTTGATAAACCTGTAACATATTCAAGTACAAAATGCTTTTCAAGACTCAGGTCAATCAGGATATCGAATTCTGTATTGATAAATTCAGTAATATAGGCATTTCTTGGCGCACCGTACCAGTTCAGGTCGCTAAGGCTGAAATAGTATCCCGAATTTGCCGCAACGCAGTAATTCGGAATGGTTTTCCTGTTAACAAAACCAAGAGCCATCACCTGCCTTTGGCGCGATGTCAATTCCTTTACAAGGCCTTTGACCTTATCGAATACTATTTGGTTGCTCACATGATAAACTATCCCGATTGTTTTGGCACTGTGCAGATTCACGAGTTTTCTCTCCCTGCTGAGATGCATTAATTTTTTATCCAGGATAAATTTGCCTGCCGAACGCTTGATATTACTTATAAAGCCCATAAAACCTCAAAGATTGACCCGGTTGTAAATTATTCTCACAATCAACGAAAAAGTACATATTTTATTCTTTTACATGGCATTTAACCACCTTACCGATATACATGCGATGGTAATCATTTTTCGGATAGTTCCTGCCGATCAGCTTGTCCAGGAAATTTTCGGGCCGGATATCATCAAAATAGAGTTTTGAACATTCAATAACCAGCTTTGATTGTTCGAAATAGATATTTCCGTTTCCGGTCTCCAGGGGGACTAATCCGCTTTCCTTAATCTTATCAACATCCTTACCTGAATGGGTACCGCAATAGGTCAGGATATTTTTATCCTTCTTTTCCAGAAAATTAAGGGTATAATATTGATTTTCTTCAGTAAACTTAAAGGTGTGGCGTTGAGGCCGGATGAAGATGTATGTAACCGGAACATTCCAAAGAAAACCAAATCCGCCCCAAGCTGCAGTCATCGTATTAAATAGCTCTTTATTACCTGCGGTTATAAGCATCCATTGTTTTCCGATCAGATCAAACGGATTTTCCTGTATTTTATAACTTGTTATTTCTCTGAACACTTTACTATATTTATGTTATCTACGCTGCTAAATCAAATGGTAAATCGCTTATATCACGCAATCTTTTTCCCCGTACCATAGTTTCCATTATATCAGTAACTGATTCGTTATTAATCTTTTCAACCGTTTTTATTAGCTCCCTTAGGGCAAAATGATAAACACAATCTATATCACCTGTTCCAAGTGCTAATGAAGCAATTCGTTGCGGGAATGGTTCACCTGTTACGATTGCGATATGTGGTGTATGACCTTTTCTGTTTCGTATCAAATTAAGTCCTTCAGTACGTGAATTTTGAGAACGGTCGCTACGAATAGTCCATTTACATGAAATACTTGCATGTAAAATAGGGCTCTGTGAATTTACTTTTCTTAGTGAAGTTAAATTTGCGTTAAGGTCGTTTGGTCCTAACAATTTCTTGTTTTTATTTATTTCTTTTTCGTCCACCGGCAATCGTCCAATCACAATATCAGGACTAATAATGTAATCGCCAATTGCAGCCCTCAATTGTTTATTCATTTTAAGACTTTCAGATAAAATGGCTAAATGTTCATATTGCTCAAATCCCTCAATTGATTTACCAATAAAGAATTCAAAATTACCCGACCTTAAATGATTGATTTCGATAAATACTTTTTCAAGATACTTCGATGTCAGTTTTTCAAACGATTTTCCCGCCGTTTGGCCGGATAGTTTAACTGTTCCCGTCTGAATGGCAATTTGTTCGATAATTCCTTTAGCTAATTGGACACTGATGTTACTATATTTATCAGCATTATTGGGAATGTCATTTTCATCAATCCTTAGCAATTCATTAAAAATTGCTGCATGATATTCTTTTCGTAAATCCTCTAACATCATCATTATTTGTTTTTCCAAAAACCGATAACAAATTCATTATGCATTCTGCTTTCAATTTGTGAGTGTGTAATATTTTTATGTGTTGGCAACATTCGTTTATCTCTTCGAATTTTACGTTCTCCTATTCTGATTAATTCAAATCCAACTCCTTCTCCCAATTCTTTAAAACATTTATCTATTTGTACATCTACACCGTTAAGTACTGAGGTTGCCACAACAATAACACAAGCGCGATTGTTTTTCAATACCCGGTACATCTCCGAAATTACTTGTTGCATTTCAGAATAATAGCGGTCAAGAGCTTTTCCCTTATTATTATTAACGGATTTTAATTGATTAATTATTGATGAAGTGTAATTGGGTAATGGTTTAATAAATTCCTGTATAATTGATTCTGCACCGATAAATTGTTTTCGTTTAAGTTTTAACTGATTTATTGAATGATTAAACCATATTAACGAAAATTTGTGTGCTCTGATATAATCAATTGCATTGTTTGCATAAGGTGGCGAAGTAACGATTAAATCAACTGAATTATCAGGCATCGGCATTTGTTTAGCATTACCTTCTTTTAATTCAAATGTTTCAGGTAAATCAATATAGCCATTGTTTAAAATCTTCGTCATTTTTTTACCAAATTCTGCAATTGCAGAGCTTGTTTTTTTATTAGTTATTTTATGCGGACGTGTATGTGCAAGGTCATAGGATAAAGTAACTCCACCGGATTTTGTGATTATAATACTTGAAAAAATAAGATTTAGAAAATCCCGTCCGTTTTTATTTTCGATTTTCTCAATTTGTGTGATTAGTGCAATTAATTCTAATTGAGTATCTTTTGAAAACCAAAAATTCAAAAACTCAATTGTTTCCTTATCAAACCTGCTGTTTAATTCGCGTTCCAATTTTTCTTTTCCGTTTATGAATGCTAAGGCTGATTTATTTAAAACAGTATTTCCAAAAGATCTTGCTTCGAATTTATTAACGTTTTGAAGTTTTGCTTTACCAAGTATTAATGACAGTGGATCTATATCAAAACCGATAGCTTTGCGTTTTAAGTTGACACTTTCTATCAAAGTAGTACAGGATCCAGACATTGGGTCCAAAATAACATCATCAGGATAAGTAAGGTTTTCGATAAAATATTTTGGTAGCGACCCCGGAAATTTCGCAGGGAATGAATGCCATGAATGTCTTGAAATAGTTTCTTTGTCGTTCTCAAAGTCTAAATCAGAACTTAAAAGCTGATTAAAAAGTTGTTTTTTATCAATCGTTTCAGCTTTTGATTTGTTGCTATCAATTATTTCATTTATTGCTATCATTATTAGAATTCGTAATTATAAAGAACAAAAGTATCATTTTTTATGGTTGTATTAAAATCGCTCATTTTGTTGATGTGGCTCAACTTAATAAAATTTAAGTAAAACTGATAGCACCAACCCTATTAAAAAAATTACTTTCTTTGAATAAATTTTCATTCTAGTGACTGGCAGATTCCAAAAAAAGGTACCCGGCTTTTTCGGATTAAGGATTTATCTTTCTTCCATCGTACTCTATTACTGGCTGGTACTGCCTTTTATACTGATCCTTTACATTAAGTACGCACCCGAACTTAAAGAAAGGGGTATGATAGGATCAGCAAGTGAAAAAGCTTCGGGTGATAGCGTTTTGCTTTCTGAAGATACCCTTATTAAAACCCTAAGCAATCTGCCAGGTGGAGGCATATTTGGCGATACGATAGCAGAGATGTTTTCGCATGACGACGCAGACAGTGCTTCCGGCTCAAATATAACTCTTTCGTTCAATCCCACCGATGGATTAACTATTGACAACAAAGACAAACCAGCCGGATCGAACGAAAGCACCCAGATCAGTAAATCTTTTAATCTTTTATTCAACCTGCTTTTGATAAGCTTTTTGCTGGGATTCATTTTTAATCTCCCCTTTAAAAGGTATTTTAACAGGAAACGTAAGGGCAAACCGGTTTCGGACAAGCTTTTCAAGTTCGTTAAAAAGTACCTGTTGAAATCGCCATTGATCAATGCGGGATTAATCGGATTTGCTTTTGTGGTAGCCCATTGCTTTATGTTTTACACCTTATACTTCAGTAATGCCTTTGCTGTTGAAACTGAAAAAACCCGTTTCATTAATTTCTTCTATATTTCGCTGATCGCTTCCGTGCTTTCTCTCCTGTTCGTTTATTACTGGGAAAAACACAGGGTTCATATCAAATATATTGATCACGTTTTCAGTTTGGAGGAACTTCGGAAAAGAATATTTAACCTTAGGGTCGGCAGAATAAGAAACAGGATGATCACCTCGGCCATTGTAACAACACTGTTGCCGCTTACCATTGTTTTTCTATACTTATTCCTTAGTGTGACCAGCCTTTCGGAACTTAAAATAGCCACTTATACCGAAGACCAGAAAAGAATATTATTTGGAGATTATATGATGTTCACTGATATTTTTACTGATGAACAAGGTAATTTCACGACTCCGGGTTCCATGTTTTATATCAATGCCATCAATAGCTTTGTGATGTTTATCGGTATTTATGGCAGCATCGTCATTGTTTTTGTGTATATCCTCTTTTTCGTCAAATGGGCGACTCAGGGAATCGTTCACCCGGTAAAAGAGTTATTGCTAAACATGAAAAATACGGGACGCGGAGAACCGGATAATTATGGTATTGTGAGAACCAACGATGAAATCGGTGAGTTGACGGAGGAGTACAATGATATGACCCAGAAACTTGGAGAACATATCAGTAATATTTCAAAGATGACCGAAGCCTATTCCCGGTTTGTTCCCAGGCAGTTTCTCGATTTTCTCGGTAAAAAAAGCTATATTGATATCCGTCTTGGCGACCAGGTTCAGAAAGAAATGACCGTGATGTTCAGCGATATACGGTCATTCACCCAAATATCAGAGCAGATGACACCTAAGGAAAATTTTGATTTTATCAATTATTACCTGGGTTATATGGAGCCGGTAATCAGGAATAACAATGGTTTTATTGATAAATACATAGGCGATTCCATAATGGCTCTCTTTAGCGATAATGCTTCCGATGCCATCAATGCCGCAATAGAAATGAGGATCAAACTCTCCCAGTTCAACCAGGTGATGGATCAGTTCGGTAAGCCGGTCATCAACAGCGGCATTGGAATACACAGCGGCAGCCTGATGCTGGGTGTTGTTGGAGGTGAAGGCCGTATGGCAGGAACGGTGATTTCGGATGCAGTTAATCTTGCGGCACGGCTCGAAGGATTGACCAAATTGTACGGCTGCTCAATTATTATCAGCCAGGATACCCTGATCAGCCTTACCAATCCATCGCATTACAATTACAGGTTTCTCGATATCGTAAAAGTTAAAGGTAAAACCGAGGCAGTTTACATTTTTGAAATTATAGATGGCGATCCTGACGATCTGAAACAGCTTAAATTAAAGACTAAAGATAAATTTGCTGCCGGTGTAAATCTGTATAAACTGAAAAAATTTGATGCTGCTCTTGAAGTTTTTAAAGAGGTTCATGAAATAAACGAATATGATGAAACCACAAGATTATATATTGACAGATGCAATAATTTTATAAAAAATGGGATTCCTGCCGATTGGGACGGGATACAGACTATGTCATGGAATTAGAAACAGTGAACCGGCGAACTTTTAATGATTGAATAAAAATAATAGACAAACGAAAATGAATTTTGAAGGAGTAAAGGAATTTGTGCTAGAAAAACTCAGGAATGAACTGAACCCAAACTTACATTACCACTCACTCGAACATACCCTTGACGTGATGAATGCTGTAGAAAGGATAGCCAGGCTTGAAAATGTAAACAGCAAGGAACTTATCCTGCTGAAAACAGGGGCCTTGTTTCATGATCTGGGATTTGTGGAGACCTACGATGGCCATGAAAGTGTTTCGATACGCATCGCTTATGAATTATTACCGAAATTCGGGTATTCGGAAAGTGATGTTCAAATTATTGAAGGGCTGATACGTTGTACTGAAATCCCTCAAAATCCAACAACGCACCTTCAGAAAATAATGGCAGATGCGGATCTCGATTACCTGGGACGCGATGATGTTTTTGTAACAGGACAAAGGCTTCAGTACGAATGGAAAATGTATGGAATCGTCTCAACGCTTAGAGAATGGCACCTCAAACAACTCGAATTTCTGAAATATCATAAATATTTTACAGTTTCGGCAACCAACCTCAGGGAAAAAGGAAAACAGGAAAATATTAAAGAACTTGAAAACCTGATGTTTTCAAAAAAATAAATCCCGACAACGTGTTCCAATATAAAAATTTTTACTTTTGTCTGAAATTATCTGGCTAATCCAAATATAAACGATATGGACGAACAAATGAACAACATTATCCTGGTTCCAACCGATTTTTCAGAGGTAACCGAAAATGCCATGAACCAGGCAGCCGCTGCGGCGAAATATTTAAAATCAAAACTGGTACTGCTTCATGTAATTGATAAGACCACAAAAGCCCAATTGAAAAAAGAACACGAAGATGAAGGGGCAATAAACCAGAAATTATCAGCGCTTGCTACAAAAGTGAAAAAAGATTTTGGCATTGATGCTGAAATCATAGCAAAGGAAGGGGATATATTTTCTACCATTGGTGAAGTCGCGAAAGACCTAAGTGTTAAATTGGTTTACCTCGGTACTCATGGTAAGGTTGGATTGCAAAAACTTACCGGAAGTTTTGCACTGAAAGTCGTGACCAGTTCTCCCGTGCCGGTTGTGGTAGTTCAGAAGCGGCCTCTGACCGAAGGATATAAAAAAATCGTTCTTCCGATCACCTCGGATGCAGGCCCATGGGAAAAAACAACCTGGGCGGCATTTATAGCAAAAAATTTTAACGCTGAAATCCATATCCTTCAAATTGACAGCAATGAGCTCACGGCATCTGTAAAAATCATCACCGGCCATTTCGAAAAACAGGGAGTGAAATATACTTTGACGAAAACCGATGGAAGCAATTTCTCTAAAAAAGTTATAGAATATGCCACTTCGAACCGTTCGGACATGATCATGATCATGACCAATCCTGATAAGAGCTTCACCAAATTTATTCTTGGCAGCTATGACGAGGAGATGATCTTCAATACGCCGCAGATTCCTGTTATGTGTATCAATCCCCGAAAATATAACTGGGAAAAAATCTTTAAATAAACGTTGATTATTGGCTGTTGGCTCTTACCTCCTGGAAGCTGCCATGTGCCGACTGCCGGAGCGTTGCGGAGGTCCTGCTTAATGCGGGGCCGACTGTTTCAATAAAGTAATAAGGTTGATTTCCGTTTCATTTCTCCAGGCCCCCCTTACCTGCGAGTATTTCACAGGATCACTCATGGAAATAAATATAATGTTTAGTAAAGCCGCGCATGGTATAAGTTACAAACTTTATAATTATGGAAATCAAACCACAAGTCGCGCCAACGCACAAGGCCGGGCTGGAATGCGGGTGCGGAACGCTAACTGGTTCAGAATTCAGATCACACTCCAGCTATTTCCTTCTTCATATCCCTTGCTTTTTGTGCCGGCTCATAAATAGGATCGGCGTCCTTCCAAATTTCGAGGGCTTTGTCAAGGTATTCCTTTGCCCTGGTCCGGTCGCCGGTTTTCAGATAAAGCATGGCAGCCTCATAATTGGTCTTTGGATTAAAAGGATTTTGCTTAATGGCAGGCGCCAATGCCTGCTCTGCTTCCTTAAAGTTGCCGAGTTCGCGCAGACAGGCTGAAATTCGCTGGGGCGAAAAAGGCGAATTGGGGGCAAAACTCTGATAACTCTGATAATTTTCCAACGCCAGTTGGTAATTGCCTTTATACTCAGCAATCTTTCCCTTCGCATAGTAGATGTTCCCCATCAGTTTTTGTTCACCGAATCCTTCAATCACCGAAATTGCATCATCTATGCATTTTAAGGCGCTGTCCATTTCCTTCAGATCGAGGTAAAATAAAAGATAGCCGAAAGCGATTACCTTGTCCAGCGGAGGTTTTAACAATTTTCCGCCTTCGCTGAGGACACTCCTTGCTTTTTGGGTGTCCCCGGCTTCTACGTATTTGCTGATATGAAATACTTTGTTAACGATGACATCTTTTGGCGCCAGGTATTTCTGAAACTCGGCAACCGTTTTTTCATAACAATCCAGCGAAACCTTCACCTGGCCTTTCATTTCATAAATATCGGTCAGCTTGTCGTAAACCCTCATGCTGTCGCGGGCCGACTTGCAAACAGGCAAAACCGCTTCACTTTGCCTGATCGCATTGTCAGTATTCCCTTTGTACAACTCAATCTCAGCCAGCGACAGAAGCATGGGTATATGATCCCTTTCGATCAGCAAAGCCTTGTCGAAATTCTGCCTGGCCTTGTCGAGCTCTGCCATCTTGATATACAATTCTCCAAGGTTTTTATAGGAAACAAAGTCCTGGGGATATTTCGCAGCATATTGCTGATAGTAAATTTCAGCCGAGTCGAAATTTCCTCCCTGCTCATACAAATCACCGATGGCTCTTACATAAACGTACTGTCCCGGATCAAGTGCAACGATGGTTTTGTATTCTTTAATTGCCAAATCATTCTGGTTGGCCATTTGATAACGCTGGGCAAGAATTGTATGGGCTTTGATGTCATCGGGATAAAGTTCCGCCCACATTTTCAGAACTGCGAGGGCTTTGTCGGGCTGCTGCATTACGAGATAGTAAAAGAATTTAGCGACATATTGCTGCACTTCCGGAAGCTTGTAAAGGCTTTTCTGTGTAATTTCGAGCGACTTCAAAGCTTTATCCGGTTGGTTGTTGTTAAAGTAATATTCCGCAAGGTTCAGGTAAGCAGCCGTAAAGCCGGGATCGTCCTGACAAGCCTGTTCGGTGTAATAAATACCTTTGTCCCAGTCGTTATCAAGCACGGCTGCGTTTAAGCCTTTGGTGAAATTTTCCAATGCCTTTTCAGAACCGGTAAATATCTCTGCAACGGCAAGGTCGCTGGTCGAAGCTATCCTGTTTTCGGGTATTCCGAGGTCGGTTTTAATCTTTACGGTCATAAGGTCCGCAATTGTAAAAATGTCTTTGCCCGTAAATTCGTTTTCCGAAATCTTTTGCCCGGTCTGCGCTTCATACAACTGCATTTTCACAGAATAGATTCCGTTTGCGACCCGGAAGCTTCCCTGCGTAAAATAGCCGTAAAGGTAATCGGAACATATCTTGCGCTTGAGCGTGAATGGCATTCCAAGACCGCCGTGGTAACCCGCTTCGCGCATCCTATCATCAAAATGGATGGCGCCGGTGGCTTCGAAATAAATGTCCTGGGAGAGGTCGTATTCGAGTAATACCGGGATGGCATACTGCATCCATAAGAGGGAGGAGTCGCTCGTTTCATTGTCAGGGAAAAAGAGGACTACCTTCTTCCTGAACTCACTTTTCATCATCAGCTTTTCGATCTTTTCACCATTCTCATTTTCGATGGTGACTGAAGTTGTGGTTGCACCGAGATCTTTGCCCTTGAAAATCAGGAGAACCAATGCCAGGGTAAAAACAAAATTGACGGGCACTCCTACCTTTTCGATCTTCGTCCAGCCTTTGTTTGATCGCTTTGCATGATAATACGATAGAATAAACACCGTCGGAATCATACTCAGCAGCACCACCCATACAAGTTGCACAAGGTTGGGCGAAAGCATAAGCCTTTCGGCAAGCAACGAAAATCCAAGCCGGATCAGAAAGGAAGAAACCAGGTAACCACCGAGTATGTGGACAATCCGGCGATCCCAGACATCACGCAGGAAGCTCGCTTCAGCAACCGGTACGGGCTGCTCGTCGCCGGTGAGAACCGAAAAAACTTCGACCGGCACGTCCACTCCCTTCAACTCTTTTTTTCCGAGCGATGCCAGCCGGATATCCTCTTTATTCCTGATCTGGATCATGACGCTATCGGAAACGCAAATGCCATTGGGCGGCGCCAGCGGCTGAAGGCGCGCTGCAATATTCACTGCGCTCCCGAACACATCCCCGTCGCCAAAGATGACATCGCCGATGTGAATACCGGCCCGGATGGTCAGCGCCTCATCTTTCAGCATCTTCTGCACTTCGATAGCAAACCGCACAGCCTCGATGGCGCTGCCGAACATCATGAGTAAGCCGTCGCCGAGTTCTTTGATCACTTCGCCGCCGTGCGCTTTCACGATCGGGAAAACGATCTCGCGCTGCCGTTGCAGCAGTTGCATGGTGCGCTGTTCATTGGCTTCCATTTGCCGTGTATAGCCGACAATATCAGTAAAAACGATAGCTGCAAGCCGGTGGTTTTTATTTTCCATTTCGATGTTTATATGTGGTCAGAATTTTCAAATTGTAAATGATGACGGACTAAATTCGCCGGAGTGTTCAAAATTAAAGCATTTTTCTCACTGAAATTAAATATTTTTTATAACTCCCCCACGTAACCGGGTTATTGACAAGGCGACAAAATATACAAACCGGTTTGCTTTTCCCCGAAGATGATTTTTTTTCGTGAGATAGAGAATTGCTCCCGGCCGGAAATGATTTTTGATTTCAGATTTATGATTTATGATTGCCAGCAGCGGGATGCGGAGCGGTTGGTTCAGCCCCGCACCCGCAAGTGTTCCGCAGGATCACTTGTGGGAATAAATAAGCAAAGTTTGTAACTTTACAGGAAAAGCTTCCGCAACTGCTAAGAGTATTGAAGTAATATTAAATGGTAAAATACAGAATATATATAGATGAAGTCGGGAACCCGGATTTGAAGAGTTCAAATCTTACCGACCATCATTATTTGTGCCTGGCAGGTGTTATTATGGAATTAGGATATGTCAGGGATATAGTTCAACCCGAACTCGACTCTCTGAAAAAAGAATTCTTTCATTCTGATCCGGATGACCCGGTTATTCTGCACCGCAAAGAAATTTTGTACAAAAAAGATCCCTTCTTTCCCTTGAAAGATAAGGAAATTGAAAGAAAATTTAATGCCCGGTTTCTTACTCTGTTAGATAAATGGGAGTTTACCGTAATCGGAGTTGTCATTGATAAACAGGAACACAATGACAGATACTCAACCTGGAAATACGATCCTTACCACTATAGCCAGGAAATTATGCTTGAGCGCTACAGGCTTTTTCTGAATATTAAAAAAGCTATTGGAGATGTTATGATTGAGTCGAGAGGGGGCGTAGAAGATATGCGATTGAAAAAATCCTTCCGAAACCTGATGGAAAAGGGAACCCACAATATCAATCCCGAACATTTAAAAGAACATATAACTTCATTGGAGCTTAAGGTTAAAACCAAACAAACCAACATTGCCGGTTTACAAATTGCCGACCTGATTGCTCACCCTGTAAGGCGATGGGCATTCAAAAATTTAATGGAAATGGAAGATGATAAAGTAACATTTGCTGATCAGATAAACGAAATTCTTGAGAAAAATAAGTTTTTCAGGTATAAGGGTCAGATTCAAAATTATGGAATGAAAAGGCTGCCATAAAAAACAAGGGCCATCCGGCCCTCCACCTCCGCTTAAGCGGATTGATGCAAAAATAATTCAATTTATCCGGACAACAAGTAAATATTAAAAAGATTTTAACAAAATAATGTTCATTGGCGGTTAAAAATTGCCCGATTCCGCGAGGGTTCCGCAGGACCACTTGTGGGAATAAATTAGCAAAGTTTGTAACTTTGCTAGTGTTATGTTAGTCATGAATTGACGGATAAAGCTTTTTCAATTTTACTCTTGCGTCTTTGTTTGTAAACTGCCAATTTATTTTACATTCTTTATTATTTCTGTGTGATTGCCATGCATCA
>Ga0172369_10004991_pt1 | contig 16540 bp, 19 predicted proteins | sample LakKiv25m_FD_114539 | JGI IMG/M metagenome (GOLD analysis project Ga0172369, IMG submission 114539) | Freshwater microbial communities from Kabuno Bay, South-Kivu, Congo - kab_022012_11.25m | ecosystem: Environmental > Aquatic > Freshwater > Lake | place: Democratic Republic of the Congo...
CTGGGTTGCTCCATCCAGTGAAAAAAGCATATTTGCCTGAACTTCCACCAGGCTTAATTATTACTCTTCCATCGTGCCCTGTTGAATAACCTGGCATAATTACTATCTCATTACCAGCTGTACCTGACTTTCCTATGCCTAACTGTTCAGTAATAACTACAGAATCTGCACCACCGTGAATAAATATTGTGTCCCCGACATCTACGTTTGTCCAGTTAATACCAGCAAAGGTTTTATAAGCATTTTCCCAACTTGCGCCATTGTTTAATCCTGTTGATAAGGTTGTATTTACAAATACGTTCCCTGCCGATTCTTCTGGCGGAGTAGCTTCTGAAAATGTAGTTGCTGTATCTATGTTTGAAATATAAGACTGTTTAATTTTTGTTGAATCAAAAAACGAAACATAGTAATAATACAGTTTATTAGATGCTAAACCTGTATGTGAATAAGTTGAATCACTACCAGCCTGTCTTATCATCTCTGCATAATTCAATCCAGTTGAAGATGAATCAATTATAACTGCATCATAAGCTCTAAACCCACCATTCCAAATTAAATTTATTTGAGATATACTAACAGGTGTTGCTAAAAAGTTAGTTGGCGGTAATGGAAAGTCAGGCTTCAATGCCTCAATTTCAACACCTAACGAATCAATTATATCGTATAAATCCGATATATCATCTTTATTACCATCAAGAGTAGTTTCTACTGACGCTAATCTTGTCTGCATCTCAGCATTACTTGCTTTAGTTTCTACTAAGGTTTGCGTTGATGCACTTGTAGGCAGATTATTAACCATCGTTGCTCGATTAGTACCACTTTGGTTAATTAAAAGAATATCATTAATTGTAGGTGCTACTAACTGTAAATCATCAATATTAGCATATAAGAAGTTTTGAGAATTAGCGACTAAAGAATCACTTATATTTGACTGTGTAGCCATTCCAATAATATCTGTTTGAGTAGCATATAAAGTAGAATCAGACTTTAATAAATCATCACTCGCATCTTTATCCCAAGCAGTAGTTTCGGAGGTTAAAACAAAATTACTATCTGCTATGTTTGCAATATCATCAGCAAGAGAATCGGTTATTACTTTAGTAGCATACTTCAAATCACTAAATGTTCTCTGGGCAGTGGTGTCGATAATTATATCTGATAAATTTGTTTTTAATAATAACATTTCTTCGGAGTCATAGGTAACAAAATAATCAGTTGCTTCAAGAGTTGTGTTATCTAATAATCTGCTAATCTGTGCTTTTAGTGAATCGTAAAAGGCTTCTTTTGTCTGGAATATTGAATTTGCTTCCGCCTTTGTGTATTTATTTAATAAGCTATCCGGCAAATGCTTTACTTGGTCCTGCCTGATATTCTGAGCTTTGCATCCGCAACTAAAAGCGAATAGCATTAAAAAAAGAATTATTAGTGTGTGTGTTAGATTTTTCATGCCGCTTCTCTTTCTACATAATTTGAATCTAAATAATCCACACTTGTCGGGATAACGGTTATTAGTGTAATGATTGCAGTTAAATTATTTTCATCATATACTATTGTATAATCAACATCCCTTTTAAGTTTTATTCCATTAAAAAATACTATCTCTGACCCTACTACCGGCATTGTGGGATATGAAAAAACTATGTTTGTACCGTTTTTATTTCCAACTAAATTATTATTTATAAAGTTTGCCATTGTAGTGTTCTCCTCTACAATTTCCTCCGGTGTAGTTGTTAAATTGTAACTGCTTATTCCTGTTTGTAATTCTATTGTTATTATTTTATCTGGGTTTATTTCCGATATGATATGATTTTGACCTGCGTTCAATGCGTCAAGAACATCTTCATCTGTATGATCGGAGGTAGTTACTCCGTGTCTTTTTAGATTCCTGAATATACGTCCGATTAAATCCTTAGTTCTCATTTTTAGCTTCTTCGCCTATTTTTTTGCTTTGTTCGATTTTTGTTTTTATATCAACAACAATTCGCTCTTTCATTCTCTCATTTTTTTGAGTGTTATATCCGCTTAATTTTAATGCCTGGCAGAGAGCAAATAATTTCGGTCTTATCGGGTCTTCCAGAGTTTCTAACCCTGATTCAATATTTTCATAATTATTTGTAATGAATTCAATCGGGTCAAATGCTAAAGGTAAGTCCTCGATATTTCCGCCTTGTGGCTTCTCTAATTCAGGTTCACCTTCTTTTCTAAAAACATGAGGTCTGTGTTTTGTGTAGTGTGCAAGAATATTATCTGGGACTTCTTTCGGTTCTTCTGCTATTAGTTTAATTGTAAGAGGTTCTTTTCCTGTCAAGTTTTTGAAATTTGCTGGAATCTGTAATATTGTATCTATTTTAGATATAATCTTTGCCATTGCCTATCTCCTATATGAAAAATAACCGCCTCATTTTATTGAGGCGGGTTAAAGGGGTTATTAAATTAAACTGCTGCCTTCGCTATTTTATTCCAGTCTGTTGCATCGTCAGCAGATTTTGCTATTTTTTGATATCCGAAGATTCCAGCAATGAGAGGGGTCTCAATTACCGAACCTACTGGAAGATCAGCAAATACGCCAAAGTCTGCCGGGGCAGCATCGTCACCCCATACTAAACGGGGAATTAAAACTGAGTTTCCTGATTGATCCAAAGAAGCGAGTGCGGAACATTGTGTTACCAACGCCTCTACTGCCTCAGAAATATTTAGAACGTCTCTTGGTCTGTCGCTTGTGACCAAAACGCCCCATGTACTTCTTTTCCCTAATTTTTCTCCAGCCATGATTTGTGTACTCCTTAAATTATTAAAATATTTTTATAAATACCGCCCTTCGTTAATGGAGGGCTAAAACTTAAATTATCTAACCAATTATGAACTTACTGCATTTGACCATAGAATGTTTTGAGGAGTATAAGTTGCAATAACCAAAGAACTTGAATTTGTAACAGCTTCTCCGGTTGTTAAAAACTTATCTGCATCAAATCTATCAGCACGATTATATCCAACTACCGTAACAGAGGCTTCTCCTTTTACGTTCTCATAATCATCTGTTTCGTTTTTGAATGATAGCTTCTTTGTTGTTCCGCAAAGAATCGCTGAAGCTCCCATATAGATAGCTAATTTTACATCTGATGCATGAATTGGGTTTTCTAATGGGTTTACATTACCGTAATTCAAAATACCTCTTGTTGAATCATATCCGGTATCTCCAGACTGCCATACGCCTGGATTATTAATGTCAACAAGCACTAAACTTCCCTCAACCAAATGCGCTTCATACGCACCTGTGAAGAAAGGAGATTCCTTGCCGTCTTTTGTAATTAAAGCAATGTGAACTTTCTCGAACAATGGGTCTTCGGCTAACTGTGCCATCTGTCTATCATTAATTATCGCTACGCCTTTAATCGGATAAGGGCCGGCAGTTGTTGGAACAATCATCAACTCAGAACTTGCCATTTGAGCTTTTCTCAAAGTTTTCATTGTGAATTTATCTTCTGTTCCAAGGTTTGCAAGTGCAGCAGCAATAGCTCTCTCATAAGTGTCATTATTTGAATTAAAGGTTACTCGTCCATATCCTTCTACGAAAAAGTTAGGATGAGATTTTTGGACGCAACTTGCTAACTCACGGCTTCTAATTAACTGATCGTCAAATCCGCGATACATTGCATCGTAAGGACTGTATGCCTGTAATCGCTGATTATAATGTTCAAATTCAGTTTTTAGATTGCTCCAGATTTGTTTTAGATAGCTTTCATCGATGGCTAACTCGCCCATTGCGCCGTCAGTAACCTTTGCGGGTTTTCTAACCTGGGTAATATAAGCTTTGTTGTAAATCCATCGTCTATCTTCCTCGTTCCCTTTTGCCTGATCGTCTCCGACAATAGGTTTTTTAACCATTGGTAACAATAATGGAATATCAATTTCCCATCCGCCTTGATGAAACCAATCAGTCAATACCTCAACTGGTTTTCCGGTGGGTCTTAATTTTTTACCTTTCATTGATCCAAACGGCACGGATTTGGGATAACCATATTCGTTAACTCCGCCAACGTGACCGATTAAATCTCCCCAAACAGGGATTTGATGCCATTGGCTAAAGCCCAGCTTTGCTGACTTTGCCGCACGGTACATCCTTAGTTCTTCATTTAATTTTGTCATTTTTTTTATTTCCTACGTTTGTGTGATAAATTATTCTTTTTCCATATCCGCTATTACTTTATCCAAGTATTCGGGATTTTCTGCTTTTTCGATTTCGGAAAGAGTAACAATCTTCTTTCCGGAGCCGTGAGAACTCCCCTTACCTTCAATAATGGTTTCGTCTTTTAATTTTTCCTTTCTGATTTTATCGGTCTGGGTTTTTTTGGCTACATAGGCAGTAAGAATTTTATCGTCAAATTCTTCTTTGTACTTATTAAAAAGTTTTCCTTTTCGCAACCAGAATGTTTTTCCTCTCGACCCTACAATTTCTTCAGAAGGAATAAGCGCACCTTCTTCGGATTTCCCTACCGTAATAAGATCGTTAAAGAGTTTATTATATGGCATACCCTTATCATCTTTTGTGATAGTGAAATCCTGATCTAAATCTTTTTCTGTTAGACCATACTTGGCTAACTTTGCCCGAATTAACTCGATTTCAGTTTGAAGATCCTGCACAAGCAATTCCGTTGGATTATCGTTTAACGCTTTCAACCTTGGGAGGTTTTGATTTGTCAAGAGCGGTAATACTTCTTCCGGTGATTCATCATATAGGTTTGGAAATTCCTTTTTGATATAAACCAATTTGGCAACTTCCGATTCTATTGAGGTTTGAGTTTTTGAAAGGTCTTCCTTAAAATTATTATCCGGGTTATCTAAATCTAAGTCTCTGCGCCATTCCTTATATGCTTCGGATTCCTTATTATTAACTTCCGGCATATTAGGATAAATGGCTTTTAGACGTTTTAAGGTTTCTCTCTCAACTTCCTTTTGAATATCTGGATCGTCTTTTGGTATTTCGGGTAGTTCAATTTTTAATGGAGCGGATTTTTGGATTTCTTCTTTTTTTGCCTGGGATGAAATTTCTGAACCAGATATTAGAGTAAGTATTTCTTCATCCGTTTTTGATGTTAGTTTTTCTTTAACGAGTTTAAGTGCGGCTTCATCATCCTTAAATATTGGAGTTTTATCTACAATAGATTTTGCTGCAATATCAAGTAACTCATCTTTCCCTTTCCCCTTAAATAATGCAAGTGCTTCCCTTTTTTCTTCCGGCTGAGCTTCGATAAATTCATCTGTGATTAGCGAATTATCTTTTTTTTCTTCTGGTTTCTCCGTTATTTTTTCTTCCGCCGCCGAATTGTCTATATCTATCTCAAGTTTTTTTTCTATCTCGTCAAGTAATTTAGGGTCTTCTATTTTATCAATATCCTTTAATTCCTGATTCTCTTCTACAAAAACATCTTTATCTTTTTTCATTGATTCATTATACAGGTCTTTCATTATCAGTCTCCTAAAATTGTGTTGGTTCTTTTTTTGTTAATTTGTTTTAAGTATTCCGGGGAAGTCTTTGTATTAGCTTTTTTGGTAAAAGATTTAAAGCTCGCCATCCATCCGTGTCTTGGACCATCGCCGGAAGGTTCGACATTCTTTTGTTTGGTTGCTGTTTTATCTGCAATGGCAGTAAATACATTATTTTTTATTCCGCCTAATGCCGGCTTTGACATTTTCAAATCATTATTCATCGTTCCCATGCTAATCTCCTTTTAAAATAAAAAAGCGACCACAATTCACATATTCTGTAGATCGTAATCGCTGTAAAGTTTAATCCTTTTTTAGTTTAATTCCCTTGCGGGACAATTATTATTTTTAAGAACTTATAAAAGTGAGACCGTTCCCGATCTCACTTAGGCAACATGAAAGAGAGAGCAATGAACATAAAACAAAACTAATTTATCTTAGGCTATTTTAAATTAAATCTTTTTATAACAATAACAAAATATAAATTAAATCTCAAAACTTGATTTTGCCGGGTATAATTCATGGAATATCTCAATCATTGCCCTGGTTATTTCATCCGTGCTAAATAAATCCGTTGCGCTGATCTTCTCCAGAATATCTTTTTTCCTGTGCATTACATAAATCTTGCAATCTTTTTTTGATTTCCCCACTATTTTTAAACTGTTTGCATAAAGTGACTTTATCACATATCCGCCTCTGATATTCCAGTCATACTTTTCCATCACTCTTGTAAACTTTGCTTTATGATAGATCATCGGGTAATGAATATCAAAATGCTTTTCTACTAATCCCTTTAGAAATAAAACATCCCTGGTATTCTTTAATGCTCTTTTATAAGTGTCTTCTATTTTCCTATTTTGAATTTTATTTCCAAGGTTGTCAAAATAAAAATATTTAAGATTGGAGAAGTCTATTGGTTTTACAAGAAAAAAATCATCATTAAAAAAAACAAATGGGTCCGTTACCTGATCCGACTTACAAGCCGTCAATAACTTCTCACAAATTTTTCTTTCCTTCCATGTTCCAAAATCAGATTTTGGAATATGAATTATTGCATCATTAAGCTTTTCGGGTTTATCCCCAACAATTACTACGTTGTTATAATTCTTTCCAAATTTTTCAAGTGATCTTATAGAGAATATTATTTCCCTTCCCATCCATCCTGAACAAGATTTATTATAAACGTAAACTATATCGGGTTTCATTTTATCGGGTCTATTGTTGGTATCAATATTATTCTGCTTAATGTTTCAATATCCTTTACTCCGTGGAAAAAGACAGCACCTTCTTTTACTGCTTTGCCAAGCTTTTCGTAATGTTCGGGTAGTATTGTGTTTTTTGAATATGCTTTTTTATTAGCTAATAAATTATTAACCGGGATATTTGCATACTCAACCGCTCTGCCAATAAATCTATCAGAGAAATACCTGTCCTTGGTTTGTACCCTTGGAAGCATTGCAAGTGTTTTATTAAATCCTTCCCTTGTAAACAGCATCGGGTAATGAAGATAAAATTTTCCTCTAAACTTAATCGGTTTGTTTTGCGTGTATGTTGCTGCCGATACTCCTCCTTCTGCCGGAATAACATCTGGAGGAAGACCAAGAGCGAACGAATCATATTCCATCAATAATAATAAATCCCATTCAAACTCTTTAACCGTGATAAATATTTGCTCAATTCTCTGTGCTGATTTTTCTCCGCTATGTTCTGCCTCCCCAATCAAACTTTGAGGATAAGGGAATTGAGCCTCGCCAAAGTCCATTTTACTATCTGCGGGAGAAATAAAAATCTTATCACCTGATACCATATCCCACAAATGTAAGTGTCTTCTTACTGTTGGTACGGCTTCTTTATGCGTCATTATAATTGAGAGTATTCTCATATATGACCTTTCCCGACTACAATTGCTTTACGTGGTTTATAATTATTTTTCTCTTTCCCTTCTTTGTTAATCTTCCGTTTTCTCTGATTATACTCTTTTATTTTGTCCCTTCTTGACTGAAACTCTTTATCAAATATTCCCATAATTGACCCTTGATTATTTTGTTTTTCTCATTATAAAAATACCTCTTGTCCCTTCCGTGTCCGGGTGATCGACGACTAATTCATAGCCTGTTGTTGGCATATCATAATAATCTAAAAATTCTCTTACTTGTATTCCGTGAGGCTGTCTATCGAATTTATCCGCTCCCTGACTATCAACCCCGGAATCATGAAACATAATTAATCCGCCCTTCATTACTATCCTGTCTGCTTCTTTAAAATCTTTGACAACTGCATCAAAGCTATGATCTCCGTCAATTAATACTGCGAATACCTGTTGATTATCAAATCTTTTTAATGCCTCCGGACTTCCGCTCAAATCCAGTTCAACACAATGAACAAATTCTTGAATATTATCCAGGTATGCTTCTTGATTAAAACTCCATCCATCTTCAATATCCACCGCTACCGCAATAAAATCAACTCCCGCTTTTTCCAATATCTTGCAGACCTGAACGACTGTCTTCCCTTCTCCGGTGCCAATCTCAATATAGATGATCTTGTTTTCGCGGAGCTGAAAATTTGGCGTTTCTTTTAATTTGCTGATTGCATCATTAATTGCGTTGTTAATCACTTCTGCGTTTCCCTGCATTGCGATTCCCCATTCATTGTTGCCATTCATTGTATTTCCTCTTTATAAGTTGCCGGAAGTATAGCTTCATATTTCACTTCCGGCGTTGTTTTAGTTATCCGCATTTGCGGGGATTTCTTTTTTATAAACTTGTTTCCATTCTTCCGGTTTGTATTTCCAATCTGCTGTTTTTCCGCCAAACTCTCTAAACCATTCAAGAGCAAGGATTGTGTTTTCCTGATTCCCTTGATTATCCTTTTTATTTATTTCCCAGTAGCCGTTATGCTTCTCGTGATAGATCGCTTTATGAATTTCTACCCCTTCTGATCTTTTTATTACATTTCTAAAAATGCAATCCCAGTATTCCCGCCCAAAAACCATATCGGGAAATATTTCTCTATTTGCGATCCACCATCTTTTTGTAAATACAAAAGCATCTGAGCCATCATACCATTTATAACCTTTTAATTCCGCCTCGCTCACAAGTAACTTTCTTATTTTTCCTGGTCTCATATCCCATCTATGGAAATATGCAGAATCATTTCTGTCGATTGCGTGTATTATTTTTCCTGTTATTCCGGGTATAAAGCAAACGTCCGCATTACAGATCATTAGGATATCATCATCCTCTGCTTTCCCTGATATAAAATCAATCATATCTTTAACGTAAGGCATCCCCTCTGTTGATTTTCTTTCATAGTCCTGATAATTAAAACAAGTATATTTGATTTTTACGTTATTGGTTTCAAGCAATCTTGATGATAAAGCCAGATCCATTCTTCTTTTTGTCTCAATTTCTATTCCCCTTGCTGATGATGTTACAAAATATATTTCTCTTTTCGGAACCGCTTTACCTGTTCTTGCTGCCTCTATTATCGTCCCCATCTTATTCTCGATCTCTGAATACAAAACTCTCATGATATGATTAGGTCTCCATGCTGATTGATACCAACTTTCTTTATTATCAGATATTAAACTTATTACTGGCAATGTTGGGACTGCATTTGCTAAATGAAGTGGAGCTGAATCAATTGCTATTAGTACATGCGCTATACTGAATAATGCAATCATATCATAAATCTTATGGTATCTAACATTTGAGAGATCAATAACATTAAACTCATTTCCTAAATATTCTTTAATAAAATTAGCAAACTTAACTTCGTTCGAAAGTGGTGAAGACGTTCCCTTCAATGTTAAAAGAATAATTGGTTTGTTGTTTGCAAGGCTAACTGTTTGCCTTTCCGCTTTATCGAATGTTAATGCGAGCATATTTTGAGGTATCGGGCATCCTGATAATCTCCAGATTTCCCTTGTAAAAGAAGAACATAGTTTTTCTACCGAATAATTTTTTCCATAAACTGTACAATTGACAACCTTGTAAGTTGAATAGTTTATTTTAACGAATCTTAATGCCTCGTTTATATTTCTAAAATCTCCGTCAAAAACTACCTTCTCAACATAACTGCATCCGTCAAGAACATCTGCATATTCTTTTGCAACTACAACCTTTGGAATATAGTTATTTATTTTACCTTCATATTCAATTGCCGGGAGAAGATTGAGAACGTCTCCGGTTCTTCCCAGCAATATGAATATTTTCTTTTTAGAATTCATCGACTTCAATAAGCATTCGTTTGTTTTTTTCTTTTGCGCCAACTGCTTTGAAATAGGTTCTTAGCGCGCTGATTGTCTGACCCTTCTTGCCAATCACCTTGCCAACATCTGCGGGATCTACTTTTATTTTTAATCGAATTACATCTGAATCAATTTTCTCGTCTATCTTTACTGCATCTGGAGAATCAACAAGTTTTTTAATAAGTTCTTCAAGAAGTGCTTTCATTGGGTGTCCTTTGTGTTTTGTGAATAGTTTAATTGAGAACATTACATTAATTGTCTAAAATCTTTTGGATCGTTGCTGTTCCATAATTCCCGTCTTTTTGTTGCCGATAAATTATGACCTTTGGGTAAGGCTTTCTGATGAAAATTCTGTTTTGAAAATATCCGTCTTCCCATTCCATCCTGACATTTGGGGCATTTCCTTGGTGTTGTGTCTTCGCTCATTGGGTGAAACTCGTCAAAGATTGTTCCACAAATACTGCATTCATATTCGTATAGTGGCATAAATCATTCCTTAAATAGTTTTGACTTTGCACCTTTAATGTTAAAGTCTCCGGGTTTTGTAATTATCCTTTTGTAATTATCTTTTATCTTCTTGAAGAATCCGCCTATTGCTTTTAATCCTTTGGTTATATCACCTCTGATTGTTATTATCAATAGAAGCAGCCCTAAGTAAGTCCAGACATTTGAAAAGAAAAATATTATCAATTTGTAAAACATTTCCGGGAAGTTCATATCACTATAATCTCCTTTATTGTTTCAAGTGGGTGTTGCTGTACTTTTATCCCTTGATTTTTATATCCAACATTTAAATCTCCATTTAATGATGAATGATATATCTGCATTGTTGACGTGATTAGATCATACTTTTGTTTTGGTAAAAATACTATTGACGCTTGATAGGTGTGATTGAGGTTAAACTCGATAACTGCTTTATCGATTTCGTTGTCGATGTCTTTTTTATTACTAACTCTTTCCGGGGCTTTACTATTATCACTAATCCACATTTCCGTAACTCCTTAATTCTTTATGCTACTATTTTCTGATCTTTCTTTCCGTTATTCTTATTATCCTCTGGAGCAAATTTAGAGAATACGTTTTGTATTTGCAACTGTTTTATTTCCTGAGCTTTTTTAAGATTATCCAGTTCTATCCCTTCGTTAGTAAGTTGTTTTTCTTCAATTTCAAGTTTTACCATTATCTTTTGTATTGCTAACATCATTTCTTCCATTTGTTGCTGTTGTGGGTTTGGTGCTTCCAGTTCTTTCCATACTTTCAGTATCTCATCTGCTTCTGGTGTCCCCATTGTTTTCACTATTATCGGAAGCATTGCGTCCGCTCTTTTGGGATTTAATTCTTTTGTCGCCTCAAAGATTGACCCTATCTTCTCAAGCCTTTCATCCTGTGCTGATGCAGAGTATGGCTCGTCCGCTATTTCAATATCATATTTTTGTGCATCAAGATCATTGATAACTGTTTCCTGTGGCTCGCCGTCTTTAATTGCATAAACTGATTGATTGACCGTTATCTGCTGATCTTCTTCCAATCCGGGTTGTATATCTCTGGTTATTCTAATTACCTGTTGAGACTTAACGTAATGCTGAATAAATCCAAGTGCTTGCTCATATACCGCTTTATGGGTTTGATCTCTGTTCTCAAGTAATGTAGTAAAACTTTTTGCCTGTCGCTGTTCTTTTGCAAGAAAATGTTTTCCGCTCTTTACTCCCGGTGAAGCGTTCCCTCTTATTTCGTCGTCCGCATTTGTAATTATTTTAATCAACTGCTGTGTTTCCATTGGCATTCTTATTAACTCCGGTGAGATTGTCTGCCCTTCTTCCGGTTTAATCATTCCAATATATCCAGCCCTTACCCTTCTGAATGGTGTGATTCTGTTTGTTGTCCAGTCATCTTCCAGACCGTCAATCGCGTTTTCATCAAGAATCCATCCTTTATTTGCGTACCTTGCAAGTAGTTCAAGGATTAAAGATTTTGCTTTGTTAAAATCCATCTGTGGGTCTTTTACATCATCAATTACCGATTGTAGTCTCATTGGGTCGGGGTGTGTATCATAGCAATATTCAGGTATATAGTTGTAATACTTTGAATCAAATGGATATACTTGCTCGTTTACTTTTAAATAAAACGTGGGTATTACTGCGGTTACAAATCTTCTATTCTGCAAATCAACATCCGCTTCCCCTTTTAGTGAGTATCTTTCCTTGATTCCGTTTATGATTTCCGCCTCAAAATCGTATCCGTCGTTATCTTTATTGTTGAGTGCTTTGTATTCATTATGATAGGTGTCCGTAATATCAATTAATCTATTTTCCCCTTCGTTTACGATCAGTCTTCTTTCCATCCTTTTCTCGTGTAATTCAAGAACATCAAACTTGCCTGTTTGTGGATTCCACCATTGTAAGGCATTGTTAAACATTTGGCTTTGCTGACTTGCTGTCCCTGTTGCTGTTTCATATACCGCGGAAAATAACGCTTTTATTTTTCTCGATACCCATTTCCCACGTTGCGGGTCAACATCAAAGAAAACTTTTGCTTCCTTCTGTATTTCTATTCTTAACTCGTTGTCTCTTAATGCGTAGGTGTTAAGAATTTCTTCAAGGCTCATTTCGTGTTTTCGCATTATGTAGCTTGCATTTTCCCACAGAGGGTCGTTATATCCGCATTCCCACCTTATCTCTCTTGGGTCAACTGCCTCAACAAATAAGCTTCCGTTTTGATCTTCGCTGCCTTCGTATCTCCAGCCAAGATGAAAAATTCCCAGCCTCGCTGATAGCTTATCCATAAATACCCGCTTCTGTGCCTGACTGAATCCTGAACGATACAAATAAAATCTTACTACTTGAGTAATTATGCTTGCTGTCTTTTCGTCTCCTATCCCTTCGGGCTTTGCTTTCCCCTGTTTGCGATTATCTCTCTCGATGCTGAATATGATATTGAGAATTGTTCTTATTAGATTGTAACTGTTGGCGGGTCTTCCTTCTTTCCTTAATTTTGCTCTTACTGTCTTATCCCATTGTAGTGCTGATACTGTAAAATCCATATTCTCTGATTGTTCTTCATTGAATAGATTGAACCCTGCTGAAGTATTTTCAAACAATCGCATTGTTTCAAATATTGTTTGATCGTCTCGTATGTTCCAGTTTCTATTTCTTGTCTTTAGCATTGGTTTTGTCTCCTGCTAATATTATAAATTATGCTGACATAAAATCGTTTGCTGTTCTCGCCGCTTCTTGCTTCATAAGATTTTTTAACCAGTTCGGTCTTGGGTCTTCTGGTTCTTTTCTTGGAACTTGTAATTCCATAAAGCCATACTTGAAACCATCATAAGGGTGATCTTTCTTCGGTACTTGTGATCGGTCAAAATCACCGCCTCCGGGATCTTTCGTGTCGTATATTGCCTCACTAAAGAACGCATTCAGGTGTTTGCACTCTCTGGAAATATATAAATCGCTTACTTGTCTTGTCCCTTCGTTGCATTTCCTGCATTGTTTTTCTCCCCGCTTTATCTCTGCATTGCAGATATTACAAATTTTTCTTATGTGAAGATAATTTTTAACCGCTTCATTTACAACAACTCTATAAGGCTTGTTTTTATCCAGAGACTTTTTGTTAACTACTCGCATCTTCGGGGCTTTGTCTCCCATCCTCTGTTTTAATACTTCTCTAAATATTGAAATAGGGGTCTTATCAAATCCTATATTTGATAGTTGGCTTATTTCCATGTCCGTGTCGTAGATGATCTCCAGCCTATATAATTCTTTTTCCAGTAAGTAATCAGCAATTGCATTCGCTCTATCTGTTGGGTTTGTTAGGTCTCCTAAATATAATTCTCCGGCGACGATGATCGTTCCAACACTATCCCTCTGCAATACTTCTAATACTGTGACGTTTCCATAATCCAGACCGCCGATTGTTTGTCTATGTGGGTGCAACTTGTAACCATTTACTATGTGGTGTCCATACCTGTAATCCTCGAAAAACATCCCCTCAAATACTTCCATATCTCCCAGTAATTCCGCCCTTCGTTTATGTTCGGGTAATCCGTCGAGGGTTCGTCCGTAGTTTGTTGATAGGTACATTGTGAATCTTTTTTCTTCCGGATAAGTGTGGTATTTGTTAATCAATCGTTGCACTTCTCCAGGTGTTAGGTCTTTCGGTTCAATGTTTTCCTCTGCTGCCAGTTCGTTAATGCTCCAGTAAGCATTGTCCCATCCTTTTGCAACAACATAATCAAACTCACTTGGGTTCTCTTTACCCTCGTATATCTTGTCATAAAATACCCGCTTATGGTATGCGTGTCCGATATTTCCGGGATTGAAGCAAAGCAATGTTTTCGGTGTAATTCCAGGCTTAACAGATCGATTGATTGTATATAAAAACTCGATTTCATCCTTACTAAAAAGCTCTGACTGATCAACCATCACGTCTGCAAAGCCTCTCCCTTTTCTTTTCGTGAATGAATCTAAACTTTCTCCAGACAAATATCTGATATAGCTCCCATTACCCAGCTTTAATATCATTTCCTGTTTATTAAATCCTTCTTCTAATTCCGGGTATGTCTCAAGAAGTGGACGTATATGTATATCCATCATATCAGAATATACCCTCATTACAAATAGACCGTTTGTCCCTTCGTATTTCCACCGCCTCGCGAGCATCAACATATCTGAAGAATGGCTTTTTGTCCCTCCTCTTGGACCGCCAAAACCAATCTTTGTGGCTTTGCCAAATTCGTAAACATTGAATAATTTATTTTGAATGGGTTGGAGGTTAACTTCTAATTCTCTCTCTTGGGCAATTATCATAACTGTTTTGTCCGTGCTTTATCATTAACCTTTATTAGATCGTGTCTCTAATCGCTTCTAATGAAGTCATTTTTTTGATGTGTCTGTTTTTTCCGTCGGTTTCGTCCATCCGTTAATCTTTAATACTAAATTTCCCTTTAACTCGTTAAGAGTCTCTCGCTTCTTGGGCTTTATAAATTCTGTAAATGCTTTCGTTGCCTCCATCTTTATTTTTTTATTGCTATCACTAAGCAACTCGATAATATTTTTTTCTACAATTGACTCTACTGCATTCCAGCTTGCAATCTCTTTAAGTCTTCTTTTGGCGATTGTTTTTGTTTTCTCTTTACCCTTCTGGGCTGATGCTGCTTTATTCCCTTTTGCAAAATCTCCGTTAGGCTTATGATCTTTTTTCATAGCTTTCCTCACTTGCGTATTTTTGCGTGTTTTTTCTTTCCTTCTTCATCTTCATTATTTCTTACTTTTATTTGAAAACATTTTTCATTCACATTATTTCTTACTATCTCATATCGCAAACATAAATAAAAAACCCTCAAAACAAAATCTCTTTCGCTCTGAGGGTTTGAGTATTTTATATTTTGGGTATTTTAATACTCTCGTTCACTCCTTGATTCTTGTTGTAATTCTCTCTCAAATCCTTGATAGCTTTGAGTCTCCAGTCCCTCCTCTGGGTTTGTTATTTGATCTTGGTTATTGCTGCTGTCACCTGATAAAAGTCTTGAAACATAAATACATTTATCCTCGCTTGTATCCCCGCTAACTCTATTTGCGCTTTTGTACCAGACTTTATTGTATTTACCCCATCTGAAGTTGTTGGCTTTTAATAAATCTAATACTTTGGTTTCTGGTTTACTTGGGAATTTTATTTCGATTCCTTCTTTGTCTGGGTTAAATGTTACTTCAAAATTCACGTTGCTTACTCCCGCCGAAGCTTCGATTTTTGACGGTTTAACATAAAACGAGGTTTCGTTTGTCAATTCCCGGATCTTCTCTACCGCTCTGTGTTTTTCTTCTGGGCTTAGGTTTTCATCATCAACCACTAATTCGTATCTATCATAGTGGGCTTTATATCCCTGTTTTTCGGCTGTTTCCAAATACCGGTCTTGGTTTACTTTCCTTGATGAATTTGTATATTTTGTTCCGCCAAAGAGTGAACAAAATGGTTTATTGCTGTATTCGTACATATCTGTCATTCCATCAAAATGCCCCTCTTGATATTTCTTTACGATTTTATTCACATCATCGTAAAGTGCGCCATCTTCCCAGCGAACGTCGATACTGTCTCCTCCGCTAAATGTTTCTGAGGTAATACTGAATTTATGTCCCGGAAATGCTCGCTCTAATTCTATTCTTAGGTTTCTGGTTGCGAGAATACGATCAGAAAGGGCAGAAGGTTTTTTTACTAAATAAGGATATTCTTTTATTAGTTCTGCTTTTGCTTTTTCGGTTTGTTCGTTTTCTTGCTCTCTCTTGATCTTGGCTTCTTCGTGGAGTTTATTTATTTCAATTCTGTAGGCTTCTTGCTGTTCTGGTGTCTTGCGTCGATCTTCAATGAAAACATGAGCGTCAAATATCTCTTTTGCTCTTTTGTTTATTTCCTGATAATCTTCCATCACTAAAACTTTACTTGATACAAATTTTAGAAAATCCGCTTTCTTGGTTTCGTATTCTTCTGGGTTTCTTAATTCGTTTTGACCGAACATAACATATAGCAAGGGTTCTCTTTCTTCTCCGCCAATGATTCCGGTTTTTTCAATCATATAGCTTTTGATTCCGATTAGCTTCTTGATTGGTTCGGTAATCTTTTCGATTTCCGCTTTCAATCCTTTGACCTTGATTGTGGTTTCACCGATTTTAAACTCTTTTTCCATGTTTGTGCCTTTTCTTTTTATTTTTAGAATTTAATTAAGTTGTTTACTGTTTTCTGTTGCTCTTTTAACAATGGCTTGTATTGATCTATTGCATAATCCAATGAGGCTGTTAACAATATTCTTGGTAA
>Ga0172369_10004992_pt1 | contig 16539 bp, 12 predicted proteins | sample LakKiv25m_FD_114539 | JGI IMG/M metagenome (GOLD analysis project Ga0172369, IMG submission 114539) | Freshwater microbial communities from Kabuno Bay, South-Kivu, Congo - kab_022012_11.25m | ecosystem: Environmental > Aquatic > Freshwater > Lake | place: Democratic Republic of the Congo...
GGAGTAGCCATAAAAAAGTGGAAAAAACAAGCTTTGATTTATCGTTTCTAGGAAAAAACAAAAAACACCCATCCAGTGAGTGTCTGATTTTTTCAGCAAATCGTTATCTTTTGTGATTAGTCCGATAGAGTCATTACGCAGACTGTACAAAATCTACCAACAAACTAAAGTGAGCCACAACTACTAGTTAGAAAATTTAATAGTTGCGATAGCTTTTTCAAATGATTCAAAATCTGTTTTCTCATCGTGAGCACAGCCCAACGAAGAAAATTGGTAGTTATATTTTTTTCCTACCACCTCGGCAAACCTATTGTCACAAAATCCTCCATCGGCTGACTCTATAACTATCAAACCATTTATATTTTTCTGAATCGCTTTTTTGGTATTGGTTGGTGATTCATTAGCTTCTTTTATGATCACATCAGCAGCCCTATAATCCATAGCTGTAAGCTGATAAATATCTTCGGGAACGCCTATTTGAGGTTGTCCATTTGGTGGAATAATTCTGTTTTTTGGACTGAAATTAATAGTTTTGTCAGCTGAACCGAGAATCCCATCCTCAAAATAAACTTCCATTCCAAATCCTTTGGCAGTTTTTCCATTTATTACAAAACTTGGATTGTTAACTGCTGGAGCTACTGGAGGAGTCATGGCAGATGGTGCAGCTGGAACAACTGTATATTGTTGGGCCACAATAGGTTTCACATTTGTGAATTGGGTCGCAGAAATTTGTGTTTTTTTAGCCAATAGCCAACCGAGTATGCCAGCAGTAATCGCAACGACTATTATAATTAAAGTTATAACCACTACATTACCTTTTTTGTTTTCCATTTTTTTATTTTAATTTTTACTTTTTTTATTATACCACAAAAAACAAAAAAAACACCCATCCAGTGGGTGTCTAAATTATTATGAAAAATAAAAGTGGCAACTGAGTTAATAAAACAGTTGCCACTCCCTGCTGTAAAGAAAAAAAAATTACAGTATGGATAATGTGGAGCTTTCATTCCCATTTATCATCTTGGTGAAAATCTTGGGAACAATCCAGACCCACAAGATTGCCACCAAGGCACAGCCCAGATTGCGATACTCTGCACCGAATTGCCAAACGATACAGACTACCGTTGCGGCAGCAACGAAGCCAGTCATTGCCGCAATCAAAGCGGACAGAAGGCCCTCCAGCGAAAAATAGTAACTTCCACTGGGAACATTCCAGAACCGATAGATTCCATAGGCATAGGTGCCAGCGATTGTCACAAACAGGAATGCAAACATTTGTGCAGTATAAATCATCTTTATCGCTTCCTTCAATTCTTCCATAACCTTCTCCTTAATTAAATTTTCGCCTCAATTAGTTGCTTCTATTTGTTAAATAAACATCCCAACTGTAATTTATAATTATACTCTTATTTTATCAAAATGTCAATAGCAATTTTTAGATAACGAAAAAACGCCTGTTTCAAGCGTTCTTTTAAATTATTCAGCAAGCAAATCGTTATCTTTTGTGATTAGTCCAATAGAGTCATTACGCAGACTGTACAAAATCTACTAACGAATTATTTGGCTCGTTTAGACCTTTGATGTTGTCCCGATTGCTCGGGATTCGGCCATCGGATAATATCAATATCCTACGGACACCGAGTTTGACCTCATCTGTCTTTCGTGTAGGACATTTCTAGATATTATCATATCTCCCTAGAAAGGAGGTGATTCGTGGGAGATTGCTAGATTTAATACAACATTTTGCTTCATTGAAGACGTGGAATTTGTAATCATTTACTCCCTGGAAATACTGCATTATGGGGCACAGTTCCCCGTTTGTCGTTTTCAGGATATATTGAATGGGTAAGCTAAACTTTAAAAACACGCTATTGTTCAATGCGTTTTATTGAAAAAATCAAACGAAATAAATGGGAACTAATCCTGCTAGCTATCCTGATTTCAGTCGGGATTTTTTTGCGTTCATACAATTTTTCCGATTGGCTTCACTTTGAGATTGACCGGACATATGACACGCTTCTTGTTTCCCCTGCGGTAGAAAATGGAATCGGTAATCTTCCACTTCTCGGACCAACTGCTGGCGGGGGCAGAGCCTTACGGCTGGGACTCGCCTTTTATTACCTGGAATACTTGAGTGCCAAGATTTTTGGAAACACTCCGCCTGGACACGCAATGCTAGTTCTTATTTTTTCTATTTTGTCACTTCCCCTGTTCTATATTTTTTCCAGAAGATATTTTTCCCGCCCCATATCATTCGGTTTACTTACCCTTTTCAGCCTTTCTTTGTATATGGTCATCTACGGCAGATTTTCTTGGAGTCCGAATGTTTTACCGTTTTTGATTTTACTGGCATTTTACTCACTGCTTCGTGCTCTATCTGAAAATGAGCAAAGGAAAGATTCGTGGTTTATTATCGCTTTTGCCGTTCTTGCCGTAATAACCCAGATTCATTTTAATGCCTTTTTCACTATTCCTGCCGTTGTCATTGGATTGCTTATCATACGCCGACCCAAACTCAAAATCCGCACTTGGGCTGGTGCTCTTTTAATTTTTGCAATCCTTTACTCACCTATAATAATCAGTGATATTAAAACAAACGGACAAAACCTCCACTATTTTATTCAAAAATTCAGACATTCAGGAAGTCCTAGCGGAAATGTCCAGCAAAAATTGGTGCAAGTTGTCCATTACCACGCTTCGGATTATTTTTTGATTCTTACTGGCATTGACCACATAAACGGCAAAAAATTGACTGGTTATGGATTTTCACCTTCCGAACATAAACCTTGGAGAATTGTAGCGATTGCTATTTTGTTTTTGGAACTTGTTATTCTAATATACAATCTTTTCAAAGAAAAAGACCACCAACGCAAAGACTTTCTCTGGCTGGCGACTTTGTGGTTCTTTGTTACTTTTGCCTATTTCTTCTTCGTGAGAAAAGGCGGATTCGATATCTACCCTCGTTTTTTACTAGTATCCGCTCCGCTGGCTTTCATATTCTTCGGTTTGATTTTGGAAAAATTGACAAAAGTTAAAAAAGTCGGAATTGTGCTTGCGATAGTCATATTCGCTTTTCCCTTGTTTAGCAATGCAAATGGACTTAATAAGTATTTCACTCAACTGAAAAAAGTTGGGGCAAAATCCGTTTCGGTGGAAACGGAAGATGTCTTCCCTAATACCGCCCGCATCACATTGGAACAACAATATCAAATCGCTGACTATATTGAATCGGTTGTCAGAAAAAACAGCTATCCAGTATTTCTAAAAGCCAAACACGAATACGAACCAGTCATCTGGTATCATCTGGAAAAGAGGGGCATTTCATATAATGGAAAAATAAAAAGCAACGCCATTTATCAAGAAGCGAATTATTTCACAATCATATTCAGTGGAAAATCCGTAAACGAGTCACGTTTCAACGTTACCGAAGAAAAGAATTTCGGAACACTCAAGGTTTTCTATCTGACGCCTAAAACCGATGCCATAATACAGATTCGCCAAAATGATTCAGAAAAAAAAATCCACATTCAGAAACAACAAATCACCAAGCTTTTCACCTGGAATAAGCTCTTGGCTGGAAAAGAAAAAACTCCAGCCGATGAAATCGTGGAAGAAAAGATTGAACAAGCCGAAGCTAATGAAATCAAGGAAGACGCAACGGCTTCTGGGTTAACCGAAGAAGAAACGAGGGAAGAAATAAATAACGGAATTGATAATTTGGAGTAAAACTACTTTTGCTAATCCTCTTTTATGCGAATGGTGCGATAACTTCCATCTTTTTTCAAGTAGCTCATATCTATAATCATCTTGTCTTTTTTGATTGTGATTTCAGAAAATGTGCCCTGGTATTTTTCGTTCTTCACAATACCAGGTGAAACAAAATACTTGACGCCATCAATTTCCTGCAAGAACAAGTCTTCAATGTGTCCCGCAAACACGGCAAATACATTGTTTTGAGAGAAGATTTCCTGAAGTCTTTTGGCGTTATCAGGAAATCGGAAATTGTATTTTCCGTCTATACTCCAAAGCGGTAGGAAGAGTTAATAATAAATTAAATGCTTAGCATTTATTATACCAAAGTTTCAGTAAAGCTCAAAGTGGTGCTGCGAATAAGAAAAAAGCCAAGTTGTCTTGGCCGTATACTAATATTTGTAAAAATAATCATCTTCCCATTCTAAGAGCCGACGCGAAAGTAAATCCAAAAAAGTAATTTTTCCAGGATTGGTCTGAAGAATGGTAGGAATTATTGAAGGAGAAATAATCAGCAAGTAGTTCTCTAAGGCGGGTGAGTTCTTTGAGCCGTTTTTTGTTTTTGGGATCGACAAGGGTTAAATCTAAAAGTTCCAAAGCCCGTTCAAAAGCCTTTTGGCTGTATTCTGGATTATTTTTCTGTTTCCAGTTAATAGTTCTTTCCACTTCACTGCCAATATTGGCCATCTGTTCAAAAAAAGTCATTTCCTGCCAGCGGCCGGAAGCTAATTGTTGGTGCTGGTAATTCATCGTTTTACTAACTTATTTACAATCTCAATTATCTTTTTTTGAATTTCTAAATCATCCACGCTTCGACTGCGGTTTCCTTGAGAGGGACGGAGATTAATCATAGAATCAAATTCAATCCAGTTTTCATCTTTAATTTCTGGGTAGATGTTAATGCCCCAAAGATTTTTTTGTTGGGATCCTTTTTCCAAAAGCAAGGCTTCTTCATCCGCATGGAGTTCACCGTTAATGGCCATAATGCCTTTTTCCGTGTCCACTACGGCTTTGACTAAATTACCGAACATTTTCTCGGCTAAAGCTTTCAGTTTTTCAATTGTAACCTCGTCTTTGATTACCTCCATAGATTTTATTGGTTATTTTTATCGTACCACAAGTCAAAAAATCGCGCTAATCACCGGTTATCTTACTATTACAATTACACATATACATTTGGCTAATTCCCTGGGATCATGTCGTTTCTAGGGATATGCGATTATAGGGCTAAGCTAAGCCATCATTCCGATGAATGAAAATCATCCATTGTGTGCCTATTCATGCTTAACTCCCTAGAATCAGCTTTTTTCTAGGGATGTATTTTGATGTTTTTGGGCAATAAAAAAACAGCCTTTAAGCTGTCTTTTTTTGTTCGCAAACTTTTGTGATTAGTCCAATCGAGCCAACATGCACTGTACAAAATGCACTAACAGATTGAGGCCCTGCTAAGCCTTGGCGTTTCCCTTAAGTAAACTTAAGAGATCGACCGCCGGATAAATTGATACTGCACGATTTTAAGTTTTGAGGCTCAAAATCTTTAGATGTGCAATATTCTCCAATTTATCATTTCTCCCTAGAAAGGAGGTGATTCTCGGTAAATTTTGGAAAATGAGTGCTTTTCACTTTCCATTGATCCCCACTGAAAGTGTGCTAGGATAAAGCTGTGGGTATTAACTTATTTTAGCAACAAAACCTATGAATAAAGAACTTAACAAATCCATCATAATAACCGGGGCATCGGTCAGTGGCAAAACTACGCTATGTCGCCGTCTTATTGTACATTTTGGATTACAACCCATACCTGTGCATATGACCAGGGAGCCGCGAAATGGGGAAATTGAGAATGTTGACGCAGTTTTTATATCAGAGGATAAGTTTAAAAATAACTTTTTGAGAGGTGATTATTTGCAAAAAAGCCTCGAATCAGCTTACTTTAGCGGAGCATATTATGGTTGCCCCAAAAAGTGGATCAATTATACCCTGGACAACGATTATCGATGCTTTGTTTGTCCAACCGTAAAAATGGCAAAAGAAATAAAAGAATCGCTGAAAGAAAATATTTTTTGGATACACTTAATTACCAATAAAGAAGTCCGGCTCGAACGACTCATGAAGAGAAGCCCAAACATGAAAAAAGAAGATTTTGACGCAAGAATTGAGAAAGGTGATGCGCCAGTTGACACAAATGGGAACGATCTGATCATAGACACCAGTTATCTGAATGCTTGGGAAATTTTTTTCAATGCATTAGCCAAATTATAAATTATGTGCGGAATCGCGGCCATTGCCAGAACAAATTTGAATATAAATAACTACAAAACTGGAGCCATGCTTCAGAAATTAAAGCATCGTGGGCCGGATAATAAAGGCGAGCTATTTTTTCCACATTGCTGGTTGGGACATCGCAGACTTTCCATTATCGACTTGAAATCAGGTGACCAACCTATGGCAGATGGTGAATTAGCAATATCTTTCAATGGTGAAATTTACAACTACCATGAGTTACGCACTCAATTTGAACAAGAGGGCTTAATCTTCAAAACGCATTCGGACACAGAGGTCATCCTTAAAGCATATCGTAAGTGGGGCAATGAATGTCCGAAATATTTGGATGGGATGTTTGCATTTATCATCTGGGATAGAGGAAACGACGAATTATTCATCGCAAGAGACAGATTAGGAAAAAAGCCGCTTTACTATTTTTTCGACGATGCTTCAATATTGATTGCCTCCGAAATAAAATCACTTATTGCCTCAGGAGCACTGGTTCCACAATTGGATTACAAAGCAATCGATAATTATTTAAGATTAATGTATATCCCTCCATGGAAATCTGTTTATAAAAATGTACATCAAATTCCACCAGCCCATTGTGGAACATTCAGGAATGGTAAATTATCTCTTAGACGATATTGGAAACTTATCCGCAAACCAATCCGAATTTCTTATGATGAAGCTAAGAAAAAGACTCATGAGCTCCTCAAAAAAGCAATAAAAAAACGACTAACTACTTCGGATGTTGAAATTGGTGCTTTTTTATCGGGTGGAATAGATTCCGCTCTTGTTGCTCTTATTGCAGCAAAAGAACTCAATCATCCATTAAAAATGTTTTCTGTTAGTTATGGTGGCCATGATGAACTCCCCTTCGCGAAGAAAGTGTGCGAGAAGATAAAATGCAAACATTTTGTTACACATATAGATAAGTACCTGCCGGATGAACTTAATGAAGTTATTACCTATTTTGATGAACCGCATGCCGATACATCTGATTTTCCGCAACACCTGATATCCAGTCTCGCGTCTAGGAAAGTGAAAGTTGTGTTATCAGGAGACGGAGCAGATGAACTTTTTCTTGGATACAAATGGCACAGAAAAAATGCAAGTGCTGAAGATCTTTTTGATAAGCGTCTAAATTCAATATGCGCATTTTCATCGAAGCAACGAGAAAAACTTTGGAATTCCTCAAAAATGATAGACGATAATATACGAATTAAAGATGCTTATGACGACTCATTGCGTCCTATTGATAATGTTACCGTTTTTGATTTAACCTCTCACCTTCCCGGTCAGATATTAACCAAGGTTGATCGAGCGGGCATGATGCATGGCCTTGAAGTCCGATCGCCATTCTTGGATACCGAACTGATAGAATTTGTATTTAATTTGCCTTACGAGTATAAAGTTAAAAATGGAGAGCAAAAGTGGATACTTAAAGACATTCTCTCTGAATACATGCCCAGAGATTTTGTTTATCGTAAGAAGCAAGGCTTCGGCTCCCCAATCGATAAATGGCTTCGTGATTCTGTCACAAAAAAATATATTTATAAGGAGCTTGGTAAAAATGCACGAATACGTTCGATTTTTTCTAGCGAATGTATTGACGAATATCTGCATGATTTTTATACGAATAGTCTCCCGCATGAGCGTGCCGCTCAACGTATATGGGTGCTTCTGTGTCTGGAACGTTGGATAAAAACAACAAAGAATTACTCGGATAAATTAAATGCCATATGAAAAATATCACTGACCACCTCTATAATGAGTTTAAAAAAACATTCGTAAATATTTCCGATAAAAATTGGAACGATAAGCTTTCTTCTTATCTTGAGAATATAAAATCTTTTTCCGGAAATGCTAAAGAAGAACGCATGATTGCCGGATGGGTGGCCGCACTATGCGAACGTGCATATTATGTTTCCGCACACAAAAAAAATGAGGACGTGCGTTCTAATTTTGCAAATAGGCTTAAAGATATAACAAATCCTGCATTATTGCCAAAATTTCTCACCTATTCCGGCTCGGTTATCTGTGGCAAGCAGCAACCATCGTTAGTCGAAACAATAGCGCCAACCCTTGAGCGTTTTGAAGTTATGGAACTCTTGCCCGAAGTATTTGGCAAGGGAATAGATTCAATTATTGTCGGCGGATCAATGAGCTATATTCCTTTTTTCGGGATACGTGAAAATCTGAAAATTAATGACTTTTCTGATATTGATACTTTAATTGTTATAAATGACGATTTTTTCAATGAATCTTCCTGGTCTAACTTTATAAAAAGCAACATCTTCCCAGAATCCGACAAAAATATTTTTCTCGACCGTATAAAAATATTTCAGAAACTTTATTCTAAAAACCAGGCTGATGTATTTAGTCAGAGATTCTCAGTTATTGGTAGGCCATTTACAATCAGCAACCACTTTCTTACTCGTTCTGTATTTAAGCGAATGGTTGACACGGATCTTAAAATGGCACTCCAAACAAAAAAGGACATGCAGTACGTCATGCGTGACTTTAGAGTTGATCCTTTTAGACACCCCTGCCATGCAAGACATACCTTTGATGGAGATCGATTCGAATCCACGATTGACGGACATACCACAGAGTTCGGCGGATTCATTTCAGATATGCCAGGATTCATTATATCCAACGGAAAATTTTATCCTGGGGTTTACCAGACTGTAATATCGCCGGGACTTTTAACGTTTTATGACAACACCGGAGAAACAAGAAAGCTGGCTAAAAAATTTGAAAAGACACTTTACAACGAGGTAGAACGCGAAAGAAAACGATTTCCAGCAGCAACATATGCCAGAGCCCATAATCGTTTTGACATTTTCCCGTATGGGAGGTATGAAAATGGCCACGACTCTTATGTATCCCCAAAAATAATACGAGAGTTTGAATTACCATTGACTCCCAACATAATCAGAATCGAATCAGCAATAAGGCCTGGCAAATTTATTACTAATAAAATACAAAACACAGAGAATAATACACATGCTCGCGAAAAATCGACAAAGTTGCTTGATAAGTGGAAGAAAGAAGCCCTTAATAAGGTCGAGAAAGAAATTAAAAATTTTATCCACCAGAACAACAAATTTGAATCGGAAATGACATCCGCAAAAAAGCGTGGTGATTCCTGGTACACCGTTATCGCGATACCAAGCAGCAAGAAAGTGTCCATAAAACTTCCCAATCCATACAAGCAAGGCAATTCGATTGTTTATCAAGAAATATTAACCCACAAAATAACTCCCGGGGATATTATGCGCTTAAATTCATATGCCGAACTTGCGCAACGGTCTAAAAAGGTTTACGTAGCAACTATTAACGATCCCGAAAACAAGAGCAACATACCGATATCTTACAATTTAGTCATACCAGTATCATAGATTACCGTTTTATAGATATAACTACTTTGTTATTTTCAATCAAAAACTCTTTTTCGATATCCTTTTCTTCTAATAATCCTGGCTCAAGATTGTCAGCCAAAACTTCTTTTTTAATCATCGCACCAAACTTATCAAAGACCCCTGCCATTCCTTCATATCCAACACGAATCCTGTTATCTACTTCGTATCCGGCTTCTTTACGCATTTCTTGAATAATCCTGATTAATTCACGTGCATAGCCTTCCAATCTCAAAACTTCGTTAATTTCGGTATTCAATTCAATGCTTCTTTCTAATCCCTTTTTAATCACAACGCTTTTTACATTAACCTCTTCCTTAAGGATTTCAATAAAGTCATTTTGCATCTCATAACCCACGATTATTAATTCTGAGAGTGGTTGTCGCACTTTAATTCCATTTTTGGCACGTAGTTGCAAAGCTTCGGTAATTATTTTCCTCGTATTGCTCATCTTTTCATTTAGATCATCATCGATAAGATGTTCATTGGCAGCAGGAAAATCAACCAGATGAACCGACTCTCCGCTTGTTAAATTCTTGTAAATTTCTTCTGCAATAAATGGTGTAAATGGAGCCATAACTTTTGACAGCTCTACTAATGCATAATGCAAGGTTTGATATGCTGATTTCTTATCACCATCATCCTCTGACTTCCAAAATCTCTTCCGGCTACGACGAATATACCAATTAGACAAATCGTCAATAAAGTCCATGATTGGCTTTGTGGCATTTGGTAAATCATAGACACACATATTCTCATCAACTACTTTTATAAGTTTGTGCAGCTTAGATACTATCCACTTATCTAGCAAGTTTACTCCTTGGATATTTTTGTTTGAATTTTCGGGAGTCCATTTATCAACATTGGCGTACATCACTAAAAATCCATAGCTATTCCATAGGGTTCCTAATTTTCTTTGGATATCCGAAACGTCCTTGTCAATCAATGCAAAATCGTCGCCATTGAGTAGCGGCGAACTTACCAGCAAGTATCTCAGCGCATCAGCGCTATATCTGTCAAGCAAAACATTTGGGTCAGTATAATTACCCAAAGATTTTGACATTTTTTTTCCATCTGAACCGGCAATCGTTCCAGTGACGATAACGTTTTTAAACGACTCCTTACCGAAGAGACCGACTGATATCGCATGCAAATAATAAAACCAGGCGCGCACCTGTCCGACATATTCTGAGATAAAGTCCCCCGGAAAGTTCTCTTCGAATTTTTCCTTATTTTCAAACGGATAATGAAACTGTGCAAAAGGCATTGATCCAGATTCAAACCAACAATCCATAACTTTTTCTACCCTTTTCATCTCGACTCCGTCCATTTTGAATATAATTTTGTCAACGTACGGCAAATGGTAATCTTCTAATTCTACCCCCGAAACATCCTTAAGCTCCGCATAACTGCCTATAACCTTGGTCACTACCGTACCATCCGCCCCAGTTCCGCGCCAAACTGGGATGGGAGTAGCCCAAAAACGGTCACGACTTAAATTCCAATCTGGGGCAGTTTCCACGGTATTTCTGAATCGTTTTTCCTTGAAGTGTGCCGGAAACCAATTAATATTCTTATTTTCTTTCAGCATTTCCTTCCTCTGTCCATCAATATCCATAAACCAACTTGGGTGAGCCCGATACATCAATTTTGTCCCGCACCTGTGGCAGTGAGGATATTCATGCTGTATATAATCGATTTTTAATACTACTCCGTCAGCCAAGAGAGTCTTTGCAATTTCTTTATTTACTTCCCAAATATTCTTATTCCTCCATTTTCCATCTAAGTAAATTCCATTTTCATCAACAGTATTTATAACTGGCAATTTTGCCTTTTTAGAAACCGCATAGTCGTCTTCCCCAAAAGCTGGTGCAATATGCACAATTCCGGTTCCATCTTCTGTCGTTACGAAATCTGCACCAATAACTTCATGTGCCCTGTCTCCTTGATTTTCAAAAAGAGGTTTATATCTTTTGCCAATTAATTCTGCGCCTCTAATTTCTCCAACCGCCCTAGGAGGGATCGGCGGAACCTCAGATACTCCTAATTCCTTAACAGAAGAAAACAAAAAGTCTTTTTTACTTTCAAAAATATCCTTTGCTAAAATAAAAATTTCTGGTTCCCCATTTTTATTATTGTAGCAAACCTTCACATAATCTATTTTTTCACTCACCGCCAAAGCTACATTTGCCGATAATGTCCAAGGTGTTGTTGTCCAAGCAAGTAGATATGTGTTTTTTTCGCTTTCAAGTTTAAACTTAACATAAACTGACGGATCAGTTACAATCTTGTAACTATTATCCATGGCTACTTCGGCTTTTGAAATCGGAGTGGCACATCTCGTGCAATACATCAAAACTTTTTCGCCTTCATATATTTTGCCTTTTTCATACAATTGTTTGAATGCCCACCACACGCTTTCCATGTATTCCCTATCCATGGTCTTATAGGCATTTTTAAATTCAACCCAGCGACCAATTCTTTCGACCGTATCTTCCCAAACGCTCCCTCCTTGAACCATCTCACTGTGACAAGTTTGAATGTATTTCTCCAACCCTATTTTTGGTATGTCGCGTTTATCTTTTATACCCAATTTTTTCTCCACCAGATTTTCAGCAGGCAAACCGTGACAGTCCCACCCCCAGCGTCTTTCAACGCGTTTTCCTTTCATCGTCCAGTATCTTGGCACCACATCTTTAACAATCGAGGAAAGCAATGTACCATAATGAGGCACCCCTGTTATAAATGGGGGCCCATCATAAAATACATAAGCATTTTTTTTATCTCGTTGTTCGATGGACTTTTTGAAAGTGTTGTCATCTCTCCAAAAATTGATAATCTCCTGTTCCATCTCGGAATATTTTTTTCTTAACTCTACTTTTTTAAACATTGAATTTTTTAATTAAACCCATTTAAAAAATAAACGCCTTACACAAGAAATGCATAAGGACGGAAAACCGTGATACCACCTTAATTCTCCACCTTTCGGTGGACTCATTACAGCTATTACGGGCATACCCGGCAGATTCTACTCGCCAATAAAGGCTTTCTTTCTGCAACATCGGAATTGATAGTCCCTCAAGCGCCTTTGTATGAATTATATACAGTTTTTTATTTTTTGTAAAATCCAAATTAATTCTTAGTTAATATCAGATAAATTGCCAATTTTCTTAACGATTTTATCAAGACTGGCAAGCAGTGATTCTTCTGAGGGATCCACTGTTAAGTCTGGACTACTAGGCACCTCATAGGGCATATTTTTGCCTATTTTTCCTCCCCTTATATAGATCCAGAATGGATGAATTAACTTTGAAATTTTGTCCCGAGTTGACTGAAAGGGAGCTATAACTGAGACAATCACATTGTGCCCCTGGTCATTCAAAACTTTTGCCAACCTAGCGACTCGCATGTTGTGTTCGTCGCGATCTCTCTTGCTAAATCCTAAATCTGTTGAAATCGATGCGCGAAGTTCATCTCCGTCTAGAATAATCGCGTTTAATCGTTCTTTCAGAAGATAAGCAATTGACGTTTTGCCAGAACCAACATTTCCGGTTAACCAAATTATTCCCTTTTTACTATTTCTTATCTTGGTTGCCGAAATCTCTTCGATTTGTTTTTTCATGCGAATTCTTCTTATGCCCCATCCAACATCCCGGCCATAGCAAACTTCTTTTATATCTGGAATAGATATCACTTCGACATTATTGTTATTCTCGTACGCTTTTTTTATCCTTGCTACTCGCTCTTCAACAGAATAGGGATTAGATTCTGAAATTGGAGTATCCCTAACAGCAATTACAACTTTACCGCCCTCATCCAAAACAACACCAATTAGCGCTTTGTGACCATCGTGAAATGGCTGCCAGCGACCTATAAATAATGACTTGCTCATAATTTCGATGCTTAATGCTTTACCAGTCTTCTCTATATTCTAAAATTTTATTTATTTCTTTTGCTTTAGTATTTAAATTTATTTCGCCAGAAAATAGTTTGAACGATTTTCTCCTCGGGAGAGAACCTATTTCACCCTTTTTTATTCCACGAGAACTGCCGGGTAAATCCGTATCGCCTGTCACATTCTTAAAATCAGCATAATTCAAAAAAACATCATCGTAATTCACTCCAATATAATCACAAATCTTCCTTATCTCTTGAGCAGGATTACTACAGAAATCTTCGTATTTGAAAATTTTTATTTTCTTATCTACTAGGCACTTTACAAATTCATGGAGAAATTCAAGATTTTTATCATAAAATGTTCTGGGAGAAGCGTTAAGCGATAACCAAACATCAATGGCATTTCTGACAAACGCAAAAGATACGACCGGAAACGATCTAGATATCATCTCGAGGGTTAATAAGGATTTTGAAGGATTGAAATTATTATATCTGGATGGCACAAAACTTCCAAAAGTCCAATCTCTAATCACCAGGGTTAAGTTATTTGAAAGACAGTATTCATATACTTCTTTTATATTCTCAATAAATCCATCGGATTTTAAATCAAGCCCGTACCACTTTTTGGCTTGATCCTTAATTGTACTGCAGGAATTAGGACACAATGCCTCAATATTTATCTCTGATAAAACCAAGGTGCCGGGAATGCTGGCGATGCACCTGTTTAGCAAAGTTCCGCCCGACCTAGCGTATGCCAACATTACTACAACGGGCTTTGTTTTATTGCTGACGTTTTTGTTCATCAATTTAATTAAATGCCTCTTTGTATTTTTCTGATATTTTCTCAAGGTGATTTTTTAACTCCCCTATTGTTCCTCTTAGCGGAGGCAGTGAATATGAAGGTGTATAAAGAAAAAGATTATCAACGCCACCGACCCAATACCTCCCATCAAGTAAGGTATCTTTGGAAGCACCAGTTAAGTTTTCTCTAAATTTATCGTAAACAGGGGCAATCCTGAAGAAAAAGTCGTCATTAAATTGATAAATAATGCCATACCTGTTTTTTATTTTTGACTCGTCAGTTTTGATGCTATTATCATTGATCCAATCTGATAATATTTTTTTAATTGCATCGACATCGACATGGTATTCATCATCGGTTCTTAATTCTTCAATGAGTTTCAGATTAATTTTATTTTTGTAGCAAAAGTCAAATAAGTCATTTAATGTGTCTATATTTATGTGCGTTACCGGTGTATTAAACTCCACTCGCTTTCCCATCTTTTTAACGAGCATTGCAGAATCTATGATATTTTGTACGCGATCATTGCCAATTTCAACCCTTGTTGTTTTCTCATATGCATCAATATCCAAAGATGGAAAATGTATATGAATATCTGACAATCCATTTCTTACTAATTTCTCAGTTAATTCCGTATTAAGCCTCGAGCCATTAGTTGTCATTCCTATATCCGCAAATTCTTGATTTAGTAAAGTAAATATTTCAACTAAATCACTTCTTAGTGTGGGTTCACCGCCGGTTATTTGAATATGGAGTTTTTGCTGATTAATAATATCTTTAAGCTCACTGACTAATTGCCTGATTTGATCTAACGAAATATTGCCATATCCCCTGGTATATTTTCCGTCAACAAAAGGCCCACAATATATACAGTTTTGATTACATGCTCCAGTAACCGAAAGTCTAATCTCATAAAACGGCATAGAGACATGATATTTATTTATATTCTTTTGCTTCATATTTTTTCCCAAGTTATTATGTCTCCAATTTTAATGCCAAGTTCCTTTGCCCCCTCCTTACACCTGACTTTTCCTAACTCAGGCAAGCCCATCGAACTTCCAGGATAAAGCACCCAGATACCCGTGTCCTGATTCATCATTCTTTCAGAAATCACGGCAACGATCGACTCATTGCCATTTACAAATATTTTTACTTTTGTTTCGTCAGGATAATCCGGAGATTTGCTCTTTATCTTCATTAATCCGAAATTATCAATATGAACAACGGCTCCATCTGGGACAGAAAAATCACAAAGTTCATTCTGATTAAGCTCTTTCCCATATTCCTCAAATGGAACTCCTGACGCCATTTTCGCGACTGTGGGAGAGTGAACATATTTCCCACCGAAAGGATAAAACTTATTTTCTTTTATTTCATATAATGACTCTATACCGAGGTCATCAAAAAGCCAGTTCAGCGTTCCAGTATCTGCACCTTCAAAATAGGCGCCATTCGAAAGTTTGCCAAAAATCCTTTTTGGCCTTTTTTGTGATGGATTAAGAATAAGCATAAATAAGACATCCTGTTTATAATGCTCAGCCATAAGTCTCACAAGAAACGCTCCGTTTATAATTGAAAATTCCTCTGCTGGAATGAGTGGCTCTACTTCCGTATAGCCGTTACCCAATTTTTCACATTCAGATAATATTTGCCGTCTTATCTCGCAAAATGCAACGTCTTTACAATCAGTAATGACCACGACGTGCTTTATCCGATTTTCTTTATTCATATTCTTCTCTTTAAAATTAACATACCTTTATATTCTAGCTATAAAAGGCCGATTACGCAATAATCGATAACAATGCACTCGGCCAATGAAAAAGGGCCTAGAGTGTTGACTCGCGGCCCATTCTTTTGGGTAAATCCAGGAGTTAATACTACCTGAAGAAGAGTTTGTGGGCTGATTTGGCAACCCGGGCCAAGAGCCTGAACGGATAGAGTGTGATGAAAATGAAACACTCCTTCATCATAACTCCGCTCTGTCGCCTGCCCTCCATAATTTCCTCGGCGATGTCTGTGGGAAAACGAACCCAAATATCATAGTCGTCGAGCTCTTCAATGCCCTGCGTGTACATTTCCACACCTCCCTTTGTGTTTTCTGCCAGACATTTATTTGCGATTTTCCCACTCGCGCTTAAGAAGCCCGTAGGAAATTATATCATAATACTCTCCATTCTTGAAGATGGCTTCGCGAAAACGTCCCTCCTCACGAAAACCTACCCTTTTCTGAAGGGCGATTCCTCCTTCATTAAATGCATAGACCCGCGTATGAAGCCTTGCGCTGGTCCATATGATATTCTCCACCTAGGCTTCAAAAACCTATGCGAGGAAAGTATAGTAGAAGGCATATGACAATCTATGGACATATCCTTCCTGGCGCAGCTCGTTTGGCTAACTGGA
>Ga0172369_10004997_pt1 | contig 16532 bp, 10 predicted proteins | sample LakKiv25m_FD_114539 | JGI IMG/M metagenome (GOLD analysis project Ga0172369, IMG submission 114539) | Freshwater microbial communities from Kabuno Bay, South-Kivu, Congo - kab_022012_11.25m | ecosystem: Environmental > Aquatic > Freshwater > Lake | place: Democratic Republic of the Congo...
AAGAATGATGAGCTCCTTGCGTTTGCAGAAGGAATGGCGTTAGGCAGTTATCAGTTTCTTAAGTATAAAAATGAAACGAAAAAAAAGAACCTGCTGGAAGAAATTCAGATTTATTCCAGCACTATTGAAGAATCCAGTATTAAACAAATAAATGTAATAGTGGATGCTGTATTTCGTTGCCGCACCCTGATCAACGAACCCAATTCTTACCTTACTGCTTCAGTTTTTGCCAGGGAGGTTGAATATTTAGCAAAAGAATGTGGCGCGAAAGCAGAGGTAATGAACAAGAGAAACCTCGAAGCGTTACAGATGGGAGGGATTCTAGGCGTCAACAAAGGGAGCAGTGATCCTCCAACCTTTACAGTTATGGAATGGAACCCGCCTTCAGCCCATAACAAGAAACCTTACGTGTTTGTCGGAAAAGGAATCGTCTTTGATTCAGGGGGCATGAACCTGAAACCCGGGAACAGCATGCAGGAGATGAAATACGATATGTCGGGGGCCGCCGCAGTCGCTACGGCGATCTATGCCATTGCGAAAACAAACTTACCGGTTCGTGTAATAGGATTGATGCCTGCCACCGATAACCGACCCGGCGCTAAAGCCATCGTCCCGGGCGATGTAGTAAAAATGCACAACGGTATGAATGTGGAAATCATTGATACCGATGCGGAGGGTCGTTTGATCTTGGGGGATGCTTTAAGCTATGCCAGGAGATATAAACCAATGCTGGTCATCGATTTGGCTACTCTTACTGGAGCTGCTGTCAGGGCTATTGGTAAGTCCGCAGCAGTTGCTATGCAAAGTAAGGCAGAAAAGGATTTCGTTGAACTGATAAAGAGTGGGTTTGAAATACATGAGCGCCTAGTAGAGTTCCCAATGTGGGATGATTATGCCGATTTACTGAAATCGGAAGTTGCCGATATAAAAAACCTGGGTCCCCCCGAAGCCGGATCCATTACGGCTGCTAAATTTCTCGAAAAGTTTACCGATTACCCCTATATTCATATCGATATTGCCGGTCCGGCATTTTTAGATAAAAGAGATTCATACCGGGGACAAGGTGGAACGGGGTTCGGGGTGAGGTTGCTTTTTAATTTTGTTAATAAAATCACTTACAGTCATTAAGTCGTTAAGTCAATAGGTCGTTATAAAAAGTTACTCAATAAACTCCCCTAATGACATACTGACTTTATGACCTATTGACAATTTACAATTGTTACCTTTGTAGAAAACTAGAGGATATGGAACAACCGGTTGAGAAGGAAAAAAGGGTGAGGGTTGGAATTACCCATGGAGATGTTAACGGTATAAGTTACGAAATCATTATCAAAACGTTACAAGATCAACGGTTGATGGAGAATTATACTATCATTGTATATGATCCTCCAAGGTCGCTTCTTATCACAGGAAAACATTAAACATCAATGATTTTAATTTCAACCTTGTCAAAAAAGCAGACATGGCCCATCCGAGACGGCCAAATATCATAAATATCCACGACGAGGAAATAAAAATTGACCTTGGGAAATCAACCTCCATTGCCGGAGAACTTGCCTTCCTTTCACTTGAAGCTGCAACCGAAGATCTGTTAAAAAATAACATTGACGTTGTTGTGACAGCGCCAATCAATAAAAAAAATATCCAGTCCCCGAGTTTTACGTTTCCGGGTCAAACGGAGTATTTTGCTAAAAAATTCAATACCGATGATTTCCTTATGCTGATGGTAAATAATAAGTTCAGGATCGGGATGGTTACTGGTCACGTCCCTGTCGGCCGGATGAATGAATTTATATCGGAAGGATTGATTATCCGTAAACTTCAGATCCTCAACCATTCGCTTAAACGCGATTTTGGCGTGATGAAACCCAAGATCGCTGTCCTTGCACTTAATCCCCATGCCGGTGACGACGGTTTGATTGGCACGGAAGACAAAACCATCCTCCAACCGGCGATTGAAAAAGCGTATAGCCAAAATATTTTAGTTTTCGGCCCCTACCCGGCAGATGGATTTTTTGGTTCCGCCAATTTCAGAAATTTTGATGGCATTCTTGCAATGTACCACGATCAAGGAATGATTCCTTTCAAACTGATGTCGTTTGCAGAGGGAGTAAACTTCACCGCAGGTTTACCTATTGTAAGAACAGCGCCGGCCCACGGCACGGCATATGACCTTGCCGGTAAAAATGAAGCTTCACCAGAAGCATTCAGAAATGCCCTGTACATGGCCTGCGACGTCTTTGCTCACCGGCAGGAATATGATGAACTCTCTGCCAATCCCTTACGCCCGCCTGCACAGGAACAGGAAACCGGACATTGATTCAAATACGGATGTATACCTTATCCGATATATCAAAAGCAGTTAACGGAAATCTTCATCTCTCGGAGAAAGGTGATCCGGAAATTAACAATTTACTTATCGACAGCCGTCGACTAATCAGTCCGGAGAATTGTCTTTTCATAGCCTTGGTTTCGGAAAGGAATAATGGACATAGATATATCGGAGAACTTTATGAAAAAGGAGTACGGAACTTTCTCGTTTCAGAACCCCTGAAAACGACAGATACAAATTATATCAATAAGTTCCCGGAAGCATCTTTTATACAGACACGGGATAGCCTGGTTGCATTGCAGGAACTGGCTACATGGCATCGTCTTCATTTCCAGAGTCCGATCCTTGGAGTGACCGGAAGCAATGGCAAAACAATAGTAAAAGAATGGTTGTACCAGCTGCTTGGCAGTGATTTCAAAGTTATCCGCAGTCCAAAAAGCTATAATTCACAGGTTGGCGTCCCCTTATCCGTTTGGAAAATGGATTCAGCACATGACTTGGGAATCTTTGAAGCCGGGATATCCAAGCCCGGTGAAATGGAACGACTGGAAGCGGTAATCAGGCCCACAATCGGTATTATTACAAATGTCGGAGCTGCCCACGATGAACATTTTACTGATCAAAAACGGAAAGTTGAAGAAAAACTTAAGCTTTTTCAAAACAGCTCCTTCCTGATATACTGTTCGGATTATCCCTTGATATCTGATTTCCTGAAAGAAGACAAGGATTTCCAGAACCTGAAGACATTTACATGGAGCCGGAAAAAGAAATCCGATCTCCAGATTACCAGGGTAGAAAAAACCGCCAGAGTAACACGAATCTGGGCCGATTTCCACTCGGAATTAATTTCGATTAAAATTCCATTTACCGACGAAGCTTCCATTGAAAATGCAATCCATTGCTGGGCTTTCCTTCTTAACCTCAACAAACTTGGGATAATCAGGAAAGATACTCCTACAAAACTTGTAACCTTAAGCCATTCCCTCATTGCTAAACGGATGCTGGCCTTGACTCCTATTGCAATGCGTCTGGAACTTAAAGAAGGAATCAATCATTGTTCGATCATCAACGATTGTTATAATTCGGATATAAACTCCCTTGGCATTGCCCTCGATTTCCTGTCACAGCAGAATCAGCACAAAAAGAAAACCATCATCCTCTCCGACATCCTGCAAAGCGGACAAAACAAAGAAGACCTGTATAATGAAATCGCCGGACAGATTGCTTTTAAAAAAATTGACCGCATCATTGGCATAGGAAGAGATATCAGCAGGTATGCAGATAAATTTCAAATGGCTAAACTATTTTATGAGAACACGGATGATTTTCTGAGTCATTTTCCAGTCTCCTCCTTTCAGAATGAAACGATTCTGCTGAAAGGCGCACGCCATTTTGAATTTGAAAAATTAAGCAACCTCCTTCAGCAAAAGTCACACGAAACAGTTATGGAAATCAATATTGACGCCCTGGTCCATAACCTGAATTATTATCGTTCGAAATTAAGACCCGGAACTAAGACGATGGCCATGGTCAAGGCCTTCTCATACGGCAGTGGAAGTTTTGAAATCGCAAATGTACTGCAATTTCATCATGTCGATTACCTAGCAGTTGCCTATGCCGATGAAGGAGTTGAACTACGTAAAGCCGGCATCCGCCTGCCTATCATGGTGATGAGCCCTGAAGAACAGAGTCTCGATACCCTCCTGAAATTCAACATGGAACCCGAGGTATATAACCTACGAATTCTTAATCTTCTCAATGAAGCGATTGAGAGGAATCATACGTCCATCCAGGAAGAAGTCCGTATTCATATTAAACTCGATACAGGAATGCACCGACTGGGGTTTGTAGAAAAAGATATAAAATAACTTATAACTTTTTTAACCGGGAAACCCAATTTTCATGTTCAATCCATCTTTTCTCATCTGGCTGCCAGTGAAGATCCAACCGAAGATGAATTTTCCAGGGAACAAATCGCTAAATTCAATGAAATGAGTAAAATGATTACTCATAACATTCCTTATCCTGTTTTGCTTCATATTTTGAATTCAGCAGGAGTCAGCCGGTTCCCGGAGGCACAGATGGATATGGTCCGACTCGGTATTGGGTTATATGGAATCGGATCCTCAAAAGAAGAACAAACCCGTTTAAGGAACGTCAGTACACGAAAATCTGCCATTACACAAATCAAAAGAATACAGGCTGGTGATACCATCGGTTATAATCGCCAGGGCAAAGCAATCGACGACATGGTTGTTGCTGTTGTCGCAATCGGGTATGCCGACGGACTAAACCGCCGGCTTGGGAATGGGATTGGAGCTTTATACGTTCATAGACAACCCGCACCGGTTATCGGAAATGTTTGCATGGACCTTACCATGATTGATATAACAGGTATTGAAATTACCGGGATTAAAACATGTATAAAGGAAGGCGATGAAGTGATCATTTTTGGCGACGACCACCCGATCGGAGAGTTGGCTGGAAAAATAGGGACCATTCCTTACGAAGTTCTGACAAGTATTTCACGCAGGGTCAAACGAATCTATTTTCACGAATAAACAAATCCTTTACATTTTCTCGTATTTTTGCGTTTTAACCGGACCTATGGAATCCCGAACCCTGAGTATTCTAATTCCAGCTTATAACGAAGCGACAACCATTCACCGCATTCTTGACAAATTGCTGGCTGTTGAATTGATTAGTGATGTCAAAAAAGAGATCCTCATAATTGATGATTGTAGTACAGATAATACCGACAAATACGTGAACACCTATATTGAGGGTCATTCCAGCGCTAATATCCGGTTCTTCCGTCAGCCAAGGAATAAAGGGAAAGGTGCCGCCCTTCACCGGGCTATCGAAGAGGCTACGGGGGATTTTATCATAATTCAGGATGCCGATCTGGAATATGATCCCAACGAGTATAATATTCTATTAAAACCGATGCTGGATGGTTTTGCCGATGTTGTTTACGGATCGCGTTTTATGGGTGGCAATCCCCACCGGATCCTTTTTTTCTGGCACTCTATAGGCAACCGGGTACTAACCTTTACTTCAAATATATTCACCAACCTGAACCTGACCGACATGGAGACCTGTTATAAACTGTTCCGGTCGGAATTCATAAAAAAAATTTATTTCGAAGAAAACCGCTTTGGCTTCGAACCCGAAGTAACCAGCAAAATAGCCAGGTTCCCGGGAATCCGGATTTATGAAGTTGGAATATCCTATTATGGTCGGACTTATGACGAAGGGAAAAAAATAGGCATAAAAGACGCCTTCCGGGCTATCTGGTGCCTTATAAAATACAACCTGTTTAATCGAAAATATCTGAAATGATCCGATCGAGTCATAAGCATCCTTTTTCGTTTGCCATATTCTTTGTTCTTTCAGCTGTAATAGTTTTTAGTCGTTTCCTTGTTCCCCGGTGGCTTACTTACGATGTTCTCTCTATTATCAGCTGGGATGTTTTTGGGTATTACCTATATCTTCCTGCCTTTTTTCTTCACCATGATCTTGGAATCAGGGATTTTTCGTGGGCACAGCAAATATTAGATACTTACCACCCAACCATTGGCTTTTATCAGGCCTACCCGGGGCCCACAGGTGATTTTATAATGAAATATCCAATGGGACTTGCCATACTCTATAGTCCGTTTTTCGTTGTTGGAAATCTTTTTACTGGAATGTCGGGGTTTCCACAGGATGGACTTTCCCTGCCTTACCAGGTTTCGATTGCCATGGGAGGTTTGGTTTATACAATTATAGGGATTTGGTTTCTCAGAAAAATTCTGATCCGGTATTTCACCGATACGGTCTCCTCCTTGATAATGATTATTTTGGTATTGGGCACGAACTACTTTGAGCTGACAGCCTATGACGGGGCGATGCCCCACAACTATTTGTTTATGATATATGCAATCATCATATGGCTGACAATCCGATGGCATGAAAAACCACAATGGAAGTTTTCAATTCCTTTGGGACTTCTTTGTGGTTTATCCGTTTTAATCCGTCCTACAGCAGGTATTATCGTATTTATCCCATTACTTTGGAATTTATGGGACAGAAATTCATGGAAAGGGAAAGTTCACCTGATCCGTGACAATTACCTTCAGGTAGCAGCAATAGCGCTGTCACTTATGTTTGTCGTATCCTTTCAACTGGTTTATTGGAAAATTCATTCAGGGAAATGGATTTATTACAGTTATGAAAAAGGGGAAGAACTTCAATGGATTGCAACCCATATATGGAAAGTTTTATTCTCTTACAAGAAAGGATGGTTAGTTTATACACCGGTGATGCTGTTTGCAATTCTCGGATTCATCCCTCTCTGGAATAAGAAAAAATCGTTATTCACACCCGTTTTGATTTTTTTTGTTATTGATTTGTTGGTCGTTTCCAGCTGGCCAAACTGGTGGTCTGGAGGGAGCTTCAGCCAGCGATCCATGATGGAGGCATACCTTTTGCTTGCCTTTCCGCTCGGTGCATTTCTTGAATGGATTTTGAACAGGAAGAACACAATAAAAATTCCAGTATTTCTCCTACTCTCTTTTTTTATTATCCTGAACCTGTTCCAGACGTGGCAATATATGCACGTCATACTGGATTCCACCCAGATGACTAAAAAATATTATTGGACCATTTTTGGTAGAACATCAGTAAAACCGGAGGAGCGTCTTTATCTTGAACCAATAGAAAAAAATGAAAAAGAAGAATTACCCGATTCTTCCAGGTTCTCCCGACGTGTTCTTGCCACCTTCAATTTCGAACAACCGGATACCAGTAACCCTGATTTCAATTGCCGGGATACAGCCTATACTGGGGAATATTCTTTACGAATGAGCAAAAAATTGAATTTTTCCAGTACGGTTAACATAAAGTACAAAGATCTCTCAAAAAAAGATTTTGTATGGATCCGTTCTTCAGGTTTTGTTTATTTCACCTGTAAACCCGAAGAAGCCCTTTGCAGCCTTGTCATCACATGCAATATCAATGGAACGGCGTATAAGTACCGGATGCTTGAACTGGAAAAACAAAACCTGAAACCGGATCGGTGGAATAAAGTCACCATCGATTATATGACTCCTTTCCTTGAAGATAAAGAAAATACTGTTCAAACATATTTCTGGTATCGAGGGGAGAAAGAGATCCTGATCGATGATTTTGTCGTTACTGTTTTTGAGCCTGAGAATTAAAAAAATATGGTATTCGGCAGTAGTATTTTTTTACTCTATTTTTTACCTCTGTTTCTGATTCTTTATTATTTACTTCCCGGGAGGTTTAGGAACGGATTCCTTTTAATCGCCAGTATTTTTTTTTATGCCTGGGGTGCACCGAAATTCATCTTTTTTCTGGCAGCCTCGGTCGCAATCGATTTTTTCCTGGTTCGAAAACTTATCGATGCAAACCGATCAACGAGAATATGGATTCTCTGGTTATCGGTGCTACTGAACATTAGCCTGTTGATCTATTTCAAATACATGAATTTTTTTGTAGATCAATTCAACATCATCCTAAGTTGGTTTGGAACAAAACCGGCCGGATGGACAAAAATTTTTCTCCCTGTCGGGATTTCTTTTATTACATTCCAGAAACTTGCTTACACCTTAGATGTTTATAAAAAGCGTCATCCCGGTTTCGAGCGGGTATGGGATTATGCATTGTACATATTTATGTTTCCCAGTTGTTGGCTGGACCTATTGTCCGACCCGGTCAGATCTCTGGTCAGATACTGGGAAGGCAGAAACAAGAAACGATTGATGCCAAACTCATCGGTTTTTACCGGTTTGTCATCGGACTTTCCAAAAAAGTACTGATCGCAGATGTTCTTGAGACGACGGCGAATGAGATTTTTGCAGTGGATTCAAAACAATTATCCACCAGTCTGGCGTGGATTGGTGCAGTGGCATATACTTTCCAGATCTATTTTGATTTTTCAGGATATTCCGATATGGCTATCGGACTTGCCCGAATGCTCGGATTCAGACTTCCTGAGAATTTTAGAAGTCCATATCTTTCCCGGAACATAACTGAATTCTGGCGCCGGTGGCATATCACGCTCTCATTCTGGTTCCGTGATTATATTTTCCTGCCGTTGGCCTATTACACCTCAAGGAAAATGCCTAAAGATCGTTATATTGGTATTCGTGCCGAAAAAGCAATCTATCTTGTAGCAACATCCATTACATTCTTGTTATGCGGTTTTTGGCATGGAGCGGCATGGACCTTTATCATCTGGGGTATTTACCAAGGATTATTTCTTATTCTTGACCGGTTGTTTTTACTTAAATACCTTAAAAAAATCGGGAAGATCCCCAGTATCCTCATCACTTTTTTTGTCATCATTATCGGATGGGTCATATTCAGGGCCGATTCCCTGGATTCAGCCTTTGTTTATTTAGGAAGAATGTTTTCTTTTCATGAAGGGACCGGAAACGAGATATGGTTGAATCCAAAATTCTGGACCATGCTGGCGCTTGCCTTCCTATTCTCCTTCTGGGGAGGGATAAACAAAATCGACCGTTGGATCGAGAAACTATTTGACCTTCCTGAAAACAAAACGATCCTTATTATGTCAGTACTGTCAATATTCCTTTTTATCCTGAGTGAAGCCAACATTATATCTTCAGGTTTCAATCCATTTATTTATTTTAAGTTTTGAATAAAACAATTACTTATGTACCGCGATAAAATAAATGTGTCACCCAAAATATTGTTAGGACATTCCGCATTTCTAGTATTATTTTTTTTAGCAATATATTATTATCTTGAACGTTCCATTTTTGTTGATCCTGCCTGTTCCGCTTTTAAGATTCTTTATTACCAGAATTTTGCAAGTGAAGCGAGCAGGTATGTTGCTGTGATACCTCAAGGTTTACCTTTACTTGCAATATGGTTGCACCTGCCGTTAAAAGTAGTTTTATGCCTGTACTCAATGTCATTTATTTTATTGTATTACATTATCTTTCTTGTTATCACCTACTGGTTTAGAAATGAAAATTTAGCCCTCGCCATCCCCCTGGTTCTTTTAATGGGTGTGCAATATAGTTTTTTCTGGATTTCAACAGAAACCCACCAAGCCTTAGTGTACAATATTTTATTAGTTGCCTTTTTATATTATTCACAAAAAATGAATCCCGGGTTTTTGAATAATTTAATAAAATTGATTATTGCCGCGGGTATATTATTTCTGTGTTTTTATTCCCACCCAGTTTCACTATTTCCGATCCTGTTCATTTTAGGGTACTTTATGATAGACCAAAAATTGTGGAAGAAAACGTTTGTATATATCCTGGTTGTATTCATTATTGCGATAACCATAACAAAAGTGTTTATAGTGCCTACCAACCAGTATGATACTGCAAATTTTAATTCCTTTCTTTCTTTCTTTGAGAAAATAGGACAAGTACAAACCTCAGAAAGCCTCGCTTTTTTAACAGAGAAAATTTTTACGTTGTATTTTTTCTCCCTGATAATATTTATTGTTACAAGTGTCTTTTACATAATAAAAAAACAATATTTAAAGCTTTCCTATTACCTGGCGTCTATTATTCTTTTTTTACTTGTAATTTTTACAACATTCCCCCTCTGGTACTATCCATTTATCCAGGAGAAAAACTTAATGCCACTAAATATATTCCTGTTGGTACCTTTTATGAATGAAGTCGCTTTCTCAGACAAACGGCTAAATATTTTTAAACAGATTTTTTTGATTTTAATATTCGTTGTGGGTGTTGTAAATGTAATCAATGCCTCCAGTTTTTACAAAGAGCGCCTTGCATATATTCGTAGCCTTATTTATAAATCAAAAAAATTTCCCGAGAAAAAAATTATTATCAAAAAATGGGATATTGATCTGAACAAAGTAAATGTCACCTGGGCGCTGCCGATGGAATCACTTTTGCTAAGCTCATTAGAGGATCCCAATTCGTCGCGGTCAATTTATGTTGACGAGCCTGACAAATCACTCAAACAGAGTTTAAACCTGAATGATTCCCTGTTATTTATCTGTGCCTCATGGTGGACCATAGATTTGAGGGAAAAAAGAATGGATAAACAATATTTTAACCTTGATAACTCCCCTTACAGGTTTCTGTCAGCAAATGAAATGTACTCAAAAAATAAAAAAATAATCTATATAAATAATTTTGATGACCTTTCATCTGAAAGCAAGGGAAAAAACAACCAGGATAGTTCCGCGAATTCGTTTTATCTTTTGACAACTGAATACAGCCCAGGTTTTTGTAGTAAGTATTCGGATTTGTCAAATAACAAGAGTATATTATTATCAGCTACGGTTAAAGTTTGTCCCCTTGAAGAGGTAAATCCAAGATCGTTAAATCTGATAATATCCAGGGAGCGAGGACCCATTGTATTCGATTATTATATGTCTTACCTTTATCAACCTTACGTTTTGAATCCTCAAAATTGGATTACAATATCTGTTTCGGGCATTGTCAGAAACGAAAATAAAGACGAAATTCTGAAGATTTATTTATGGAATCCAGGAAAGAAGAAAATCAGAGTAGATGATTTCGTTGTCTTTTATACAACAGATTGATTTTATTATTTGATTGTTGATGTTTATTTTATCAATTATCATAAATCAAAGAGTTAAGCAGAATCAATAAATCCAGAATCATGATAGAAACGGTCAAGTGTTCGATGAAACGGATAAATGTCTATTTGTTTATTATTTTGTTTGAACTCTGCTTTTTATTGATCAGTTATAAGGTTTTTCATCTTCCAATTACCCATGACGAAACCTCAACGACAGTTCATTACAGTAACTTCAGCTGTTGGCAAATAATGATGTATCCTGATAACTGGCCTAATAATCACATATTAAACACCTTATTTACCAAGTTAATGATTTGGATTTTCGGTGCCGAACAATGGGTTGTACGGCTGCCTAATTTATTTTCATTTCTGGTATATGCATTTGCTATTTTCAGAATCAACAAAACTGTTTTGAAAACCTCTTCCATATTCTTTATTCCGGCCTCCATCTTATTTATTTGTAATCCCTATTTACTAGATTTTTTCGGACTTTGCCGGGGTTATGCCATGTCGTGTGCATTATGTACTCTTTCCGTCAGTTACATGATTTCGGGATTTATTGCGTTTGAAAAAAAACATATCTGGCTGGCTTTCTTCCTGGCAGTTTTGGCTTCGTATGCCAATTTTACGCTCTTAGTTTTCTGGGTGGCAGTTATTGCAATAACCTGGCTTTATTTCTTTGTTCAATTCAAAACGCTGAAAAAAAAGCTGATACAACCGACAATATTAATCATACTATTCAGCCTTGCCTACGCAGCTTTAATTGCTGTGCCAATAATAAAAATGCAAAGCACAAATCAGTTTCAGTACTGGGAATCAACGGGATTTTATAAAGGAACTATCGTTCCGCTGGTAATTCAATCGCTTTATGATCCGGCCGGTTTTTCATCCATAATATATCATGCGATTTCAATTTTCACAATCGTGGTGGTATTCGGGAACCTGGTTTATATAATGATAAAGTTTGTCCGTTCAAGGTTCAATCCGGATTACCTTCAAAAACCTGTTTTTGTTGCAAGCAGCATCCTGTTACTTACCGCATTCGTGAGTATATTGCAATGCATAATTCTTCACACACCTAACCTGTATGGTAGAACTGCATTATTCTTTTTCCCTTTGTTTATCATTACGTTTGTTACAACAATCGGACTGATTTCAAATCAGAAAGCAAAAATTTTCCAAGGAGTGGTTTCATTCCTGCTAAGTTTCCTGTTGTTGTTTCAGATTGCTGATAAAATGAGTTTAAAATATGTCAGGGAATGGTGGTTTAATGCAGACACATTCGAAATAATTGATTATTTCAATAAAACAAATCCAAATCAAAAAATTTCGCTGAAAACCAATTGGCTGTTTCATCCTTCATTTTACTTTTATAAATACACAGGAAAAATTCCCTATATCGACTTGAAAAGCATTGATCATTCCATAGATCTTAATACCGATGCTGATTATTATTACGTCATGCCGGGAGATTATAAAACACTTGAACCCAAATTCGAAATTTCATATAAAGTCAATGATGAAAGTTGGTTGTTGAAACGAAAGGCATTAGCGCAACACTATTGTGTTGGAAATATTGAGCACGTTGCCCTTCTTAATCGTCCCTCAATGACAGCGCCTGATAGTAATTATCAGCGGGATAGTACCGGTAATTCATTTTTCCTCTTGACGGATGAGTTCAGTCCTGGTTTTTATAGGAAGTATTCCGAGATAACTTCCGCAAAAAGTATTTATTTATCTGCCACCGTGAAAGTATTTCCCCTTGAAGGAGTTGATCCAAAATCATTAAACGTGGTAATATCCCGGGAACATGAAAATAAAATTTTCGATTATTATCTGTCTGGCGAAAACCAATCCCCTATTTTAAAACCACATAATTGGACCACCTTAACCGTTTCCGGCATCATATCAGGTAGTGATAAAAATGATCTGCTTAAAGTCTATCTCTGGAATCCTGCCAAAAAGAAAATCATGATGGATGATTTCGTCATCTATTACACAAAAAAGTAACTTTATTATTTGATTGATGACATTTATAAAGCGGCGAATTCTTCATATTCCCGGGTACAGTTTGGCATCGTATCCAATAAGAGCGATCAAATTTCTCCTCTTTTTCTTCATCATTCTGACCTTGGTTATTTCTCCTCTGCAAATGCAGTTTAACTTTATAAAAGAAACATCCCTCAAAGGATATGTTGTTCAGAGTGAAACTCCAAAGCTGACATTTTTTACATGGGAAAGATGGTTTTCTTCCACTTTTCAGAATGAATTTTCGACCCGTCTCAACAATAACATCGGATTACGCAAATCACTGATCAGATTGAATAACCAGTTTGATTACAGTTTCTTCGGATTGATTCATGCAAAAGGATTCCTTCAAGGCCTTGATCACTACCTGTTTGAGGAAGAATACCTTCATGAGTACAATGGAGATTATTTTATCGGGAAGGCTGTTATCGATAAGAAACTCCGTCGATTGAAAAATATCCAGGATAGTTTGAATGCGCACAACATCCGGTTACTGCTGGTTTATGAACCGGGTAAGGCCAGCTTTTATCCGGAATATAGCCCAGGACGGTTTCATCCTGGAAAAAGAACCCAAACTAATTACGATTATTTCTCGCAACGTTCCGGAGAACTTGGGCTTTCCTGTTTGGATATAAATCGATATTTTTTGCTGATGAAGGGAACAGCCCGTTATCCCCTGTTTCCGCCTTACGGAATGCATTGGAGCCTTTATGGTATACCCTTTGCAGTCGATACCTTGATAAAATCGGTTGAATTGGTTACAGGAACGACTTTGCCAAAATTTAAAATTCGCAAACTCATCCGCTCACAAACTCCTTATGGAACTGATAATGATATCGGTGTGTTGCTGAATTTAATGTTTCCACTTAGACACACCATCAGCGCTTTTCCGTTAGTAACATTCGATAACAGACCGGCCAAAACATTATCAGCCCTTGTAATCGCCGACAGCTATTACATCAACATCGTGGAGAACTATGGAAATAAAATTTTTAAATACCAGGATTTTTGGTATTACAATAGTACTATTTACCCTTACCAGCATAGTAATCCTCCACTCGAAATTGACAAATCAAAGCTGCGAGAAAAACTGAAAAAGTACGATGTTATCCTTTTGATGGTCTCAGAGATCAACCTGCATTGTGGATTCTGGAAATTTGCAGATGAAGCATACTGTGCATTTCATCCCAAAGTAAAAGATGATTATATTTATAAGATTGAGAATGATATCCGGAACGATAGAAGTTGGTTCAGTTTACTGGTAAAGAGGTCTAAAGGTGAAAAAGTTCCCCTGGAAAGTATGATACGATTAAATGCGGAATATGTATTTTATTGTAATTATTCCGGTTATCCTCAAAAAACATTTTTGGATAGTATCAATTATATAGTCTATAACATTCGCAACAATCCTGATTGGATGAAAGTAGTCACCAAAAAAGCCCGAGAGTGGAAGGTCCCGGTCGATTCCGTGTTGATTCTTGATGCGATTTGGACTTACGATCATTCAAAACAAAATCCTTAATATTGTATAACATATTTTTCATCCGGTAGTCCACCAATCATGAAAAGAAAAAGAAAAAAAACGATCTTCTTCACCATCCTTTTATCTGGTACAATAATAGTCTTTGGACTTGGTCTAAAATATATTCCGTTTAACAAAATTATCAGTATCCGCTCATCCTCCGAAACCGGCTTTACGAATCAACAACAAAACTCCAGACAGGCACCACATTCCATCTTTTTTGATTTCGAAGTTACACCTGGTAAAAATACACCGGATGGATTATATAAAGGATTAGGGCACTCGGGGATTTATTCTTCCAAAGCTTTTGGGAAAGATAGTTATAGTACTCCCATCAAAAGAACTATCGGAGAAATTGGAATAGAGAATTTAAAAACAGTTGGCTGGAGTGCCTGGATATATGTATTTCCAACCAGCAAAGAGATAAAAGCCACCCTTGTTCTTGTAGTATCGAATCCACTCGGGGTAAATGTCTTATGGAAGGGAATCGGTTTAAGTGGCCCGGGGATACCTCAGGGAAAATGGTTTAAAATCAGCAACGAAATTGACCTTTCAGGGGTGTCATTCAAACCGGACTATAATGTTCAGATTTATCTCTGGAACACAAGTAGCACAGATATTCTGGTCGATGATTATTATATTGTATTTGGAGGATCAGCCGAGTGTCGCGGAGATTCTACACTGGTCGATATGACTAAGAAAATACCATTTGCTGCCAGGTTTAATTTCCCTCCATTTAAGACGGTTTTTCTGGAAAAAGAGGAGATCCATAATCAGAACTCTTCTTTCCTGATAAATGGTCAGACGATCAAAGAAGGAGAAATGACCCCAGGTAATAAAATCATCGGTGGAAGGTTCCTGAATACCACGACAGGATTGGATGACATATTGGAGGTAAAAAAAAGCGGAAAACCCGAAATCTTTACTTTCTGCCCTGAAGAAAGACAATTTAAAAAAGTTGAAGTCGATCTCTCTACAGAAGCAGTTCCATATTTTTCTTCCGGATTCGTCGTGAAAGGAAAATTTGCACACGACAGGAATGAACAAGTCTTAATCGTTAGTGAAAAGGGATTCATTCTCGGTCAATTTGACCAAATTAAGAATACCTGTTCACCCGGCATCAGTTTGAAGACCAGTTTTAAGATTCTCTGGAAATCTACTACACTGGATATAAACCGTAACGGGTTCGCGAAAGAACGAATATTTTATCCAGGTGATTTTAACGGAGATCAGCAAACGGAACTTCTGGTAGTGCCGGGAAATGGTACCTGGAAATTGCTGCGTTTTGTCACCGGTTCTGACGGAAATTGGAAAACGATAGCAGAAGGAAGTAAAGACACTGTAGCGGAATGGAACGGTTATGAATTTGAATTCAAGATATCGACCGGGAGGTTTATTCCCGGATTAAACCAAGATGTGTTGCTTACTGTCACAAAAAACAAGGGAAATGGTCAGAAAACTTTTTCCCTTTGCAGGTTTAATTCTGCCCGTTCCCGCTTTGAGCCCTTATTTTCGCCACTCCACAATCATTACGGAAAAACTATCGGTTTGGATACCCTTCAAATTGCTGATGATTTCCTTATTGGAAATTTTGACGGTAAAGGAAAAACAGATATTTTCAGATATAACCGCGATTGGCGATTTGACCTGAAACAAATCCGTTTCAATGACACAACATTCCAGGTCCTTAACAATATTGATTTTAACGGATTCTTGAAAGATCATAACCCGAAATATTATGAAGTTCTGGCGTTGGTTCCCGGAAAGTTTACCAACCCGGCAGTTACTTCCTTACTCGTCATTGGTCGTAACTGCAAGGATATAAAATTCGATGGGAAGGATTGCCAGGAATACCAGAATAAATCTATCCTGCCGGATTTCATGTCCATCTATTCTTTAAAACAAGCTTTAAAAAAATAATCCGGATCCTATGCAAAAATTCTTTCGACTGAAATATTTTTCACCACTTTTTCCGGTTCTTCTTTTCTTGCTGATTTTAAGTGGTTGCGGACAGTCATCTCAATCGCTCGAAGTAGTTTCAAACCAGTTTGTGATCAGGAATTTTAATCCGCTAAGCAACTGGCT
>Ga0172369_10004998_pt1 | contig 16532 bp, 11 predicted proteins | sample LakKiv25m_FD_114539 | JGI IMG/M metagenome (GOLD analysis project Ga0172369, IMG submission 114539) | Freshwater microbial communities from Kabuno Bay, South-Kivu, Congo - kab_022012_11.25m | ecosystem: Environmental > Aquatic > Freshwater > Lake | place: Democratic Republic of the Congo...
AGTGGCAGGCCGCCAGGCAGCATTATTTGTGCCCGACATCCTCCGTACAAATGGACCCATAGACAGTCGCTGTGATTGGCTGAACCTTGCTCGCTCACTTGAGAAGTGCTGTAGACGTACCCGCTCGTCTGGGCAATTGTGCGCACAAGATTGGGCGGACAGCAAAAACAATCGATGTATTCTGTGCGAGTTCGCGACCAGCGCAAGGGAAACGGCAGCCCATCAACTTTTCGCAGCGGATTGGTATAAAAAAAGCGCCGTCCATCCAGGCTGACGCCAGAAAGTACACTGTTATACAGAGCAAGCTCCAAGACATCGGCATAACAGGCTTCGCCAGTGATGGCTACCATGCGCGCGTTCCAGAGCAGATTCCCAATGTTGGCGCAGGTTTCATTATGGGCTGTCACATTAGGAAGCTGATATGCGCGGCCATACGCCTGGTGGATGCGCGTGATTTGGTCCTGATCGGGCGAGCCGTCTGGTGAAGCGCCGTCATATAATGCGCCACAACCGCCTGTGATGTACATTTTGCGGCTTGTCAGGTCACGCCAAAGCCTTATGAGCGGATCCAGCAGGCTGTCATCGCCCATTTCGGTTTCGGTATACACGTCCGCCACCCCAGCGTACAGGTAATTCGCGCGCACGGCGTGACCAACCACGTGCGCCTGATCCCTGAATGGCAGACGGTCCTGGTTGTCGTCTCCGCCTTTGACCAGGCTGCGGATCTCTACCAGGTTGCGGGCCAGATCAAGATAGCGCGGCTCTCCAGTGATCCGATATAGGTCGATTACACCCATGTAGTGTGATGGACATATCGCATTGCGTGCTAGTTCTGGCGCCGCCTCCTGATAATACTGGTAAAGAAAATCTGCCGCCTGGCAGGCGACATCCAAGAAACTGGTCTTGCCAGTCGCCAAAACATGGGCACAGGCGGCGGTCATCAGGTGGCCCATGTTATACGTCTCAAAATGCAACCGTTCGTGGAATTCGTTGGCCTCGACATTTCCAGATCGTGCGGCAATCAGAACAGGCGTGTGCAAGTAGCCATCGGCGCGCTGTCCGCTGCCGATAACAGAAATGATGTCATCCAATAGACGATCCAAGTTGGCGTCGTGAGTGGCAGAAAGGACATAACAGGCTGCTTCTACCCATTTATAAAAATCACCATCATGCCAGTGCGGTCCACAATGCACTCCCTTCTGCAATCCCGCTGCAATGCGAAAATTAGCATATGCGTGGCTGATATTATCATCCTGCAAGATCCGCCACATATTGGGAACCATCACCTCCTGGCATATGCGCGACCAGGATGACCAAAATCCATCCGTCCAATGTACAGCGGTGCAAGGCACAGGGATCAACTTTGCAAAAGGTCGATTAAGTCGGTTCATTGGAATACTCCGGGTTGAATTGGTCTTATTTTACTCAGATCTGTTTTAAACCTTGACCCTCTTTGACACTCACAGGATAATGCAATCCATGACAATCGAGGATGCCCAACCTATTACTCCGGCCTTGACGGCCAAGTCCTACCAGCTGACCACCATTTCATGTTTTGTCGGCATATTCTGCCAGGCGGTCAGCTCAAACATCACAGCCATTTTGTTTATCCCGTTAATGACTTTGTATGGTCTTTCGTATGTACATCTGGGGTTGTTGGTCGGGATCAATTTCACCACCCAGGTTCTGGTGGATATTATCGCCAGCCGGTTGGTAGACCGGTATGGGTTTCGTGTTTTTGTCCTGCCGTCGGACATTCTGGCGGTGATTGGCCTAGTTCTGTTTGGCCTGACTCCAGTTTTATTTGACAACATCTTGACTGGCTTGGTCTTTTCAACCATCATTTTTTCAGCTTCTTGCGGTTTGCAGGAGGTCATGCTCAGTCCAATTGTGAATGCGATTCCACACAACGATAAAGGGCCGGCAATGGCCTTGATGCATTCGTTTTACGCCTGGGGACAGGTCGCAACGATCATTATCACCACTCTGTTCCTGTTTTTCTTCGGGATTGAAAACTGGCAGGTGATCGTCTTCCTGTGGGCTTTGGTTCCTTTGGTGAACTTCTTTATGTTCCTGGCAGCCCCCTTCCCCGGTGTGATCCACGAAAACCAGCGCATGACGATGCGTGATCTGATCCTGAAACCCTTTTATTTGGTCGCGCTCCTGGCGATCATGGGTGGAGCGGCGACAGAATTGGTTATGAATCAATGGTCTTCCACCTTCAGCGAAAAGGTTTTAGAACTTCCTAAAGTCACTGGTGACATTCTTGGAATGTGTGGTTTTGCGGTTTTCCTGGGTCTGGGGCGCGTATTGTACGGACGTTATGGCAGCAAAATAAACATGAACAACGTTCTGGTGGGAAGCGCCGCAGCAGCTGTCGTATGCTACATAGCAGTCGCTATCTCGCCCCTTCCAGCAATCAGTCTGGCCGCCTGCGCGGTCTGCGGGCTGGCCGCCAGTCTGCTTTGGCCAGGAACTTTGGTGATCACTGCTGAGAAATACCCGTTGGCGGGGGCCTGGATTTTTGCAATCCTGGCTGCCGCAGGCGACATTGGCGCAGCCTCTGGTCCTTTTGCGGCCGGTGTTATTACCGATCTCACCCGCCAAATGCCCTCCATCTTACAATTTGCCGCATCTCTTCAGCTTTTACCTGATCAATTCGCCATCCGAATTGCAATCTTACTCTCGGCGATTTTTCCGCTCTTCACACTTGCCTGCCACTGGTTCCTTAAGCAGCGCCAGCATATTCGGGATCATTAAGTCTGTTCCCCCCGATATATCAATGCCTGAACGCAACATACGGTAAGTCCTTCTTTGGGGTTCGCCCAAAAAATCTGCGTCTGATAATCTGCGATTGCATTTTTACTTACCTCGAGGGGAATTCTGAGCATATAATTAGTATGTCTTTTCAATTTTGGTAATTTAAGCTTCGGCAATTTTCATATCGGCTTTGTATAATAAAAAACAAAACCGTCATTCTGAGGGATGATAACACTCATGACAGATCAAACTGAAAAAGCTTATAAGATCCTGATCATCGACGATGAAAAGAATCTGCTTTTAGGAATTGCGCGCCGCCTCGAGAGAAATGGTTATCAGGTATTTATGGCGTCCAGCGGCAACGAGGGTTTCGACCTTGCCCGTCAGCACCACCCGGACATCATCTTGAGCGATATCGGTATGCCGCCGCCAAACGGATTTGAACTTCGCCAGATGTTATCAGCCGATTCGAACACGGCCAATATTCCTTTTATATTCCTGACCGCAAAAGCGAGTATAGAAGATAAATTACACGGGTTGGATCTGGGGGCTGACGACTACATTACAAAGCCTTTTGACATTCAAGAACTGCTTGCCCGGGTACAGGCTGTGCTGCGCAGGGCCGAGAAAGGCCGCCAGGAAGGCATTCAGATCGCTGAAGCCAAAGTGGATCAGCTGCGCAAAGCGATCTCCACCAACCTGAGCCACGAGCTGCGCACTCCACTCGGCCAGATTATGATGAGCCTGCAAACCGTCATGCGCCAGCGTTCCGCCGAAAAACCATCTGAAGAAGTAGACTGGTCAATCCAGGCGGCGCTCAACAGCGCGGACAAGTTAAAACAATTGGTCAACGATCTGATTATTTTGCACACGATCGATGCCGGTGAACTATCGACATTCCGTCAGGCGATTGACGTTAATTACGAAATTAAATCACCCATAGAAAAAAGAGCGAAAGCCTGGAACAAGAATTTAAAAGTTGAGTTTGGCATCCACCCCGAAGTGCGCATTTACGCGCCCAGGCTGGAGTTCACCCAGGTAATCACCCACCTGGCTGACAACGCGGCAAAATTTAGCCCGGATAATGGAAAAATCCGCGTGTTGGTGCTGCCTAATGGCGAGGGAGGGTGCGTTTTTACCATTGCTGATGAAGGTCCGGGGGTTCCGGCCGATCTGCGCGAAAAAGTCTTTGAGCGCTACTTCCAAATCGATGCTGGCGATTCCAGGGAACATGGCGGGTTGGGCGTTGGCCTGACAATTGTGCGCTCGATTGTAACTTCGCTTGGCGGCACGGTGAAAATCCTGGATTCGGAAATTGGTTGCAGAGTCCAAATGACCCTTCCTCAGGCCGCATTGGATTGGACTACGTGACCAGTTATCCCGCGAAAACGACTGGACCATTGCAGTCTTCGGAAGAAGAACTGCGCGCGATGTTTTCGGCTCTGCAAGACACCATCATGGTGTTCAGCCGGGATGGGGTTTGTTTGAGCGCTGCGCCAACCGCGGGGATGGATTTGTTCACCCCCGCGCTGCGCGCCGTTGGAAAATCCTTAGAAGAGCTATTTTCCGAAGAGCACGCGGCAGTTTTACGCAATGCAATTAACCAGGCTGCGCAGGATTACCGGCCAGTCGACATGGAGCACATTCTTCAGACCCAGGAGCGCAACCGCTTCTATTCTGCGACGATCTCCCCTGCCGAAGATGGTACTTTTGTTTGGATTGCAAGGGATATCACCGAGCGGAAGTACATCGAAGAAATGCTGCTGCAGCGTCAGCAAGAGTTGATGAGCTTGCTGAACAGCCTGCCCACCTTTGCATTTGTGAAAGACCACCGCAAGCGCTATGTTTTGGTTAACGACGTTTTTTGCCAGGCGCTGCGCATCAGCCGCCAGGAAATTATTGGTAAATCTGATTCTGAGTTGTATTCTCCTGAAGTTGCTGAAAGCTATTTGAAAGAAGACGAACAGGTGCTTAACGGCAGCACTCCCCTGCTGGTGACTGAGCGTGAGCGTATGCAAGGAACGCGGCGTGTGTCAGTCCTCACCCGAAAAGTGCCGCTAAAGGACGCGCGCGGCAATATCACAGGGATGATTGGGGTCAGTTTTGACACATCTGATCTTAAAGATGCCAAAGATGCACTGCAAGTCAGCGAGACACGCTACCGCAGTATCATCGAAAACCATCTGGAAATGATCTGCCGTCACTTGCCAGACGGTTCCATCACTTTTGTAAATGATGCATTCTGTCGCTATTTTGGCAAAAAACGTGAAGATCTGATCAATAAAATGTCACTGAACGACCTGCTCTTCAGCGAAGATCAGTCGATCTACTACGAACAGATCGTGCACCTCACACCTGACTTCCCGTTCTCCACCTACGATATTCGCTTCATGCGCGCCGAAGGACAACCGCGCTGGCACCAAATCTCAACCAGAGCGATTTACAACGAATCTGCAGAATTTGTCGAATGTCAATCGGTCAGCCGGGATATAACTGAAGCGAAGCTGTACGAACGCAATCTGCAATATCGGCTCGCTTTCGAGAACTTAATCACATCCCTGTCTACCCATTTTGTAAATGTCGAACTGGATGACATCGAAAACTCAATCAATTACGCACTCAAAGAAATCGGGCTTTTTGCAGGCGTCGACAGGTGTGTTGTTTTTCTGTTTGACGAGCAGTTGACCTTGATGAGCAATACGTTTGAGTGGTGCGCAGAGAATGTTCCTTCCCAGCTCAATAACTTCCTGCGCCTGCCAACCAGCCGGTTTAAGTGGTGGATGGAACGGCTGCGTCAGCTAGAGAACATCCATATTTCCTCATTAAGTGTCATACCCACTGAGGCTGTGGCGGAACGCAAAGCCCTGCAAATCCGCAAGACACTCTCGATGGTCATGGTTCCAATGGCAACCGAGCGCCGGCTGGTCGGCTTTTTGGCTTTTGATTCAATTCGCGCAGAAATGTTCTGGTCCACAGATACGATCTCGCTGCTCAAGATTGTTGGCGAAATGTTTGCTAACGCACTGGAACGGCAGCGTACAGGCGCAAAATTGCGCCAAAACGACCTGCGCAACCGCGCTCTATTGAGCGCGGTGCCAGACTTAATCATGCGCTTAAATGAGAATGGCGTGATTGTTGACATTAAGCCGAGCAGTGATTCCGAAGAAATTTTAAACCAACTGGCATCTCCGGGTGCGATGCTGCGCACGATCATTCCAACCGAGGCATATGATAAATTTCGGCAGAATATCGCGAAATCGTTGGCGACAAGTAAAACCCAGGAATTCCAGTTTCGCATTCCTTCGGCGCTTGGCGAGCGAAGTTACGAAGCGCGCATGTGTGTTTCAGGCTTTCAAGAAGTCACCGCCCTGATTCGCGAGATCACGGAGCGGGTGCGTTTGGAACAAATGAAAAATGACTTCATCAACAGTGCGACACATGAACTTCGCACGCCGGTGACCACCTGCCTGCTGATGGCAGATTTGCTTTCAGAAGGCGGCCCGGAAGATGAGATGAAGGAATACATGGGAATTTTGAAGATGGAGTTGAACCGTCAGAAACAACTGGTTGAGGACCTGCTGACGGTTGGCAAGCTTGAATCGGGTCTTTTCAACTTGCATCCTGTGTTTATTGACCTCAATAAAGTGATCATGGAGACGGTGCTGGCAGTCACACACCTGGCACAATCAAAATCGATCACGCTGGACGTAGACCTGTACCCCAAGATTCCACCGTTTGAAGCAGATGTGCGCGGTTTACAGCAAATTTTGATTAATGTGCTCAGCAACGCGATCAAGTTTACGCCGGCAGCAGGCACCGTGAATTTGCAAGTTTACCCTGAAGGCGTTGGAGGAGTCACATTCAAAATCACAGACAACGGTATCGGTATCCCACCGGAAGACGTCCCACACCTGTTCGAAAGGTTCTTCAGGGCCAAAAACGCGGTATCACACCAGATCTCGGGCAGTGGGGTTGGCCTGTTCATTATTAAATCATTGGTGGAGAAGATGAATGGGAAAGTTTCTGTCTCCAGCGAGTTAAACAAAGGCACAACCTTTGAAATTTACCTGCCCAGGTATGTGCATGGTCCGGACAATGAATAAAAGTTCATTTCATGAAGCAAAGGCGTCATGACCAGTAATTTTAACCGCAGCGGGTACGCTGATGCGCTTCATGATTTTCAAGCTGCGCGCAGAAAAGCGATAATCGGCGAAATTTTGGCGCGCGTTCGCGGCAAATCGTCGCGGATGCTCCCATATGATGAGGTCCGCAAGCGCCTGGGAGGGTTGGAATCAGCGCGCAGACTGCTTAAAGATATCCCCCTGGATGCCATAGTAGGCACAGTGGGACGCTATAAGGATTTTTCACGAACACTCCTGCCCCTGACGGCTAATGATAGCGCGCGGTGGGCTAGCGTGCGCAGCGCGGTTGATAACCAACTGGGGCTTCCGCCCATAGAAGTTTATCAGGTTGGCGAGGCGTTTTTTATTCTGGACGGTCATCACCGCGCCAGCGTGGCCAGGGAACTCGGATCTACCCATATTCAGGCCTATGTCCGCGAGGTATACACAAAAGTTCCGCTATCGCCCGATGACCAGCCTGACGATATCATCCTCAAAGCAGAATATGCAGAATTTTTGAATGAAACCCGTCTCGATGACCTCCGTCCAGGGTCGAATTTACGGGTCACCGCACCCGGCGAGTACGATAAACTGCTGGAGCATATTTCTGTTCACCGCTACTATCAGGGGATTGATGAACACCGTGAAGTTTCGTATCAAGAAGCAGTCATCGATTGGTACGAACGGGTCTACTTACCGGTTGCCCGGCTGATCCAGCAACGCCATGTCCTAAAAGACTTCCCTGGAAGAACTGAAACGGACCTTTATATATGGATCATGGACCATCGGGCTAGTTTACAAAACAATCTGGGATGGCAGGTCTCTCCTGCCACCGCCGCGCATGATCTGGTCTCACGTTATCGTCCTCACCTATACAGAATTGTCGCGAACTGGTTGCGATTGATCACCCCTGACCAACTAGAGCCAGCGCCACCTCCAGGTGAATGGCGCGAACGGCGTGGGCATGAGACGGATCGAATGGAAAATATGTTTTCCAATATCCTGGTTGCTGTGACCGGAGATGCGCAAGGATGGGCAGCGGTTGATCAGGCATTATTCATCGCCCGTAATGAAAAGGCTTTTCTTGGCGGTCTGCATGTGCGTCCTAAACCAGAACTGCCCTCCTCAAGCGCGAATGTACTGTCTGCCGATTTTCAAGCCCGATGCGATCAACAAGGTGTCAACGGCGCTTTGGTGGTTGAACAAGGCAATATTCGCCGGGCGATTTATGAAAAATCTTTCTGGGCTGATTTACTGGTACTGCGTCTATCTCATCCACCGCCAATTTTATCCCTGCAGCGTTTGAAGTCCGGTTTACGCGATTTAATTCGCCTGTGCAATATGCCGTTGATCGCCGTCCCTCCTTCTGCTGGCCCAGATTTTCGAAAAATCCTGCTGGCCTACGGCGGCGGGCCAAAAGCTGATGAAGCACTCTTCATGGCTGCATATCTGGTCAAAAAATGGGGCGCTGAATTGGTTGTCATCACGGTCAGCCGCGGGAAGTCCAGCAACGCTGATTTGGCTGAGCGTGCCCGTAAACATTTCGACCGGCTTGGCATTCAAGAAGTGCAGGTATTTTTTGAAACTGGCGAGCCTTCGGCGGCGATTTTACGAATTTGTGCGAAACAAGCCTGCCAGTTGATCTTAATGGGCGGATATGAAGGCGGCTATCTCCGCGAGATAATATTTGGCAGCACGGTCGACCGGGTGCTTTGGGGAACCAGTTGTTCGGTTATGATCTGCAATTAGTCATGCTTCATTGACCGTCAGGCCCTTCCCGGCTTTCCAACGTTTTGCGGACAAGTGCATTTAATAAGCCGGCTTGTTGAGCGAATAAACGCGCTACATCCGACCCATCTTCGGGTATGCCCTCCCAAATATAGATGCCGCCTGGGCACAAAAGCGTCAGGCGCACGTTGCCATCTTCCACAGGGCTGTCCGCGTGCTGAGAAACTGGACTGCCCATCGGACGCGCCATTTTTAAGCCCGAAAAAATCAGCGGGGTGATCGTTTCATCATAGTCTTCCCAAATGATCATCCCGCCTTTATGATTGATGTATCGCGCAGTTCCGTCTGAATAAGAAGCCACGATTTCAGCGCTGTTCTCAAATGGCACTTCGATGATGATCCCCATTACCTGTTGAGCGAACGAAACTGAAGGGAATTTGCCAATTTTTGTGAGATTATGCCAGGCCCATAACTGCACCAAGGTATCATGTGCAATCAACGTGACGGCGCGCAGGAGCTTGCCGGCTTCTTCCAGCTTGCCGTTTGCAACGCTGATGTGCGCGGCAATAAGCAAGACCCATGGATAATGGCTTATCTCAATCTGCAGCCATTTTGATGCCTCTGCCAACTTTCCGCTATTCACCAGATTCACCAAACCAGAAAGCTCATCGTCCCGGTCGGAATGCATATGTTTAACGATTTTTTCCAATTCCCAATCTGGAAACAATAAGGCTCGATTTTGATCCATTTTCCCTTCTTCTCCTGGGAAGCACGAATAAGTTATAAGGGGTTCGGGGCGCGCAAACGCGATTTTCACCCCTGGGGCAGGGGTAGGAGAAGTGCCTTTACGCTGCGTGGCTCGGCGGTAACGGACACTCGTTTTGGTGCCCCTTTTTTCTACGCTTAGCCTGATGATTGCGAATTATACGATATACTCACCCAAACTTAAGCGCGCCAAGGAAACCTGAATTTGGCTTTTAACGAACCGGCCGCAAATGCTTTTGTATCACCCGCTGGAACACACCGCAGAAGATGGACAATGCTGGTGTTTTGCAGTGCAGTGGCGCTGTTTTGGGCCTCGCTGTATTTATACGCACCCACTCTACCAGTTTATGTCAAAGAAAAGGTCGGCAATTTATCGGTGGTAGGGGTGGTCTTGTCGATGTACGGCTTGTGGCAGGCCATTTTACGTTTCCCGCTCGGCTTGGCGTCTGATCGGTTGGGGTGGAGAAAGCCGTTTATCATCTCTGGCTTTATCTTGTCGGCTGTTGGCGCTATGGTATTAAATGCCGGAAACAACGGGTTATGGCTGGGTACTGGCAGAGCAATCACCGGCCTGGCCGCCGCGACCTGGGTACCCCTGGTAGTCGTGTTTAGCACGCTATTTCCACCAAAAGAAACTGTGCGTGCCTCGGCCATTCTGACCATGGTTAATTCTTTCAGCATCATGGTCGCGACCAGCCTGACAGGCTGGTTAAATGGGCTGGGCGGGGGATATTCTATTGCGTTTTTCTGCGCCGCAGGCGCGGCAGTGGGGGCTGCTCTGATCGTTGCGACAATCCGGGAGCCACGCACCCAACCAAAACCGATTGAATTAAATCGACTTACTTCGCTCATCACACGCGCTGATGTGTATCGTCCGGCCTTTCTAGCGGCTCTGTACCAATTTGTAGTCTGGTCAACGACTTCTAGCTTTACAGCGATACTGGCAAGGAATTTGGGCGCCAGCGATACGCTTATCAGCATCCTGTCAAGCAGCGGCACAGGTGTGGTTTTGCTTGGGAATCTGTTAACCGCGACCAGGACACATCACATCGGCAAAAGACCGCTGATCACAATTGGCTTTATAACCCTTTCTGCCGGCGCCATCCTGGCGGCATTATCCCCTTCCCTGCCCTGGTTGTTCATTGGTCAATACATGGTGAATTTCAGCGCCGGTGTGCTTCAACCGCTGCTGATGGGCATGAGTATTGAAAAAGTTGATGGCTCAAACCGGGCTACCGCGATGGGACTTTATCAGGCAGTCTACGGAATTGGGATGTTTATCGGTCCATTGGCCGGAGGCAGGCTGGCAGAGTGGCTTGGTCTTCAGCCGATGTTTTCGATCACGGGCGCTGTCGGCCTTGTTTTGGGCTTGTTAGGCGCACGCTGGCTGTTCAGCCGGGTATAGGCGCGAGCGCCTTGAGGCATCATTTAACACGCCGAAATTTGATAAACCTGCTAAAATGTTAGCAGAGATACGTATCATCTCAATAAACAGTCGGAGTACGAAGACTTGGCGAGAAGCGTCAAAGCTACTTACGATGAATACCCTTTTATTGGGAAGATACAAAGATGCGAGTTTGAGCGCCTGAAGCATCACTTTTCACGAGGAGTTCCACATGGCAATCCCACAACCACCCCCACAAGCTGATGACGTTTCATCACAAGCGGAAACCGTTTCTGGATCTGTTCAGCGTGTGATTGGCCATGATGTGACAGTTCGACAGGGGATAGCACAATCGATTGAAGCAGACCAGGTTGTTGTCAACCAGGGCGCAGTCGCCCAGCTAAAGACCGGGAAAGCCACCCTCAGCTCTAGCGGCATTGGCTTTGCACAGGCGGACACGCTTGAAATGACTGCCTCGCATGCAAGCGGCGTGATTGTGCGTCAAGACGTAGACATGGATCAATCTGGCGTGCAAGTGATGGTCACGAATGGCCCTGTTCAGATGAAACAGAGCGGCGCGGTTGTCATGGTTACCCGAGAAGCGCACTTGGAAAACAACAGTGGTGTGGTGTTTCTGATCGCACAAAATGTTAAGGGAGATATTCGTCCATTGTATGGTCCCAAGGAAGCCGTTATTTTTGGCGCAGTGGCTGGGTTGGTAGGGGGAATCGCATATACCGTTAGCCGTGTGTTTCTGCGGCGCAAGTAACCCCCAGAAGCGCCATTATGGAACCGGCTTTAAACAACCTTGATTACTTATTGCGGACCAATCCGGAAATTGAGCTGCTTAATTTCTACAAAAGCTGCCCCATTTCTATCAAAGCTGTTTTGGTTGGAATTGAAACGGGTGGCATGGTTAAGGTAAAAGTAGAACCTCCTGGATCCGTTTGCCTTTATCAAAATAAAACGACCGTGCTTCTTTCACCCACTTTGACGGAAGTCATCCGCGCAAAGATCAAGCGCTTTGATATCATCGATGGCCTCGTTTACTTGAGTGATTTTTCGTACCTTTCGGCCTGGACTGGTCAGCGTATGGTCGTACGGGTTCAACCTGACCATGCAATCCATGTGGCTCTCGAAAAAGACGGGCAATTCTTACCTGGTATGGTTGCGGATATTTCCCTCAACGGAATTGGCGTTATGGTTGAAAATCCTGAGTTTGAAGATAACGACACCTTTCAGATTCACCTCAACTTACCAACCGGCGTGATGGTTTTACGTGGCATGTTGGTCGAAGTCATCCCTCAGGACGGCATTTATCGCATGGGGATAAAATTTCTGCCGAACAACCGTGATATATCGTTTCTGATTAAGTACATCACCAGCCGAAGACAGGAAATATTGAATGAGGTAGCGGCCTTATACGAACGAGTGTATCAAACGGCAAAAGCGTGATGGCAAATATCGTGGTTGCCTCGAATAATCCGGTAAAAATAGAAGCCACGCGGCTGGGATTTAGCCAGGCCTTTCCACTGGAACCCTTTGAAATACAAGGTGTCAGCGTGCCTTCAGGCGTGGCTGAGCAGCCAGCGTCCGACAGCGAGACGTTACAAGGCGCACTCAATCGTGTTAACGCGGCGCGTTCACTTCGACCTGAAGCGAATATCTGGGCTGGGATTGAAGGTGGGATTGAACGGATCAATGACGCAATGGCTGCTTTCGCTTGGATAGTGATCAAAAACAAACACCAGACAGGCATGGCCCGCTCAGCAGCGTTCTTGTTGCCCGATTCAATTGTAAGGCTAATCGACCAGGGGATTGAGTTGGGTGAGGCAGATGACATCGTGTTTAACCGCTCGGGATCAAAGACAGGAAACGGTGCGATTGGCATTCTGACCCATAATCTGATCGATCGCACCGCTCTTTACTCCCCGGCTGTGATTATGGCATTGCTGCCGTTCATCAACCCAGATCTTTACGCTCTTCATGAGTGAAATGAATGGTGACCCTGCGATAACGCCAGCGCAACCTTCGATCAGCGTTAATGACGCAATTGAGCGCTACCTGGACAATATCCGCCTGGCGCGCAGCCAGCGGACAGGTGCGACATACGCCAATGCAATGAATGCTTTCAAACGCGCGATCCTGGCTCAAAAACTGGATCCTGTCAAACTGCCCATCGTTACTTTTGGTGAAGACGCTATTATTTGGCTGGCCAATTACCTGAAAAATTACAGCCCCGCTACAGAGGCGCTTTATCTCACGGCGACTGCCGGCTTTTACGAATTTCTGGCTGCAGAAAAACTGGCCACTATCAATCTATCCAGGCTGCGCCTGTTGATCCGGCAGCGAGCCAGGCGTACGGGCCAACGCCTGCCCCAATTTCCGCGGGATGCGATTGATCAAATTCTTCAACAAGCCAGCCTGCTCAACTCGAAATCCTGCGAGGATGAGGGGGAAAAATTGCGAAACTTGCGCGACCGGGCATTTTTACTCACGCTCGCGGATACGGGTTTGCGCGTCCATGAAGCCTGCGCACTGCGGCGAGGTGACGTGGACTGGCTGGAAGGCAAAGCGGTGGTGATCGGCAAGGGCAATCGTGAAGCTGTGATCCGCTTTTCAGGCAGATCAATTGGTGCATTAAAAGATTACCTGACCGCGCGTTCTCAGCTGGACGGCACAAGCGGAAAACCGCTTGGCACATTGGCCCTTTTTGCGCGGCATGACAAAGGCGCAGGGCACAAAATCAAAGCCATCACCACCACAACCGGCCGCAATATTGTCGCTGAACGGGTCGCAGAGTTCTTGGGCACGGACGCAGTCGGAACGATCACGCCGCACTCCTTCCGGCATTATTTTGTCACAAGAGTGTTGCGTGCTTCAGGAAACCTCAAACTGGCTCAAGAGCTGGCGCGGCACAAAAATATTGCTGTCACAGAACGTTACAGCCACCTGTCCAATGATGAACTGGACAAGGGCTTTCATGAGGCAATTGACGCGGCTTAACCTCAGAGCCTCAGGATTTCTTTTTCGGGGGCCTGGATGGTTCCGGCGGCAGTAAAGCTGGCTGCTCAACAGGGACTGTTTTTGCCTTGTTTTTTACGGCTGGCGCGGCCGCCTTGGCTGGCGCAGGTGTATCTGTGCCCGTAAGGAGCGGATTCTGTTTCGCGGCAGCAGCTGCAGCAGGCTTTTGGGCCAAGGGTGGCGTTTCTTTCACCTTGCGGGGCTTGGAATTGCCTGATGCATCCGCTGCCATCTCCACCGTCGCCATTCCTGCCACAGGATCGTCGCCAAATAAACCGCCAAATTTCTTGGCGATGTTCTCAGGATTTTTAGATCGCTGCATCTCAGGTATGTCTTGCACCATGATTCGCAGCCGTTTGCCTTTCTCGGAGATCAAATCTACTGCATCAGAGGGGTTTGCCAGGGCGATAGCAGATGGCAGTCCAGTTTGGGCGCTCTGTTTCATGGAAAGCACGCCCTTACCGGCGCGGCCTTGCAGCGGGAACTCCGCCATTTTAACCTTTTTCGCGAAACCCTTATCCGTCATTAACACCACATAACCATCTTTGTAGTGATCAGCCGGGTAACAGGCTGCGAAAACGATCGGATCTCCGTCTTGCATGGCAATGGCTGTCACACCTCTGGCGCTGGCAGATACTACCGGATTGACGGCGGCAGAATCGAAGCGCAGGCCGCGCGGATCGACGCCGTGCTTAAGGTTGCCCTGCGACAGGTAAATCACCTCTGCCTGGTCGCCAGCCAAAGTCGCAAAGAGAACTTCATCATGGCTGGCTTCCAACCCGATCACGGAGCCCCAATTACCCTCATTTCGGTTGGCCTTAGCGTCGCTCATCTTGATCCGTTTGATATTGCCCTGGCGCGTGCCGATGGTCAGCATCGCATTTTCGTCCATGCGCGCCAGGCCGACCAAACGCTCTTTACTGCCCAAGCCCAGGTCGGCCATGCTGCCGCTGTTGATGCGCCCCGCGTTGCCGAACCACATCCGGCCCATGTTACTAACCAATACCAGGGTGTCGCGCGGTTCAACGATGACTTTGCTGAGCACTGTCTCAACTGCACGGGCGCTCGCTTTGCCAATATCTACCTTGTCCTTATAGGTGTCAGCGTCAACGCGGATAATCCCTTGGGTTGTGATCCCAACCATCTGAGGCTTATCCGGGATGAGCATATCTGCGACGGTCACAGCCTCTTTATGCCCGCTCTCATTGTCCACAATCACCGTTCTGCGTGGGGTGGGAAAAGATGCATTGATCTGTTTCATCTCATCAATGATCATACCGAGACGCGTCGCTTCAGAACGGATGATTTCATTTAGCTCCTTAATTTTTTGGACTAAATCTTTTTTCTCGTCCTGCAGTTTATGAACTTCCAGACTTGCCAGTCGGCGCAGCTGCATATCAAGAATCGCCTGGGCTTGAACCTCGTCTAGTTGCAGCAACTGCCTTAATTTCAGCTTTGCATCTTCAGTATCTTTCGCTTTCTTGATGATTGCAACCACTTCTTCAATCTGTGCCAGTGCAGCCAGAAGTGCGTTGACAATGTGCAGCCGCTTTTCTGCTTTATCCCTGTCGAATTTGGCGCGGCGGGAAATTACACTCAAGCGGTGCTTGATAAAAGCCGTCAGCAGTCCCTTGAGTGAAAAAATTTCTGGGAACATGTTGCCATCATCATCGATGTTTAACGCCAGATGATTGGTGGATAAGGTAACCCGCAAATTGGTCGGCAGGTCAAACAGTGTGTTGAGAGCATCTTGCGGGTCGCAGCCCCTCGCCACATAGAACACGATGCGTAACCCATCCTGGTCACTTTCATCAACCACATTGTTGATCTTGCCGGCCAATTTGCCGTCGCGAGCTACTTTTGCGATCTTTTCCAGGATTGTCGATTTTGTGACCGCATATGGAATTTGAGTAATTACGATTTTTGACTGGCCATTTTTCTCAATATCCGCCTTGGCCTGACAAATAAACGGTGCATAACCCGTTTCATATGACTTCCGAATCATATCAACCGCGACATCTTCTTTTTCATCGCGGCGATAGCGGTAGATCAGCCCACCGGTCGGCAAATCTGGCCCCTGGACAAACTTCATCAGTTCATCGACAGTCACTTTTTCGCGTTTTGTCCAGTTTGTGGCGAGATATGCCACCGCACTGCATACCTCATTCAGGTTGTGCGGCAGCACATCCGTAGACATGCCAACCGCGATCCCCGAGGTTCCATTCACAAGCAAATTAGGGATTTTCGTCGGCAGCACTTCTGGTTCTTGCAAGGTGCCATCAAAGTTAGGCCGAAAGTCGACCGTTCCCCGATCGATATCGTCGAGCATCATCCAGCCGAATTCAGACAACTTTGCCTCGGTGTAGCGCATAGCAGCTGGGCTGTCTCCGTCAATCGAACCAAAATTGCCCTGCCCGATGACCAGCTTTAAACCCATCGCCCAATCCTGGGCCATGCGCACCAGCGCGCCATACACACTCGTATCTCCGTGGGGATGGTACTTACCCAACACCTCGCCAACGATACGCGCGCATTTCAAGGTTTTGCCTTTTGGGTCAAGGTTGAGCTCATGCATCGCGTGCAAAATGCGGCGGTGAACTGGTTTTAACCCGTCTCGGCAGTCCGGGACAGCCCTGCCAATCACAATTTGCTCTGCATAATCGATCATTGACACTTCGACCGCATTGGCGATTTCTTGTGTCGGTTGGGTACGTTTGGGGGTTGTTATGGTCGTCATCTATTTCTCTTAT
>Ga0172369_10005007_pt1 | contig 16512 bp, 13 predicted proteins | sample LakKiv25m_FD_114539 | JGI IMG/M metagenome (GOLD analysis project Ga0172369, IMG submission 114539) | Freshwater microbial communities from Kabuno Bay, South-Kivu, Congo - kab_022012_11.25m | ecosystem: Environmental > Aquatic > Freshwater > Lake | place: Democratic Republic of the Congo...
AACAGAGGATGATGAAGTAGCAGTTTCTGTTGACGACGATGAAGCTCCTAATGATAGTGAAGATATCGAATTAACAACAGAAGAAGATGAAGTAGTAGTTCCTGTTGATGATGAAGAGCAAGAAGAAGTTGTCGCAACAGAGGATGATGAAGTAGTAGTTCCTGTTGATGATGAGGAAGAAGAAGAAGAAGTTGTGGCAACAGAAGAAGATGAAGTAGTAGTTCCTGTTGATGATGAAGAAGAAGAAGAATTAGCAACAGAAGAAGATGAAGTAGCAGTTTCTGTTGATGACGATGAAGCTCCTAGTGATAGTGAAGATATCGAATTAGCAACTGAAGAAGATGAAGAAGATTTTACAACTGACAATGATTTAGATAACGAGTTCTTAGATAATATGAATAATGATGTACCAGAAGAAGAATAAAAAAAAAGAGGAAAAATGAATTATTTTAAATGCACTATACTTAATTCTGGTTTTATTCCACTTCTTCAATGTAATGGACCAATCTTTTCTCCCATACAATTAAATGAGAAGCAAATATCAGATTTAAGAAGTTTAGGATTCAATGTAAAAGTCTTAGATGTTCCTATAAAGTTAAAGGAAGATAAAAAAGAAATCGAACAAGAAAAGCCTAAACAAGAAAAGCTTAAGATAACAGAACAAGAAGAAAAAAAAGCAGAGGAAGTTGTTGAAGAAAGTTCTGTTGAAATTACGTCCGAAGATAACAGTGACGATAGTTTAGAAGTTCAAATTAATGTGTTAGATTTTGAAGAAGTATCAAAGATGCCTTATAATAAACTTATTAACTACATTAAAAAATTGAATAAAGCTTTGAAAGAAGAAGATCAAATTTCTCTGACTAGTAAGAATAAACGTTCAATATTAGAGAGATATTCATCGATAGATTTTTCGAAGTATTAATTAAAAAAGGAGATAGTTTTACTATCTCCCTTTTTAATTTTTTTTTCTATTTAGTTATATAAATAAAAATTTTTTTATTTAAAACAGAAAGCCACTTTTTCAAACGTTCTTCTGTTATATTTCTGTGTTTTGTTAAACTATAATAAAGATTATAAGCTTCTGAATTATTTTTAAAAAGCTTACTATTATATAAATCTTGTAACGATATTTTAGAATCGTTTATTTCATTCTTAATTAATTTAACAAAGCTTTCATCATCTTCTTTTATCTGATAGAAGATTTTTTCTTTATTTATAGAATTTCTAATAGAAACATTTTTATTTTCTCTTTTAGGTTTTAAAACTGTATCCGGAAATTCCAAACATAATACCAGATTACTATCTGGAATATTTCCTTCAATTTTAGTTAGTTTTAAAAATTCGTTTTTACTTTCTTCTTTTTTCATAAATCTCTTTTACTAAGACTAAAGAATTTTTTATTTGAGTTAAGACCAATACTATATAAGTTTAGTGATGAATTATAGAAATCGATCTTATTTAGAAAATTATAAAAATTTTCAAAAACGAATAAGTCTAAACATTCAACATTATCTCCTATACTAAAACTAATAAAAGGAATATTATCGTTTATAATGTAAGAAATTATTAAATTCTTTTTTAAATTATTCTCTATAGAGTAGTATTCTGGAACACCACTTTTCTTTAGTTCTGCATTAAGAAGGATTGTTCCATTATTTAATTTAACAAAGATTCTATTATTAACTACATCATTCAGTATCTCTTTTAAAATTCTCAGGAAGTCTTGGAAGCTCATACTATCAAAAGAAGCCATTTCTAATTTATCTGTATTTCCTGATATCTTTATTGAAATAAAGCTTGATAACTTTAAATAAGCACTTTTTAGTGGAAGTTTCATACCATATTTTTCTTTAGTATATTCTTTCTCTTGATAGGAATCTATTCTTACATTATCTTTGTTTTTATTTGCGTAATAGACTATCTGAGAAACTGCAAGGTTCCTTATTCGTAATATTGTGCTGTCTATACTCTCTAAACTCATTTCTACATTCATTACTTTATTTCCCCTTTTAGGATTATTTTTTTGGCAATTTTTCTATATAACATTATTCTATTTTTCTTTTGTCTTTCTATTTTCATAAATGAAACATCACAAAAGTCAATATATAGAATTTCTTTTTCGTCATTATATCTCAATCTCCCGATAACTTGTTCAGCAACAGTTGGAGAGTTATAAGATATAGTGTTTATTACTATTTTTAAATTCTTAACGTCTATTCCTGTTACAAAAGATTTATCAGTAGTGAGTATTATATCAGAATCTAATTGTTTGTTGTCCTTAAATTCTCTGATATCCGCAAATACTCCAACGTTTAATTTGAATTTTTTCAAGATATCTTCTCTCAATCTGACAATATCTTTTTTCTGACTTAATAGAATAGCCATTTTTTTAACTTTTTTCTTATCGAGAATTTCTATCATGTCCATTAATTTATTAGAGAATAGTTCCCAATGTTTATCATAGATATAATCAGACCATTTATAAACACTAAAACCTCGTTTATTAGAATTTGATATATCATACTCTTCATCTAAATTAGGATTAGTTCTATATTCTATAATCATGATTCTATGATAAAAATCTCTTTCTTCTCTGTTAGAATAAGAAGATTTAAAAGGAAGAATATATTTCAAAAGTTTATCTTCTTCTCTGGAACTTCTTGCAGGAGTCGCAGTTAAATATAAGGTCTCAAATATATCGGCAGAAGAGTCTATAAGAAACAATCTTCTCATTTCCAAATGTGCTTCATCGAATATCTTTATCCCTATTCTTAAATTTTGGACTAGCCTATTAAAAAGATTGATGTTCATATCAATCAAAGATGTAAGAGTATTATAGGTCGCAATAAATACTTTTTTATTTTTAATTATATCTTTATCTTCTATAATGCTCATACATTTTTTCATTCCTTTGATATGTAAAATATCATCTTCTTTTATATTAGTAAACTTCACAATTCCCGATATCCATTGTTTAACTAATTCAATTCTATTTACTATTATCAAAGGAATATATTCTTTTTCTACGAAATATTTTATGGCTAAGAAAGTTTTCCCATAACCAGTAGTAAGATTTATCATTTTTAATGGCGAAGTACAATTCATTAAAAAATTATATGCTTCAATCTGTACTCTAGCTATATTTTCTTTCTCATGCCAAGTAACATTTCTATTTAGATTTATACTTTTATTTTTATTGAAATAAACAGAAATATCATTTCTAATAATTTTATCGTATTTAGTTTGATACAAAATATTCTTCGGATCATAGAATCTTGGAATGGCTATGTACTTTAAATCTAAATCATTAATTAATTTAAACTTATAGTTGTATATAGACTGCTCCCATTTTCCTAATTCCCAATCTAATTTCTTCTTTAATTTTAGATTGTCATTGTGATTGAATATTAATATTCTGCTTCTTCTAATTTCTATCACTTAAATCTCCGTCTTAAAAAATATATCTAATAGACTCTCTTTGTTGTAATTATAAAAAGCTAGAGTCTTTAATTGTAATTTTACTCTTTCGAATGATAAACTTAAAGATACAGAATTGCTTTTGAATATAGCCGATGAAATTCTCAATAGTGTATAAGCTTCTAATTCTTTTTTTGAAAAATCAGGGACTTCATTTTTCTCATTTCTTATCATTCTTCTAAAAATTAGTTCAGTATGACAAGAATTGATACTTATCTTGTTAATATTCAGAAGAGACAAAAAGTAATTATAAACCTTATTATAATTTTGAGAATCTATAAGATGATTTTTAGTTTCTAATACTTCATTGATTTTTTCTAAAGATTTTGAAAATTCTTTATTTTCAACAATTATTTCGAAGCATTCATTTTGTAAGTTAGAAGAATGTATTTTCACCATAGAATCAATAGAAGAATAAATTTTATCTAAAAGAGTTTCTGTCAAGAATAATTTTACTTTAGATTCTAATTCTATAATCTTTTTATTAGATTTTACAATATGAATCTTTTGAGTATAAGTAGTATTATTACTTGTAAACCTTAAATCAGCTTTATTTATCATTATTGTGAAATTAATGTTTTTTGGAATGAGATAGTTTTCAGAAAAAACAAAATACTCTTCAAACATACTTAAATCTATTTCATCAGTATCCACTTTTAGTAAGTGTTTAGATGATAAAAGATTTTGTGTAAATTGATTTGTGAGAAGTAGAGTGGCTAACAGCCCTGGTCGGAGATCCTTATTGATTTCATGAAGTTTTTCTCCGTAACAAGTATTGCATATTCCTTCTTTACTGGCGCATGTAATAGGAGACCTAAACTTTACTATTTCTCCGATTAAATTTGTATCAGTCTTTCCTAATACTTTAAGTTTATTAGTTTTTTCATCTAAATAGTTTCTTCCTAAGAATCTTTTAAATATATCATCGTTACTAATCTTTACAGAAAGGTAATGTTTACTGTGACAGTCTTTCTCATTATTAAAAATTAAATCTGCTGTCAACAATAATAACTTTTTAGTAAGATAACCACTTTTCTTTACATTCTTATAATTAATAATAAGAGCTTTTCTTGTTCCTATTGAAGAATTAAAATAATCCGTCTTATCAATACCTCGAAGTAAAGAAGTATTTACAGGTCTCTTAATGATATTACCGAAAAGATCCGGCTTATAACCAACATTTATAAATGTTTCTCTTATCTGTTTAGGTTCAAAACCAATTTTACTCTCTATAAAAGGCGTTAAACATGTCTTTTCATTTGCCATTTCTTTATAGAATTCTTTGGTAATCTCATATAGTTTCTTTTCCGCACTGCTAACAGATTTATTCTTATCTATTTTATAATTCATATAATCATAGATTTTTTTATTATTTCTTGTTGCTAAAATTATCGAATAAAGGTCTATCGTATTTCCTTTAATCAGGTTAATATAGCCAGCGAGAGTGGAAACTTCTTCAGTAATCTGATTTAAGATTTCTTTAAGTCTTTCTAAATCATAAGAAGAGAATATTTCTATGTATTTATTCATAATCTCTTCATGTTTTTTGATATCAAAGTTTAAAACGAAATCAGATTTGGAAAGTAGAGTATAATCAAATTCAAAGTATGGTTTTAATATTATAAGATTATAAATAAATTTTTTATTTGGAAGAAATATTTCTTCTTTAGCTAATTTTACTATTATTACCTTTTCAAAATCAAAATTGCTAATATTACTAAAAATTTCTTGAATAAGTTCATTATGTATTAAAGATAGCTTCTTTACTGCATAAATTTTTTTCATAGTTTTCCCTTTTTCTTATTAATTTTTTTAATAATATAGTATTGTTTTATTTATAAGTTTTTTTGAAAAAAAAAAGTTTATTAGAAAGTTTTTTTCTATATTAAATTTTAAAATTCAGATACTTAAAGTTATTTTAAAATAATAAATTAATAATAAGGTGAAAAATGAAAAATTATTCTTATCAGATATCAACAGATAATATAAACTTTATCGAAATGTATGAAAATCTGAAAAATAAAAATATAAATAATAATAAATTCTTTTTGAAGATATACGATAAAGAATTAGCGGAAATAAACCCTCTTTATGAAAAATTAAGTATTGAACTTAAAACAAGAGTTTTAAATGAAATAACTATCAATCCTTTTTATTATTTTAGAGAAATATTAAGACTTCCAGAATCTGGAGGTTATACTAAGTTCCAATTAAATAATGGTACATTAGCTATGTTGTATTGTGCTTTAAACAATATAAATACTATTGTTATACTTCCAAGACAGAATAAAAAGACTATTACAACAATAGCTTTAATAGATTGGATATATAATTTCTCGACAATAAATACAGATATACTTTTTGGAAATAAAGTGTTTGATGATTCAAAATTAAATATTTCACGATATAAAGCTATACATAAATTACTTCCGAGCTATATAAAGCAATTTGACAAAAATGATGACGATAATATAGAAAGAATTACTAAGAAAAGTTTAAATAATAGCATTCAAGCTCTTTCTTCTCCTGTTTCTATAGAGCAAGCAAATAAACTTGGAAGAGGATTAACTTCTCCTATCTTATTCTGGGATGAGGTAGCATTTGTTAAATTTTTTTCAGCAGTTTATGCATCAGCTTCCCCAGTCCTTTCTAAAGCTTCGGAATCTGCTAAGAAAAATAAGAAGCCATATTTTAAGCTTTTTGCTACCACTCCTAACTATTTGGAAGATCCAACCGCTAAATATATTAAAGAAATGATAGACATGGCTGCGGTATGGGATGAAAGTTTGTATGATTTTTCTAAAGCTGATCTTGATAATTATGTAAGAGAAAATTCTAGAAATGATTTTATGTATATAAAGTATAATAGAGTTGAATTAGGTTTATCAGATGAATGGTATGAAAATCAGTGTAGGTCTTTAAACTGGAATGCGGCAGATATACAGAGAGAAGTGGATATAGAGTGGAGTTATGCTTCTTCTAGTTCTCCTTTTACAGAAGAAAGTTTGAAATTTATAAAAGAAAATCTAAAAGAACCAATATATTATAAGGTGATAAATAAAACCTATAAATTTTCAGTATATAAAGAAATCAAGGAAGATTACCCTTATGCTATAGGTATCGATATAGGAGGAGGTCTAAGTATAGATAATACTGTCGTAAACATTATAGACCCTAAGACTCTTGTTTCTCATGCTATATTTAAGTCTCCAAAAATATCCACTACTAAGTTAAAAATTTTATTAAAAATAATATTAACTGAATGGTTAAAAGAAGCGTTTATAATACCTGAAAGAAATAATTATGGTTTGCCGATTATAACCGATTTGTTAGAGCAAGAAGAATACTTCTCGATTAGGAATAGAATATTTTATTTTTATAAAGAATTCGAGACTGCCACTAAAACAGGCATAAAGAATATAAATGAATTAGGTTTTGACCATAGAAAAGAAAAGACAAGAATCTATGGAGTAAATACGACAGGAAACAGCAGAGAAGAGATGTTTGATTTTCTTTCAGACGATATAGTTGAAAATCCTCAATTCTTTTTTAACGATTTAGCGTACAGTGATTTAACTACTCTTGAGAGAAATAAAAAAAATAAAATAGAGCATAGATATGGGGAACATGATGATGTTATTCTTAGCTGGCTCTTGGTTAGATACGCCTCTCAGCAGACTACTTTTAAAAAGTTCTTTAAAACTTTTTTAGATAAGAAAAAAAACAATATTGTAGCAGATAAGATTAAAAAAATCTTAACTGGAGAAGAAGTTTATCAGTTTGAACCAAAGAAAAATTATACTAGCAGACTTGGAGAAATGATTTCAGATTTAAATAAAAGGTAAAAAATTATGGAAAATATAGGAATATACGATATGGAAACTGAATTAAAAAATAATATTGAGTTATATTATGAAGCAATAAAAACCGATCAATATGATACTATTTTTAATGATCTCACAAGCGAAAAGTTTATTGAGATGTTTTTCGAAAATAATATTAAAAATAGATTTTCTTTCAATGAAACAAATAAGATTAATTGTTTAAAAATATTACTCACGCAGTATGATATAATCTACAACAAACATTTAGAAGATACTTCTATCTTAAAAATCTTTGACGGAAAACAAAAGAGATTTCTTTTAAAAATTCTCTTTAATATCCTTAAAGAAGTCGGCATAGAAACAATAATTTCAGAAGATGAATGGAATGAACATTCTATTAGTTTTATAAGGAATAGTCTGATTCCGCTCTATAATTTCTTTGTAATGGGTTGCCAGAAGAATTTTATAGATTATGTATCTTTGAAAATATTAATGGAAAAAGACCTTATATTTAAAAAGTTACATTTAGAGATAAGTTCCATTTATTTTACAAAGAATCTTCAGAATGAAGTAAATAATTCTAGCAACGATTTTCTATATAAAAAGGTCTTAGCCATCGTTCAAGATATAGATAATGTTATAAATTTTGTGAATGATGAAATTAAAGAGATGGATTCTTTATCTTTCTTCAAAGATTTTATTAGTAAGATTGATGAGAGTTTATCTACTGACATTATTAAAAATCTTTTTGTTGGAAGTAAAAATAAAATATTTTTCTTTAATGATAAATTTAATAAAGATTTTTTTAAAGATTATTACAAAGTAAATTCTATTAGAGAAGATTTAAATATTAAAATTATAAATAAAATAAACTCCATCAAATTCTAAGGAAAAAAATGAAAAACGTCTCAAGGAAAACTGTAAAGTCTCAAGAAAGAAGAAAAAGAGTTAAAAAACAGAATAATATTTTAAGAGCTAAAGCCTATAAGAAAAGGTCGTTTAATAAAGCTGTAGAAGCTCTTAAAAAAGTAGAAAGTTCTAATAGTCGTATTTACTCTCAGATAAACGATATCTCTAATGAATTTAGGAATTCTTCCTTAGAAGATTTTGAAAGGAGAATATCTTCGGTAATATCTGCTTTAAACTCTCAATTAGAAAAACAGAAATTATCACATAATTCTGTTTTGATTGAAAGCATTAAGGGAAAGATTAAAAGATATGAAAATCTTAGAGAACAGATTATAAAAAGTAAATCTTTTAGTTTTTTATCTGATATAGATATAACCAAATATAAAGAAGACCCAAAATTATTCTTTACAAATATGTACAAGGTTGAAGAAAAATTAAAATCTGATAAAAATTATTCATATCATTCTATCTTAGATACTTTTGCAAGATATTCTAAAGAAGAAATTGTTTCATTTTCTAGTATCTTTGTCAGATTTGTTGAATATACTCTCAACTCTAACATCGAAGATAACTACTTCACTATATCTTACTTCCTCTCAATTTTCTTTTCTAAATCTGAAAGATTCATAAATAGTCTAAAAGATTTTGTTAATAAACAGAAAGAAAATAAAGTAGAAGAGAAATTGCTAGAAGAAGAAGAGCTAAATGTTGTTCATAGCAAAATTGAAGAAGATTTTAAGAAAACGGAAAATTATAAAAAATTAAAAGAAAGAGAAGAAATTAGTTATATGACTCCTCTTGACAAAAGTTAAAAAAAGAGAAAGAAATGGATAAAAATTTTTTTATTCTCAAGGACAACAATTACTTCGTAAATGTTCCTAATTTGAGAATTCTTATACCAAAGCAATATTTTGATGAAGATTATAATATTGCAGAATTTGTTACAAACGATACTATAAAAACAATCGGTTTAGTATTTTTTTCTATATCCAATAATTATGAATTTTCTCCTAAAGAAAAAATCTATTTACTACATCTTCCTACTTTCTTAGAATTAAAACCAGCCAGTATAGAAGAATATGTAGTTGATTTAAATGAGAAAACTGAATGTTATGTTCTTTTTTATACTAAAGATATGATTTTATGTCCTAATGAATTTGAACAGAGTGTTGATTTTGTTGAAAGATTTATTTCTAAGATGCTGCATGCTGGCAAAATTCCATCGATAGTAGGATATACTAATATATTCAATTATTATATAGACAGTATAAAGTTCCATTCTGTCAATTTAAGAATACCGAATCTTATATTAGAATCTATTATATCTGAGCTTGCACGATATAAAAAAGATATATCAAAAAAGTTTAGAACGGTGATAGGAGAAAGTAATTCTGTTAAAGAGACTGATTTTAAACTATTTAACATTAAAGACATTCCTCATATTTCTTCTAATTTTAGCGCTATAACTTTTGAAGACATGAATAGAGCCTTACAAGTTTCTGTTCAAAGAACTAAGACAGATAGTGACAAAATTTCTTCTCCTTTAGAGAAAAATATTATTTAAATTATACTGAATATTAGGTAACATTATATTAAATAATTTTCTTAGAAGAAAACTTAAAAAAAATAAGGAGATAAAAATGGCAATGCGTCCTTTAATAACTTCGAATATAATTGATAAGAATGATTATACGGAAGTTGAGCTACCAAAAGAAAATGTTTTTTTGTCGGTTATTACATCAGATAAAGGAAGAGATAGTGAGTTTTTAACTTTTAATTCTGTTTCTGATTTATTGAGAGAATTTACATTTGATGGTATACCTAATTTTAAAAAACATGGTCAAGCTATTTTTGATGCAATACAGGCTTTAGATGCTGGAGCTTCTGCATCAATTATGAGAGTTGTTCCAGATAATGCTTTTTTACCTAATGCAATTTTAGCTGTTCAGAGTTCAGCTAAAAGCTATGAGTTAAATGTTTCAGAAATTACTACTCCAAAAGAAGTTAGAACCGCTGAAGCAATAATCGCTTATAATTTTTCTTTAAAATTAAAAAATACTTCTCCATTTACTTTAAAGACAAAAGTAAAATTATATGGTCTTAATGATGTTAAAAATATAGTAGATTTTTTCAATGGAGAAAAAAATTTAACAGAGTTAAGTGATACTCAATTAGGTGAACCTATCAATAGGCATGATGAAAGTATTCAGATAGGAACTAGTGAAAATATTATAACAGTCGAAAGTGGTGAAGAAGTCGTTGTAGCCGGCACTTTTCTCAATGATTTTTTTACTCCTCTTGAACCAGAAGTTTCAAAAATTGTAGTACTTTTAACTGATGAATCTGATGTAAAAGGTTATGTTTCGACTAGACCATTCCTAAGTTCAGATATAAGTGCGGTTGTTGCTACTCCAGTTACCGATCCGCAAACAACATTACCTATTGATAGCAAGAACTTATTAATTAGACCAGTAGTAATTTCTAGTAAAAGTATTAATTCTAAAAATGAATTTGAAGCAGCTGTAAATAATCTTGAAGTTATTAGTACAGATTTATTTGATAGTAATGATTTTTCGAATCTATATCCTATCTTTGGATTTGCTGGTTTTTCAAAATCAAACGAAGAATTTTCAATTAAATTAGAGCCTTATGATGGCTTAGACAATAATTATTCTTTTAGATTGTATGAACTTACTGTCTATAAGAAAGATTTAGACGGAGAATTCAAAGTAATTTCTAATGGTGGTCCATTTATTGTATCATTTGATCCAGATGCTATGAGTTCAAGTCAAGAATCATTTTTTATTAAAGATGTGCTAGATAAGTATTTTGATGGACTTTCTTTCTACTTTAATGAAAAAGCTTATGAAGATTTTCTTAGTGAATTAGATTCTAATATCACTAGTGTCTTAGGTGCCTCTGTAAATCCTAGTCTTGTTGATTTTTTGTATAACAGTCAGTATAATAATCAGAGTAAGAATGGTTATGTTGAAGTTTTATCTATATTAACAAACATCTTAAGTGATAAAGAAGATATTTCCATAGATCTTCTTCCTTTGTTTGAAGAAAACAAATTAGTCACAAAGAATGGAACTGATTATAATATTTCTCATTTTAGTTTAGATAAGCAAGTAGTAGTAACTTCTCTTAATAGCAGTGAGAAAGATTTAGTTATTCCAGAATATTCTTATAGCATTAAAGATTTTAATTTTATTTTGAAAAATGGCGATTCTGGAGCTTGGGATGATGATACAAATGAAAGAGTAAATAAAATTGTAAATGGCTATCTCGGTTTGATTGATCCAAATATTCTAAATAAGAGATTATTACAAGTAGATTTGGTATCTGATAGTAATCAAAGTATTTTGATTAGAAATGCTATAGTTAACCTTATTAAGCAGAGAGAAGATTGTTTTGGTATCTTTGGATTATCTACCGAAGATTCAAAGATGTATCCAGCAAAATTATCGGCTCTGTTATCGAGTTATCCTTCTGATTCGTTTAGACTTTGTAGATACGCTCAAAGTTTTGAAGAAATTAGTAGAGTAACTAATAAAAGAATGAAAGTATCTTCTACTTATCATGCAGTTAAGAAAATAATAGACAATGATTTAACCTATGGAACATACAAAGCAGTAGCTGGTTTGAAGTATGGTTACTTAGGAAGTAAAGATATGAATGTTTCTTTCGTTCCAAATGAAAATCAACAAGAAGAACTTTATAAGAACAAAGTTAATTATGCTTTAAAAGATAATAATTCGACTTATTTCGAAACACAACTTACTTCTCAATTAAAGTCTTCTCCTTTGTCTGATATTCCTACTGTAAGAAACTTACTTAAACTTATTAGAAAGCTTGAATTAGCTAGTAGTGAATTTAAATATGAAGATATTTCTCAACCAGAAACAATAACAGAGTTATCTACTAAACTAAATAATATTCTTGATTCAGAAATTTTAAAGAAAGCTTATGGAAGTAAAAGTAAGATTACGGTATATGCTTCTGATTACGATATGAATAGAAAAAAATTAAGAATTAGAGTTGAATTGTATTCTCCTAAGTTCTTAGAACAAATAATTTTAGATTTTATAATAAATTAGAAGAGGAAAATTATGACAGATTTCTTTCAATCCTATCCAGCTATTAAAAACAGTATTTTTAACACTGGTTATGGGAAAATAAAAGAGATAGCTGATCCGTATATAACTGGTTATGGTTTTATAAAGTTCTATACAGGTAAGCTATTAACTAGTGAAATTGGCTTAGAACCAGATTTTTTCGATTTATTAGAAAGAACGTTTAAAGAAGTTAATGGTCTTCCTAGAATCGAATTAGGAACAAGCTCTGTACAAGGAGGATTTACCACAAATGAGCATCAATATCCTTCTGAAATAAGTAAAAACATTAATGAAATTACTTTGCGTTTTCAAGAGTTCAGTGGTGTTCCATATACGAAAGAGTTTAGTAAATGGGTTTCAGCTATTAGAGATCCTGAAACAGGTCTCTACTCTCTATCTAAACATGGAATAAAATATTACTCTGTTTCAATGCTATATATTATCACAAATCCTGGAATTGGTTCAAATTATGGTGATAGTAGAGCAAACTCTATTGAGTTCTCTTGTTTATTTACAGCTATGTTTCCAAAAGTTATTGACCTTGATAAATTCAATTATTCTGCTGGTGATCATTCTAATAACGAATTGGAACAGAATTTTGCTTGTAATATGCATGTAGGTACAAAGATAACAGATAAGGCGAAAGAGTATGTTAAGTCAACCGAGTTCTATGATAAGATTAAACTTTCTTCTCAGACAGTATATGATGATTTTAATTCTAGTAACTTTGATTATAAAAATAATCCTTTAGTCAATCAATCTGGCAATACAGGAGAAAATGGTTCTAATAATAAAGTAGTAATTCCATTCTTTTAAAAAAAAAAGAGTTATTCTAATTAGAATAACTCTTTTATTTTAAAGTTTTTTTAATACATTTTCAATATATTTAATACGAGATGGATTTGTTTCTTGAGAGATTTCATTCTTTAGTATATCATTTAAAAAAACTTTTCTAGACCTAAAATAACTATCGCTATTTCCGGTTATAGCCTCTAGTTTCTTATAGAATTCTGAAGCAACTTTTCCATAACCAAATTGTATAGGAAGAAAATCTGCGCCAGCTTCACTATAAAAATATTCAACAGTTTCATCTTTTTTGTTCTTAAAATATTTTTTATAGATATCTCTAAAGTCTAAATTAAATATATCATAAATATTATTTATCGCTTTAAAAAAGAAATTGCGATTTATTTTATAAGTGTAATATTTTCTCAATACATTAAGATAAATCTTGAGATTTATAATGTGACCTATTTCATGGAGTATTATGAAAACAATTTCCTTAACAGTAAAAGCATTTTTAGCTCTATTAAAAATATAATCATAATTAAGAAATAAAGCAAAACCAACTTTATTATTGAATTCAAAATCTAAGATATCATTTATAGGCTCTTTATCTGAAACATTTTTATTTTTCAAATATTCTTCAAGATCCTCTATTAGTTCGCTGTAATTAAATATCTGTATGAGAGCTATTTCTGAAAGTAGTCCTCTCTCACTATTGCGATCATAAACGCTATACTCTTTAATTCCACTATTTCTATTATTATAAACTACTACTGTAAAAAACTTTTTAAATTTAAAGAACGATTCTATAAGATTGTTGAGACTTTCAATTTCTTTTACATTTAAATTATCTCTTACAAGATTAGAAACTATCCTTTCAATATTGGAATTAAAATTTTTGATTTTATCATCATCTTTTATAATGTTACTTTCTTCTAATTTTTCCATTTTTTTCCTTTTGCTATAGAAAAGCCTCTTAAAATTAAGAGGCTTTTATAAGGTCATTAACTTCTTGGAGGTAACTGACCACTATTATTAGTAATTGTGATTACTGCTTGAAGTGGAGTGAATTCTTCAAAAGTATGTCTCTTAGTCATCATGATCGAAGGCACATTTGGCTTTTTAGGGTCTCTGTAACCACTCTCGACGTTATATGAATAAGCATAATACTTATAAGTCATTTGTTCTTCATCATTAGGATAGAAGAATATTCTTATTTCACCTTGAGGAATGTTTTCACTTGAAATTACATTAAAGAAGTTTGCTCCTTGATATGAACCTAAACTATAGTTAACATCAACACCTTCTTTTTCTACATTAGAACCGCTTCGATAATTCCAAGTAACATTCTTAACCAAAGCTATATCAAGAGGATTACCAGTAACTACAAAAGTACCACCAGGATATGAAGAATCGTTTCTCATTTTAATTGCTGCATAATCAATAATTCTCTTCAACTCTTCTAACCATTCCTGTGGTCTTCCAGCGTACTCTCTTGCAGGGAATACATCGAATTGATAAGCATAACCAACAGAAGCAGAACCTAGTTTATTAGTAATGTATGATTTCTTCAAGAAATTCCATGCTTCAAATTCTGTTTTCTGAGCAATATAAATAGACATAAGATCGACTGTTTTAATATGACCATCAATATTATAGAGAGCCATCAAGTCTTTTAAATACTCAACAGGAATTGCCGCATTGATGTGTTCTCCTGCTCCAATAATAACTTCTCTCTTATCAATATCAAATTCTGTTCCACCACCAAAATTATTATTGACACTAGATACATAGCCTTCAAAAGAAGCAGCGACAACTTTGCTAGAACCACTTACAGCTAAATTAAGAACTGAATTCTGGAAATTAACTCGACCAATAACAGTCGCTAAAATTCTTTCAGTACTTACAGTTGCTGTAAAACCACCACCGGCAGCGGTATAGGCAACCGCACCACTAGTAATAGAAGTAGGATTAGTAACTGTATAACCACTTCCAAGACTAACACTATCGATATCACCAGAAGTAGGAAGAGAAAAATCAATAACTCCATAAACAGTTCCGTTGATATCTGTTTTAAAATGAGCATCGACATCTATCAAAGTATCTGCCGCATGAAGATGTGTAGCACCATCATTAGCAGTATAACCATTGTTCAAGCTCACTCTTACTTTTGCAACAGAGAAATCAGCATCTAATTTATCAAATTCACCAGCTTTAGCAACTGCTGCACTCATTAATGTAGCTAAGTTACCGCCTTCTGAAGAAGAGAAATTGCCAGCCGTTACAGCAGCGCCATTTTCATCTTTACCAGTAAAAAGATTAATATAGTCTAATTCAGGGACTGAAACAAATCCTGAATAGATAGGTAATAATCCTGCTCCGGCTGAGAGTTGTCCATTAATAAATGCATCCCTAGTATATTTAGGAAGCTGATATCTTGTTCCTTGGCTATCAACATAGTAAGGAATCGAATAACGAATCCAGAAATTAGGTTTTTCAGCGACTTCCATTGGCATAGAATCTTTCAAAACCAATCTTGGGAAGAATTTTCTTAATAAAGAACCTTGAAGAGAAGCGATAGCACCAATGCTTCCTTCCTCGCTAAGCATTGTATCTACTCTACTGTTATTTAAAAGCTGTTCGAATAAAGGACGATGGTCAGCTTCAATACCTTCTGAAATAGCATTTGTATATTCTTCAAATAATACATTATCTGAAAGAATATTATCAAAATAACTACGACCTAAAGTTGAAATGTTTCTATTTGATGTAAAATAATCATTTACTTCTCTGATTACTTGACTTGCACCATCATTAGGAACATTAAGTTTTGTGTTTTCATATGTTATCATGTTTTATCCTTATTTTTTGTGAGGGTTAATTTATATATATGTTTCCTTTTAATAAACAAAAAAATTATTATTTTTCATCTCCAATATCTTTTAGTAATTCTTTTATAAAATTAATTTTCGCAAAGAAGCTAGAAGCTAGTATGTTGAGATCATTAATCGAAGCTTTTCGAAATTTATATAAAAATAAAAAATCTATATCTTCTCTTGTTCTAGTCAAAGATTCTAAAAAAATATTATAAGTTCTATCTCCAAGTTTATTTCTAATAGTATTATAGTTTTCTTTAATAAGGTTTGTCAACTCTTCAACAGAATTAGAAATATTTTTAAATATAAAAAAAAGTTCTTGTCTAATCTTTTTTTCTCTCAAATCTATTTCTCTAGGGGCTTCGTCTTCAGGATTACTAACTCCTTCAGTATCATCTTCCGGTTTATATTCTCCGCTATTCTCTTCCTCATCACTATCTTCGGTATCATCCTCTGGTTTATCTTCAGAAGCGTCTTTCTCTTCAGGCTTTTCTTCTTTGGCATTTAAATCTTTATCATTCT
>Ga0172369_10005008_pt1 | contig 16512 bp, 12 predicted proteins | sample LakKiv25m_FD_114539 | JGI IMG/M metagenome (GOLD analysis project Ga0172369, IMG submission 114539) | Freshwater microbial communities from Kabuno Bay, South-Kivu, Congo - kab_022012_11.25m | ecosystem: Environmental > Aquatic > Freshwater > Lake | place: Democratic Republic of the Congo...
GGAAACTCATCTTCATCCCCTTCAGGAAGCTTTTGTCACCCACGGCGCGGTTCAGTGCGGTTTTTGTATTCCCGGCCAGATCATGACTTCCTATGCCTTGCTGGAACAGAACCAGGCTCCCACCTCCGCCGAGATCCGCTATGCCCTCAAAGATACACTCTGTCGCTGTGCCGGATATCCAGCCATCATTAGCGCCATCCAGTCCGCTGCAGAATCCCTGCATACTGGTCATCCGGTGGCTCCTGCAAAAATAAGTGTGGAGAATGAAGCCAACAGGGTTATCGGGCAGATCCATATCCGTCCTGATGCAGTTGAAAAGGTGACCGGCAAGACCATTTACACCGATGATCTCAAATTTGGTCAGATGTTGTTTGCAGCAGCAAAAAGGGCGGGTGTGCCTCATGCCATCCTGCGCTATCTTGATATCAGCAAAGCCAGGGAACTGCCCGGTGTGGTATGTGTTCTTACCGCCCGGGATATCCCCGGTGAACACAATCACGGTCTGGTAATACCGGATTGGCCTTCCATCGTAGGCGTCGGGGAACGGGTTCGATATGTCGGCGATACCCTGGCGATCGTGGCAGCCGAGACCAGCGAAATTGCCAGAGCAGCCCTGGACCTGATCGAATTTCAATTGGAAGAACTTCCTGTGGTGAGCGATCCGGTTCAATCTCGAAATTCAGATGCGCCTGTTCTGCATAACGATGGAAATCTACTCAAGCATATTAAAGTAAGAAAAGGCGACATGCCGGCTGGCTTTGAAAATGCAGACGTTATCCTCGAACATACTTTTTACACACCCATTACGGACCATGCCTTTCTTGAACCCGAATGCAGCATTGCCGTACCGACGAAGGATGGGCGCATGAAGATCTATGTCGGTTCCCAGATCCCGTATTCCGACCGCCAGCAGGTGGCACGGTCTCTTGGCTGGGAGGATGAACGCGTTCGGGTCATCGGGCAATCGATGGGTGGAGGCTTTGGAGGCAAGGAAGATATCATGGGGCAGATCCACAGCGCCCTGCTTGCCCAGGCTACCGGTCGCCCGGTCAAGTTGCTGTTCGACCGTCGTGAGAGCCTGATGGTCCATCCCAAGCGGCACGCCACTCGCATCAAGATCAAACTTGGCGCTAAAAAAGATGGTCGATTGACTGCGGTGGAGACCGAATTGTACGGGGATACCGGTGCCTATGCCTCCCTCGGAGAGAAGGTCATGACACGTGCAACCACCCATTCAGCGGGTCCTTATGAAGTCCCCAATGTCTGGGCGGACTGTTACGCCATGTATACCAACAATCCACCGGCCGGGGCGTTCCGTGGTTTTGGGGTCCTGCAATCGGCTTTTGCGGTTGAAAGCATGATGGATATGCTCGCCGAAGAATTAAAACTGGATCCGGTCGAAATTAGGCGCATGAATGCCTTGAAAGTGGGCAGCATTACCAATACAGGTCAGGAGTTGCGCGATAGTGTCGGTCTGACGGAGTGTATCGATAAGGTCAGCCAGGAAGTGCAACGCCGCGCCGGTCCGGATGCGTTCTTACCACATGTAGTGAACGGAAATTTTGTCCGATCATGGGGATTTGCGGTCGCTTATAAGAACACCGGTCTGGGCGGAGGCGCTCCGGATAGATCAGGTGCTGAAGTGGAGTTGTACCCGGATGGAACTCTGGAAGTCCGCACCTCTTCTGCCGAGCTGGGGCAGGGACTCGTGGCGGTATTGCAGATGATCGTTGCTGAAGAGATGGGTGTAAAGATCGGGGATGTTCGTATTCTGGTTATGGATACCGATCTAACCCCGGATGGGGGACCAACGACTGCCTCGCGCCAGACCTATGTCACAGGTAACGCAGCCCGCCTGGCTGCCAGGTCTTTGAAGCAAGCCATCGCATCAACTCTGGCGGAAAAATATGATGTCTCACCCGAACGGGTTGAGTTCATTGAAGGGCTGGCTCAGGTTGATAGGAGAAAAATCCCGCTGGGTTCGGTTGTGGAGGACATGAACGCTTCTGGACAGGCAGCCCGATCCCTTGTGGAGTATTGGGCTCCTGAAACAAAACCCCTCGGTCAGGGTGGCGATATGCACTTCGCTTTTTCCTTCGCTGCCCAGGCTGCCGAAGTGGAAGTGAACACGAACACCGGAGAAGTGCGCGTGATCCAGGTCATTTCCGCCAACGATGTTGGACGGGCTATTAATCCGCTTGGTTTGCAGGGACAGGTGGAAGGGGGCGTGATGATGGGCTTGGGACACGCCCTGACCGAGAAATTCATTGTCGAAAAAGGTCGGGTGATCACGGACCGACTCGCCCGATACCGCATTCCCTCCATAACCCTGACACCTGAGATCACCTCTTTCATCGTGGAACATCCCACCCTTGAAGGCCCTTATGGCGCCAAGGGTGTGGGTGAAATTGTCAGCATTCCTACCATCCCGGCGATCACAAATGCCATTTATAATGCAGTTGGAGTCCGGATCGATCACTTGCCCGTGGACCAGGAATCACTTCTTTGGGAGCTCAAAAAGAAAAATGGATAAATTCATTGGATATAAATGTTCAATTTGTGAAACAGAATACCTTCCCGGACAGGTCACGTATACCTGTCCATTGGATGGGGGCAATCTGGATGTGATCCTGGATTATGCCGGTCTGAACAAGAAATATCAGCCAGCTGACATCACCACGCGCACGGATGGATCCCTGTGGCGTTATCTACCCCTTCTGCCTGTCTATGATCCAAACGCGGATGAAACCCCGCTCAGGACCGTGGGCTGGACGCCTGTCTTTAAATTACAATCCTTAGCATCCAGCCTGGGTCTGAAGCACCTGTGGTTGAAGGATGAAAGCAAAAATCCGACCGCTTCCTTCAAGGATCGCGCCAGTGCGATCGTAGTTGCCCGAACCCGCAAGCTGGCAGGTCAGGATGGCATTCCTCCCACCCTGGTGACAGCCTCCACGGGCAACGCCGGTGCCGCCCTGGCAGGGATGGCTGCTGCTGTCGGTCAGAAAGCGGTCATTTTCGCTCCGAAAAGCGCACCTCCGGCAAAAGTAGCCCAATTACTGGTCTTTGGAGCCCAGGTTCTGCTGGTTGATGGCACCTATGACGATGCCTTTGATCTAAGTATCCAGGCTTCCAACGCCTTCGGCTGGTACTGTCGTAATACAGGTTATAATCCTTTTACAGTGGAGGGCAAAAAGACCGCCGCTTTTGAGATCTGGGAATGGTTTGATAAACATGTTCAGAATCAAAAGGATTCGAACAGGAAACCCGGATTGACGATCTTTGTCTCGGTCGGGGATGGCAATATCATCTCAGGTTTGCACAAAGGTTTCAAAGACTTGCAGTCTATCGGCTGGTTGGATTGGATGCCGCGCATCATCGGGGTTCAGGCGGAAGGTTCAGCCGCGATCTCGAACGCATTCCATTCCGGGGTCGAAAAAATTACGCCGGTTTCAGCAACAACATTGGCAGACAGCATTTCGGTCGACCTGCCGCGTGATGGCATACGGGCTGTCCGGGCTGCCCGACAGACAGGCGGGACCTATATCAACGTGCCCGACCAGGAAATATTGGACGCCATCTCCGGGCTGGGGAAGGTGGGGATCTTTGCAGAACCTGCTGGTGCAACCGCCTATGCAGGTCTGGTGGCAGCAGTCAGGCAAAACCTGGTGGACCCGGATGAGGCGATCCTGGTGATGAATACGGGTAGTGGTCTAAAAGACGTAAAAGCAGCCATGCAATCTGTCACAAGCGCACCTATCATTGAGCCAACCCTGGAGGCGGTAAAAAGATTCCTATGAATAAGAATTGGAGCAGGGAAGCGCGTTATCTCTCACTGGGTTTTTTTGTCATCTTATTTTTGTTGGGTGCCTGGTATATTCGCGAACTATTTAAACCATTAATAATCGCAGGGTTGATCGCTTATATCATCAACCCTGCAGTGGACGCCATCAAGAATCGGTTCAAACGTATGTCTCACGGGCTGGTGGTGAACCTGGTCTATTTTACCGTGCTGGCTGTTACCCTGGCGATCCCGGTAACCTTGTTCCCGGTCCTGCTGCGGGAATTCCAGAATCTCATCACCGATCTCCAGGATCTGCCTGCTTTGATGCAATCCTTTTTCAATAAGCCGCTCGTGATTGCGGGCTTTTCCATTAATCTCGCTCCGATGATTCCGAATTTTGGAGACACGTTTAACACCTTTCTCAACACCATCCCGGGAAATCTGCTGCATATCCTGGAATCTACATCCTTGTATGCGGGTTGGTTCCTGATCATCCTCGTCACCATCTATTATCTATTGTTGGATTGGAATAAAGTGCGCCGCTGGCTCAGCCTTATCCCGCCTCGCAAATATTATTGGGACGGAGTCCATCTGTATATGCAGGTCAAACAGGTCTGGTCCGCCTACTTGCGAGGAACGCTGGCGCTTATGTTCATTGTGGGTTCTGTATTCACCATCGTTTACCTGGCCATTGGTCTGCCAGGCGCTATGGTGATCGGAATCCTGGCAGGTCTCTTGAGCCTGATCCCTGAGCTGGGTCCTTTTATTTCCGCGGTCATTGCAGCCTCGGTAGCCCTGGTTGAAGGGTCATATTTCCTGCCGATCTCAAATTTCTGGTTTGCGATGCTGGTCATTGTAATTTACATCGTTTTGATCAACCTGAAAAGCTTGTGGTTGCGCCCGCGTATCATGGGGCGCAGTGTGCATCTTCACGAGGGTCTTGTTTTTGTCGCCATCATGGCAGCCATCATCTTCCAGGGAGTCTTGGGTGCTCTGATCGTCATCCCCATGATCGCTTCTGCTGTGGTCATCACCCGCTATTTACGCCGCAGGATCATGGGACAATTTCCTTTCATAAATCGTGGCAGAAATTATTATGACGTTCTCAGTGGGGTGAAGAAGAAACGGTTTCAGAGAAAAAAAATTAACACGAGTGGGAGAACGAAATGATTGAAAAAAGGATCACCTATTCGATCATCGCACCGATCTTCAATGAGATCGAAAGCCTCCCGGAACTTTACCGGAGAGTAACTGCCACAATGGAAAGGGTTGGTGAACCATGGGAGTTGATCCTTGTGGACGATGGCTGCACCGATGGTTCCACCGACAGCATCCTTGCGCTGGCGGAAAAAGATAAGCACGTCCGGCCGTTGATCTTTGCCCGAAATTTTGGGCACCAGATCGCTGTTACAGCCGGATGGGACCATGCCAGGGGTCAGGCGGTAGTCATTATTGACGCAGATCTCCAGGATCCTCCGGAAGTTATCCCGGACCTGATCGAAAAATGGAAGGAAGGTTACGAGGTGGTGTATGCTGTGCGATCGGAAAGGGAAGGCGAGACTTGGTTCAAGAAAATGACGGCAGCCATGTTTTACCGCCTGATCTATCGCATTACGGATGTCAAGATCCCCCTTGATACTGGTGATTTCCGTTTATTGGATCGCAAAGTGGTCGATGTCCTTAAGAATATGCGTGAACGTCACCGATTTCCACGCGGCATGGCTGCCTGGGTTGGATTCAAACAGGTCGGTGTGGAGTATAAAAGGGCGGTCCGCTTTGCTGGTCAAACCAAGTATCCATTTAAGAAAATGCTCAAGCTGGCGCTGAACGCCATCACGGGCTTTTCGTATTTCCCCTTACAGATCGCTTCCTATCTGGGGTTCATCTCAGCGAGTGTTAGTATTGTTGCCATCCCGGTCGTCATTATCCTGCGTCTGACAGGATCCCAGGCTTTCACCGGTCAGGCTTCAACCCTGCTTGCGGTACTTTTCCTGGGGGGAGTCCAATTGATCTCATTGGGCATTCTGGGTGAATATATTGGTCGTCTTTATGACGAAGCCAAAGGCAGACCCTTGTACGTCATCCGGAATTTACCCGAAGATTGATCCAGCAGGTAAAAAGAATTGGATATACGTCAATTGATCGGGCGGGAGATGGATCCCGCCCTGATGAAAGATCATGGAACGATCCCCTGGGATGATCCGGATGTCAGCCGTAGAATGCTCAAGGAGCATCTTTCTCAACGCTATGATGCTGCCAGCCGGCGAACGAGCATCATTAAAAAGCATGTCAATTGGATCCACCATTTTATCCTGAATGAACAGCCCTCCAGAATTTTGGACCTGGCTTGCGGTCCCGGTCTGTATTCATTCCGCATGGCCATGCTTGGACATGAATGTGAGGGCATTGATTTCTCACCTGCTTCCATCGATTATGCCAATGCAAGGGCGAAAAAGGATCATCTTTCCTGCAAATTTCGCCGGGAGGATATCCGAGCTGCAGATTATGGTGAGGGTTTTGACCTGGTAATGCAGGTGTTCAGTGAGTTCAACACCTTTGATCCCGAAGATGCCTGCCTGATATTGAACAGATCCTGGCAGGCTCTCAAACCGGGTGGCAGGCTCCTTCTGGAGGTTCCCAATTTTGATGCTGTGGAGCAATTGGGCAACCAGCCATCGGTCTGGTACACGGAAAGGCAGGGTATTTTCTCAGATGAACCCTACATCTGCCTGACAGAAAGCTTTTGGAACGAAGAAGATGCCCTGGCGATCGAGCGATATTACGTGATTCAGAACGACAGCGGGGAAATAAAGCTATTCATCAATACCACCCGGGCTTACGAAGAGCAACAATTTGCTACTTTTCTGGAAACAGCCGGCTTCTCGAAGATCGAATTTCATCCATCACTGACTGGCAGCCGGGAACAACAGCTTGATGGGATGATTGTGATCCTGGCTACCAGATAAAAAGGAGCGGATGGGGGTCTCCCATCCGCTTGTTAACCTTAGTGAACTATAGTTACGATTTGCTGATCTTAGCATTGATCTTCGAGAGAAGAACGGGAAAGACCAAATAAGTTTTGGGTACGTCTGGCTCTTTTTTCTCATGGGAGCCAGGAATAGTTACCCGAACTTCCCTCCATTCAGTACTTCTACCAAAGTTTCGATTCGCACCTCCTTGTCACTAGAAGCGTTCCATCATTTATATGATACAAGGAAATGATATGAATTACATTAAAAAAACCCTACAATCACCCAACGGGAAACCTGCTATTTCCAACCCCAAAATACCGCTGAAATGGTATAATTGCAGTTGTCTGACAACTACTTTTTTACAAGATTAGGAGACCCCTGGAATGACAAGCATAGACCTGACAGTTGATAAATCCAGACGTGCCCGTGCAATTGAACGTGCGCGTCAAAAGAAAATTATCATCCCGACTTACACTCAAATGAAAGACCCTGCCAAAATTCCAGCCAGGGTCAAGGAATCCCTCAAAGATGTGGGTCTTTGGGATGTCGATCCACGCAATCTCTTCCGTATTACCTGGCACAACGAGCCAAAGGTCAAAGGCGGTGCTTTTGGAGGAGTTAATTATCTAGAACTCCCATCCTCGCTGACAGGTGTCTCTGCCCGAATTGTGGTCCTGGTAGGGAAATGGTTTCCAACCGGTGCCCACAAAGTGGGTGCAGCCTTCTCGTGTCTCGTTCCCAGGTTGGTGACTGGTCAGTTCGATCCCACCACACAGAAAGCCGTCTGGCCCAGCACAGGGAATTATTGCCGCGGTGGGGCTTATGATTCAGCCCTGCTGGGCTGCGAATCGATCGCCATCCTGCCTGAAGGTATGTCACGCGAGCGTTTTGAGTGGCTGGCCAGCATCGCTGGTGAGACCATAAAGACTCCGGGCAGCGAATCCAATGTAAAGGAAATTTTTGATAAATGCTGGGAATTGCGTAATTCCGGACAGGACCTGATGATCTTTAATCAATTCGATGAATTTGGGAATTACCTCTGGCATTATGAGATCACCGGGCATGCCATGCAGGAAGTATTCGAGAAAATTGGTGGTTCCAAAGGTCGTTACCGTGGCATGGCATCCGCAACCGGTTCTGCCGGAACGATCGCCAGCGGCGATTACATGAAGAAGCTCTTTCCTGACAGCAAGATCGTCGCCAGCGAAGCACTGCAATGCCCGACTTTGATGGAAAATGGCTTTGGCGCCCATCGGATCGAAGGTATCGGCGACAAGCATGTACCCTGGATCCATAATTCCAAGAATACCGACATGGTCGTGGCCATCGATGATAACGCTGTTGTTAACCTCTCCCGTTTGTTCAACGAACCGGCTGGTAGAAAATACCTTGCAGCAAAGGGAGTGGATGAGAAGACGATCTCCAATCTCGATCTGTTGGGATTTTCAGGGATTTCGAACGTTTTGTCCGCCATCAAGGCTGCCAAGTACTATGAGATGGATGAGAACGACGTCATGATCACGGTTCTGACCGATTCGATGGAACTGTATCGTTCACGTCTGACGGAAATGCATGCCGAATTCGGTGAATATTCCGAGACCGACGCAGCCGCAGACTTTGCCCGTTACCTCCATGGTCAATCCACCGATAATCTTCTCGAGCTGCGCTATACAGATCGCCGCCGTATCCATAACTTGAAATACTTCACCTGGGTTGAGCAGCAGGGCAAAACTTATGAAGAGATCCAGACGATGTGGTATGAGCCGGATTATTTCAGCGGTGTCCAGGAGCAGGTCGCTCAGATCGATGACCTGATAGAAGCCTTCAATAGGGATGTTGGCATTTCATAAAACACTTTAAAATTATTGGATCTTTACCGGGGTTGGAATATGGTTCCAACCCCGGTTGCTGTATATTGAGTCAATTTCATAATTGGTGTAAAGTTAACCCATGTTAAGCGCAAATTCCCTCGTACTGGTCTGCCTGCTTCCCAATCCGAGAGATCTTGAGATCGCCCGCCTGCTGGGCTGGTATCGCATCCCGCTGCGCACTGCACCCAAACTGGTGTCGGTGGATTACCTGGCTTTCTACCAGCCCGCATCATTTGGTGAAGGGGGTTCCCGCATCAATTTTGTGGCCGAGGTTCGTGGTCAGGAGCTGACGACCCGCTCCGAGCTTATGCGGGATGAACCGCATCATCCGCACGCTGGTGAGGAATACTACAAGATCCAGATCGGCAGCCTGGAAAAACTGGCGAACCCGATCCTGGCTGAATCATGGAAACGATTGACCTTTCTCTACACCACCGGGGAATACATTTTTCAGGCGCGCACCCTGAACGACCTGGTGGTCAGGAGCGTGGAAAGACAGTCCCTTTGGCGGGCTTTGCGGGAACGGGCTGCCTCAAACCAGGTCTATCAGACTGGACAGGACGACATCGAATTGGATGATTCGCTCCTGGCTTTGTTATTGGGTTTCAAACAGATCTCAGAGCCCCCAGAATAAAACCAATCCTGCCAGGATGACAACAAATAAGATCGTTGTAAGGGGAAATCCCACTTTTAAAAAATCCTTGTAGGAATACCCTCCGGACCCCATCACAATGGTATTGACGGGATGTCCGAGAGGTGACACGAAGGCCAGCGAGCAGCCCATGGCGATCGCCATCAACACCATCCTTGCGTCCAATCCGGCAGATTTGGCGATGGCGATCCCTATCGGAGCCAGGATGATCGGTGCTGCCGTCTGCCCCGACATGATATTGGTCAGCACAAAAGTGACCAGCAGAATTGCCGCGATCAGGAGGAGAGGTGCGGCATGGTTCGAGATCGTCATCAGAGATTGGACAAATTGATCGCTCAAGCCACTTGAGGCAATGGCGGTACTTAAAGGCCAGAATCCAGCGATCAGGAAGATCCCGCTCCAATTGATCGATGCGTAGGCTTCATCCATGCTCAAGCAGCCGGAAAGGATCATGGCAACAGCTCCAGCCAGGCTCACCAATGAGATCGGATACCAGTTGGTAATTCCAATGATAAGAGTTATCAAGCCTATGATACCTGCCAGGCGTGCTTTGTTGGGGTGGAGGATCGCATCCGGGTCTTCCTCGAGAAAAATAAAATCATGATCCCGGTTGAGCATGCTCAAATTCCTGGCATTCCCTCGAATAAGCAATCCGTCCCCACTTCGCAAAGGCATTCCTGCGAACCCTATGTGAATGGGTTTACCTGACCGCCATAATGCCAGTACGGTCAGGTTGTATTTCTCTCGAAAATGGATCTCGCGCAGCGTCTTGCCTATGACCCTCGAATGAGGAGCCAGGGCAATCTCCGCCAGGGTCGACTCGCTAAATAAGATCTCCCTGGTAACGGGTTTTTCAAGCATTAAACTTAACCCAAAATACTCCAGGGCTTCCGGGTCTGGTTCGCCTTGCGTCAGCAGGATGTCCCCTTCTTTGATCTGCGTATCCGAGGAAGGAGATGAGATGAAATTTCCATCGCGGGTGATCCCGATAACATTTACGCGCACTTTTTTGCGCCATTCTCCATCCCGTATCGTCAAACCAGCCATCCCGGAGCCGTGCAGCACAGCCACCTCCCACAGTGAAGAATTAATTTGATAAATATTCATAAGTTCTTCGCGCTGTATGTGAAATTGCTCAACCTGTCCAGCTGGATTACGCTTTGGAAGGAGCTTTCTCCCAACATACGTCATGTAGAAAATGGTGACGAGAACGATTGGAATGCCGATCGGAAGAAATTCCAACAACCCAAATGGCTCAAACCCGGCGTCTTTGAGCGCGCTGCTGGCAATAATATTTGAGGTCGTGAACAGGGTTGCCATGCCGCCTGCAATGACACCGAAAGCCAATGGCATCAACAAGCGCGATGGGGGGATTTTATTCTGACGAGAAAGGCTCATGCTGGCTGGCAGGAGTACCGATAACGCTGCTATATTGTTCATGAATAGCGAAAGAACAGCGCCGGAGGTCATGATCGCAGTGATCAGACGGTTCTCACTGTCACCTGCCATCTTCTTCATCAACTGTCCTAGTTTGTTGGAGATCCCGGTTTGATACAAACCTTCTGCAATAATGGAAATAGCCAGGATCGTCAGGACGGCTGACCCGCTGAAACCTGCCAGAGCTTGCTGTGGATTGACCAGGCGGGTTATTCCCAGGATGACCAGGGTCAACAGCGCTACAAGGTCGGGGCGGATCCAGCCGCCTGCCAAAACGATGGTTGTGATGATTGTTATCGCCAGGGTGACCAAAGCCTGATTTGTCATGGAATTATTATAACTTGTCTTGATTATCTTATTTTATGATGTAAACTATGGAAGAAATTAATGGAAGGAATATTTCAAGACACCCATCTGGTTGGATGTCTTGAAACGTTTGATTAATGGATCTGCAGGAGTACACTTATGTTATTGATCAAGAATGGCACCATCATCAGCGCAACCGACACGATCAAAACGGATATCCTGGTGGAAGATGGCAGGATCCTTTCTCTGGAAACCCCCGGAAAATATGACCAAGACCGGGTGGATGAGATCATTGACGCCACTGGAAAGCTTATCCTGCCAGGTGGAGTGGATGCCCATACTCATTTTGATCTCCCCATGTTCGGGACGGTCTCCTCGGATGACCATTATACGGGTCATAAGGCGGCTGCATTTGGGGGCACGACCACGGTTATCGATTTTGTCCCGCTGGAATCCGGACCATCTGAGGATGCTCTGGACCGCTCAGTGGATATCTGGATGGAAAAAGCTGCCAAGGCTGCCATCGATTATTCCTTTCACATGAACCTTTCCCGTTATGATGAACGCCTGGAAGCCACCATCCCAGGGTTGGTCAAGAGGGGCATTACGACACTTAAAGTGTTCACGGCTTACAACAACCGCCTGCGACTGGAGGATGGCGATATTTTTCGAGCTTTGCGCATAGCCAAAGATAATGGCATGCTGGTGATGGCGCATTGCGAGAACGGGGATGTCATCGAATTGCTTATCAGGGAAGCACTCCAAGCCGGACATCGGACTCCCGAATGGCATGCCCGTACACGCCCAGCCTGGGGGGCAGTGGATGCGACCTTGCGCATGGCCTCCCTGGCTGCCCAGGCTGACGCCCCGGTGTATATTGTTCACATGAATGTCGCTGGCGAAGTGGATATGTTGGAATATTCCCGTTCGCGTGGTGTGCGCGTCATGGGTGAAACTTGTCCGCAATATTTATTTTTTACCGAATCGAATTTGAGCCGTCCGGATGGCGCCAAGTGGGTTTGCTCGCCTCCCATGCGTACAACCCGGGACAATACCCGCTTATGGGAGGGGTTGGCAAATGGAACCCTGCAAACGCTGGCTACCGATCACTGCCCGTTCTTCTTCGACGGGACTACCTCGATCCCTTACGAGGGTAAACAGATCGCCATCCCAGGAAAGGAACTGGGTGCAGGTGATTTTACGAAAATTCCCAACGGCTTGCCAGCAGTGGGTGACCGTCTACCCATCTTATGGACGCATGGCGTTGGTTCGGGTAAGATCTCTGCCAATCAATTTGTCGCCCTCACCAGTACCAATCCTGCCCGTATCTTTGGACTTTATCCTCGAAAGGGTGTCATCCAGCCTGGATCGGATGCCGACCTGGTCATTTGGGATCCGAACAAGAAGGTTAAATACGGTCTTGCTATTGCGAAGCATCGAACTGATCATAATTTGTTTGAAAACTGGGAGTTGACCGGTTTCCCCGAAAAAGTGTTTCTGCGCGGAAGTTTGATAGTGGAAGCTGACCAATGGCTTGGCAGGTCAGGCATGGGGGAATTTATCAAGCGCAAAGCGGGGGCAGATGTATTATAGGCAGGGACTCTTTGGTTACTGGATCAAATTCAAGATCCTTGGAGCAATTCCATTAATCGAGGATGTTCGCCATATATTCCCCGGTACTTCTCAGGTAAAAGGGCTGCGATCCGGCACATGATCTCATCAGTGTACTGGTCAAGAGCTTTATCCCGGTCTTTGGTCGGCAGGGGGGGTAATGTGAACGTGGGTCCCCCGGTGACAGTTATGAATGAGCGCTTTAATTTCTTGAGATTTCCCAGGATAACCTTGTCCTCAGTCCCGGTGATCGCCACCGGGATAATGGGGTACCCTGCTTTGGCTGCCAGGTAGCTGACACCAGGTTTTCCCTCGATCAGCGCACCTGTGCGGCTGCGAGTCCCTTCGGGGGCAATCACCAGCACCTGGCCCTGTTTCATGCGTCCCATGATCTCCCGCAGCGCGGGCAGGTCCGGGTTGAAGCGGTCAATAAAGATGAAATTTAGTTGCGTGCCAAGCCAGTGGATCCAGCCGATCTTGCCCCACTTCTCCGCCACCAGGATAAATAGATCCCAGCGATTAAGCGCATAGTACGCCATGATGATATCCAGAATTCCGATGTGATTGGTGGCGATTACAAAAGTTCCTGATGTGGGGATATTTTCCCGGCCAAAAACTTCCACTCTGGCCACCATCCCGATCACAACCCGGATCAAAAGTCGCAAGAATTTACGCATTTATTGCAGCAATTCCTTCAAACGTGGGTGGTCGGTATATACGCCGCGGTATTTTTCGGGCAGCATGGCAGCGATCTGGCACATGATCTCATCTGTTGCCACGCGCAGGGATGCCTCACGATCCTTGTTGTTGATGGCTGGCAGGTTGAAGGGGGTGCCCACCCGTATGATAATGTGAGAGCGCCGTAAATGTTTAAAGTTGGATTTGATCAAGCGATCTTCAGTGCCGGTCAGGGCAACAGGAATGATCGGAATGTTCACTTTGCTTGCCAGGTATGCCACCCCAGGTTTTCCCTCCTGGAGTGTTTCGCTTTTCGAGCGCGTTCCTTCTGGAGCGATTGCCAGCAAGCCACCAGCCTTCAACCGGCGCAGGATCTCTTTCATGGCATGGATATCTGCTTCAAAGCGGTTAAGCCATATGGCTCCCAGGGCTCTGCCAATCCGTCCGTACAACCAGTGGTCCTTGTATTTCTCTGCTGTGGGCAGGATGATATCCTCCCGGTCGAAAAGAAAATAGAGCAGGGCAGAATCGAGACGGCCGAGATGGTTGGATGCGATGATGTATTGTCCTTCCGGAAATTTATCCATACCGATGATCTCGATGTGGGCAATTTTGGGAAAGATGAAGCGCAGGATTGAACGGATGGTTTTTTGTTTCATGGTATGTATTGTATGCTGTGTTTCCTGATAATGCAACAGGAGGATACGAATGGATCTTTGAACTAAGTCTCCACCCGTTTTAGTATATGGGTCAGGATGGTTGCACCACTTCCCCCGATGTTCTGTGCCATTCCGATCCTCGGGTTCTTAACCTGGGTCTCGCCGCATTCACCCCGCATTTGTTGAATGATCTCAACCAGTTGGTAAACGCCCGTCGCTCCCACCGGGTGTCCCCGTGCTTTCAACCCGCCGCGCGTGCAGACCGGCAGGCGTCCCTGTGGCAGGATCGCTCCATCCAGTCCCAGGCGCGGACCCTGGCCGCGTTCGGCGAATCCGCAGGCTTCCAGTGAGAGAGCCGACATGATCGAAAAAGCGTCATGCAGTTCAAAGAAGTCGATATCACTCGCTTGCAGGCCGGCTTGCAGGTAGGCGGATTTTGCTGACTGGTGGGCTGCCTTCAGGAACAAAGCATCCACCCTGTCATGGATGGCCAGGGTATCTGTGGCAGATGTGGAAGCAGCCACCACGATCCTGGGTCCATTTCGCAAACTTTCAGCCGGGACCAACAGAATGGCAGCCGCCCCGTCACCGACCGGAGATGCATCCAGCAGGTTGATGGGTGAAGCGATCATTTCAGCTTTTTCAAAACTCTCGTGCGTCACCTTCATGTGCAGTCGTGCAAATGGATTGTGCATGGCATTTGCATGGGCATTGATCGAAAAAGGTGCAAAATCAGCGTGCTTCCAGCCAAATTCAAACATATAGCGCTGCATGATCAAAGCATTCAGCCCTACAAAAGAGATGCCTTGTTCCCCTTCATAATCTGCATCTGCCGCGCTTGCCAGGGCTGCTGTCACATCGTGGGGGTGGCTGTCGGTCATTTTTTCAACCCCCAGCACAAGCGCCGATTCCATCTGGCCGCTTGCGATCGCCATTACGCCGCTTCGAAATGCAGCTGCTCCGGAGGCGCAGGCTGCCTCAACTTTGACGGCTTCCACATTGCGGAGACCGCTCCAGTCGGCGATTAAAGCGCTCAGATTGTTCTGCTGGTCGATCATACCGGACAGCATGTTCCCAACGAATAGACCATCGACGCTCAAACGGCTTGCATCCCCCATGGCAGCCAGGATCGCTTCCCCGGCCAGCTCGCGCAGGGAAAATTCCCAATGTTCATCGATCCTGGTTTGTCCGATCCCTATGATTGCTACTTGACGCATGATCCTCCTGAATGATCACATTGAAATATAAGCATTTTACCCGAGTAAGGTAAACCCTTGCAAGCTTGACTTGGTTTGAATGGTAGTCGAATCGTGACGATTGATCGACTTTCCAGCTTGCATCGTTGGCAGGTGGAGAGTATGATCAATATCATGAAGACCTCTTTTAAAAAGGATCAAACCAAGGAAAGCCTTTATCAGGAAAGTGTATTAAAGGAACTTTTAAAACTGGGTCCGATTGGCCTGGCAACAGAGAAATTTATGCGCCAGCGCAAGGTCGGTCTTAAATTTCGTAATCAGAAGAACAGCGGAGCATCCTGGACATTGGCTGGCAATATCCATCTCAATGCCAATCATTTTTCGCTGGATTCAAAGCCGGAAAACCCCGGCATGCTCAGCCTGGTCGTCCATGAAGCCCACCATTTGAAGCAGGGTCTCCTTATTGCGCTGTCCGTGTATGGAGAGCTGGATGCCTGGCAGGTCGGGTTCAACTTTTATAAGGAAATGACCGGTTCACAATTAAACCCGATCCTTGTGGAGCTGATGGAGCTGCCCCTCGGCTTTTCACGCCCGGTATTAAAACAGGCTGCAGACCTGATGAAAGCTTACTCCCCGGGGTACCGCAGCGATCTTCTTCCACTCTATCCCATTCATCGTGAGCTGGTCTGGTGGTTGACCCGCAAAGAGCCTGTCGATCCTTAAAGTAAATTGCTGACGATCGAAAGCAGGACCCCGCCCGCGATCACGCTGCCAAGTTGACCGGCAGTATTGGTACCCATGGCATGCATCAGGATGAAGTTATCGTGATCTTCATCGGTAGCCATTTTGGCGGACAACCTGCCAGCCATCGGGAATGCGCTGATGCCGCATGCCCCGATTAAGGGATTGATCCGTCCCTTGCTTAATACACACATCAATTTTCCGAATAAAAGTCCAGCGACCGTATCGATAACGAATGCGAACAATCCCAGCACCAGGATCTGGATGGTCCTTATGTTAAGAAAGCTGGAGGCGACCATCGTGGAGCCTATGGTTAATCCCAGGAATAGTGTTGCAATGTTAATGATCTCATTCTGAGCCGCCCGGCTCAGCCGGTCCACAACCCCGGCTTCCCGCAGCAGGTTTCCCAGCATGAGCATGGAGATCAGGGCGGTCGCGTCCGGAACCAGCAACCCGACCGCGATGGTTATGACAATGGGGAAAATGATCAGGATCTTTTTCGATATGGGACGTGGGGTGTAGTCCATGCGGATCTGGCGTTCTTTGCGGGTCGTAAGCAGCTTCATGATGGGCGGTTGAATGATGGGGATGAGGCTCATGTAGGAGTA
>Ga0172369_10005010_pt1 | contig 16507 bp, 14 predicted proteins | sample LakKiv25m_FD_114539 | JGI IMG/M metagenome (GOLD analysis project Ga0172369, IMG submission 114539) | Freshwater microbial communities from Kabuno Bay, South-Kivu, Congo - kab_022012_11.25m | ecosystem: Environmental > Aquatic > Freshwater > Lake | place: Democratic Republic of the Congo...
TAACAAAATTGTAATCGATCCCCTGCCTAAAGTTGAAACCTTGCCGGCCACAATCCTGGATGCAACCCATGTGACATTACATGGTAACGTCATCAGCGAAGGGGAAACGGCTGTGACAACACGTGGATTCTGTTGGGCATTGACCCCGAATCCTACAGTCGATCAGAATTTCAGCCAAAATGCTTTCGGACCAGGAGCGTTCTCTGAAACCATAACGGTGGTAGCGGATACGACTTACTACATAAAGACTTTTGCGACCAATGCCAACGGAACAACCTACGGAAATCAAGTCGAAGTAAACTCTTCAACGATCTTGCCGGTGCTTACAACGGCAGAAATCACAGAAATCACATCCCGTACTGCCAGGGGTGGCGGTAATATAACCTCTGATGGCGGTATAAGCATTGTGGCGAGGGGAGTGTGTTATGATACTCTGCCTAATCCAACTATCGAGAAAGCCAAAACGAATGATGGTAACGGCGTTGGTTCATACACTAGCAATCTTGCTGAACTGTTACCCAATCGAAGTTATTACGTTCGGGCCTATGCAACTAACTCAATGGGAACCGGATATGGAAATGAACGTTTTTTTCCCACACCAATGGAAATACCAATGGTCATAACAAGCGTGGTAGAAGACATAAACTCTTACTCTGCCAAAGTTGGAGGAGTGATAATATCAGCAGGAGGTGGTGAGATTACTGAGAAAGGTGTTTATTGGAGCAATTCACCAAACCCTACAACCAGCGGAACAGAACTAACAATTGACGGGGGGATGGCGTCTTTTTCACAAACCTTATTGGGATTGACTTTTGGAGAAACCTATTACGTCCAGGCTTTTGCCGAAAATAGTGCAGGGGTAGGATATGGAGAAGAGGTGCATTTTACTACTATCATGACAATTGACGGGGATTTTTCTAAATGGAATTCTATCCCGGATTTTATCTCCGGTGAAGGCGGTACCATGTCGAAAGTAAAGCTAGATAATGATCAAAAGTATCTGTATATCTATATTGAAGGTACTGAAAACCTTCGCGGTTTTTTTGATGTGTACATTGATGCTGACAACGCCACAGAAACAGGAGCCAAAACCTGGATTTATCCAGCTGGATGCGGCGCTGATTACCTTATTGAGGGGTTCATTGCCGTCGTTGCTGATGCCGATTTGTTCCAGGATGATCCAAACACTACCGAGTGGGGATGGAACTTGGTGGCTGGTGTGGGTTCGGGATTCGTTAAGGCCTCAGTTTTAAAAACCGTACTAGGCGGTAAAGCCATTGAGTTCAGTTTGAATAGGAGTATGGCTCCCCTTATGGGCAAAACAATTAATATTGGTTTTATAGATGTTTGTCCCGATTGGAGTATGCAAGGTGGGCTCCCGATTATCGGTGCTCAAGATTCCAAACTTCTGCAGTACGTCTTTGACTAGGTTATTATGCGATTACTAATTATAAATTAGCTCATTACACAAATGAATAAGGTTCATTATTTAAACCAACACAAAACATCACCTAGTCTCGAGGTAACTTAGTGCCAGGTGACACCTTAATTGAACCACTTAATCATGCGCTATGAGCAGAATTAGTCCTTTTCCACAATGGGTTCTTACCACCATTATTATCATCGAGGCGGCACTGGCAGCTTTCCTGATGCTTGAGGATCAAACAGAAGTAATGAAGGGATTTTACCCGGGGAAATTATATTTTGTTATGTTTATTGATGCATTATTTGTCGCTATCGTGGCCGGAGTGGGCTGGTTACTTTTCTCTGGAAAATACGATGTTGATGAGCGCCAGGTATTTAAGTCGTTCGGAAATACCGTCCTGATCGTGTGTGTATTCTCGATGCCTTGGGCGTTGAGCTTATACGAGAATCATCCGTATAAGGTAATATGGATGGATAAATGGATTATTGAAGATGCGCGTTTGTTCCTTTACACCGTTGTAGCCTTGATCCCGTTTGTGTTTATTCTGTTAACGTGGCCTAAGTTTGCAACCATAGGAAGCGATATTTCACCTAACGATCTTATCTAGGGTAAGAAGTTTTGACGGGGCTAGGGGAGCTTCTCAAATATATCCCGCATTATCAGCTTTCTCTATTTCGGGTAGGATTCGGATCATGATCATACCCTTCCGTTCCCCCACGAAGGGCTTATAGTAGGTCTCGGCATTCTCCTATCCGCTAAACGTATGCCTAATCTGATCTTTCTTCCTATCTCACTTGACCGTCCGGTTCTTTCATCCATCAGAATCAACTCGCCGTCTGTCAGGCTATTTTAAGTCCCTGAATGCGGGTTTGGTCTGGAATTTTGGTTTTTCCTCTGTCCCCTCAATCCGATCCTCTGTCACGGTATGGTTTTTACAGTTTCCTCCGGGGATCCGGCATTTCCTCTTCTCAGCCGACCGGATGGTTCCAGTAAGTGTCCTCCCGTCATAGGCGTAAAGGTTATCCGGACTCCGGCCTGGTACCTTGATCCCGAAGGGGATTTCCCGATCAGACCACCGGCGAATTTAGGCTTCTTGGTTGTGGATTGGGTTATTTGTTCTTCTGATCCTCTCTGATCCTCTTCCCGATCATACTCATTAAGCGCAGTCTCTTGTAAATCCGTATCGCTTGCTGATCTTCCGGACTTTGGGGTTTCGGACTGCTCTTTGTCGCTAGCCGTATGGTCAATCCGGTTTTCTTGGCTATCCTTACGGAACGATCTGTTTCCTCGTCTTCTGGAATTAACGGGAGCGTTTCCTTGTCCATGTTTTAACACGTTTTTACTGATTAATAAGACAGTGTTTCCCTGAGGCGTAACAAAGGGTGTCTGTTTAAAAATGACTCCCTTAGGAATCCGGGCCCCTTCTCGGGGTACATCACCTGGAACAAGGAATGTTCTTCTATCATTCCTATCGTTCCTCTATCGTTCCTGAGATAGTTCCTGATTGTTCCTTTGTTGAATATCAACAAGTTACATCTTTCCTGCTTTGGTCTTGTCCGATACTATTCTTCCGGAAACAGGTCCGGATACTGCTGAGCCAGTTTCTGCCGTGCCTTGTCCAGGCTCTCCTGGTCGTAATCCTCGGCCTCCCTCCTGATCCACAGGTCCAGTTCCCCCTTCCTCACCGTATGGTCCGGCGGGAACAACCTGATTTCGTCCGGTGTCAGGGGTCGTTTCACCCTCTCTCTTAACAGCTTTAAAATCTCCTCGTTTCGTTGCACCAGATTCAGGACACTAATAGCCTCGCAGATTATCCTTGAAAATAGTCGAATTCCGTATCATCGCCAAAGCGGGATGTGTATACTTTTCAACTAGCACCAAATTGTTCATCGGTTCGGGATCTGGCTGTTAAAAATGACTTTCCGATAAGTTTTCACAAGATTATTAATGTGAGATTTTCGCACTTCACCTATTGGCTCAAACAGCTGTTGGTTGATAATAGCTTTATCCATTCAACAGGTCGTTTATCGAGCAGCCTTGCCATTTCTGTAAGCGGACTACCTATTGCCTTAATACTCAGCAAACAGAGGATTATATATGCACTCTTGCCGAAGTGAGAAAAAGCACTTCGGTTGATTTAGTGGTAGTTAATTGGGAAGATCTTAAATAAGCAGTTGCCGGTCACCAAGTGGTTCCAAGCCGGCGGTATCACCAATTCGTCTGCCGGAAACGGATCCCTATCGAAACGAAACGCCTGGCTCTACCGTATTGCAGCCGGGTAAAATACTGACACAACCTCCAAGCGGGATTCTGGTTTAGCTATCAAAGTGAAGTCCAAAAACCGGACATCACGGACAGTCCTTAGGCAGATTAGCCTAGTGTGAAGCGAAAAACAAAGGGGGTGAACGAAACTCACCCCCTCCTGCTATTCACCCTCATCCGATCTTCCCCAAGCCTTCCTAACTCGAGGGTGTATCGCCAATCAAGGCCAGCATTCCTGGTTGGGGAGAGTCGCCTTGATTAAGACAGTCTAGGTATTGATCCATGAGCCCGGGTGTATTCATGAACATCTCGGTACTATCCTGAAAGTTGATCGATTGCGCCAGGACTACTAGCTGTTCGGGACCTTTCCGGTTCATGTTTCCTACACCATTATAGCCCATACCTATCACAATCTCATTCAGATCGACAGATATGCGGCCATCTAAGCGGTTGACGAAGTAGTGGACTGGATTCCCGTTTATTGAGTCCAATACGACATGGTATTCGTCGAGGTTACAAATATGGATCATGTAATTGTATTTTAAAGTTGATACTCTTGGTTGGTTAACAGGGCTCTATGCGTATCGGGATTCTTGTCTTGATCAGGATCAATGCCCTGCTCCCGCATTCTGATGCGGCGGATGAGCTGCTGATATAGTCGAATCCCAGGCAAATTGGAAAGCTCCTGATTCCCCAGCTCATTTAAGATGTCCCCCAGCCTCCTCGGTTCTTTCCAGTTCTCCATGTTTTACCTCCTAAATAGTTGATTCCGAAAATGATGTTAACTCTTGATTAGCATATATTTTGATGGTTCCTCGCGGGCCCCGACGGTTTTTCGCGACAAGGATTTTGATATCACCTTCTGGAATTGGGACGCCCTGTGTGGTGGCCCCGGAATATCCCGGTCGCCAGGGTAACAGGATTATATCCGCATCCTGTTCAACGGCACCGGATTCCCGCAGGTGAGACGGTTTGGGTTCTTCGCCTTCAGCCTCCCGGTTCAATTGAGCCAGGCAGACAACGGGCACCCGCTCGGTCATTGAAATCGACTTTAGTGTTCGACTGATTTCGGCGACCTGTTGCTCCCGAATTAGTTTCTTGTCGACCGGGGGGGTAAGTTGCAAGTAATCAAGAACAACCAAACCACATTTCCCATCTTTACAACTCTTCCGAATGGAAGCCTTGATCTGAAGGATATTTCCGGGCTGGTCGTTCCAAATGATTGGTAGCACACTGAGACGTCCGGCAGCTTGCTCGATCCGCGACCAATCTGTCTTTTCAAGCCGTCCATCACGTATGTTGGAGAAGCAAACGCCGGATTCGCCGGCAATCAGTTTTTTAAGCAGATCGGTTTTGCTCATCTCGAAAGAGTAAAAGTTCACCCAATTGCCCGTCAGTGCGGCAACCTTGGCAAAATGGAGGGCCAAGCTGGTCTTGCCAACACCGGGACGAGCGGCTAGAACGGTCAAGGTACCCGGTCGAAAGCCACCGGTCAGTTCATCCAATTGGGTGAAACCGGTCGATATCCCAGGGGTTCTGCCATTAGAAGTTAATCGGCAGTCATCCTCGATCTCCTGCATGGTTTGTTGCAGAGTGTACTCCGTTGAAGATCCGCGCTGAATAGCCTGGGCTTGAATCGCGCTCAATGAGGTTGAGCTGAAATCCAGTAGTTCGTCAACGTCCTGGCTGGAATCAAACGCTTTCTCCTGAATCTCTGAAGCTACCCGGATCAGCTCGCGCTGGATATGCTTCTGTGCGACAATCCGGGCGTGATACTCAACGTGAGCGGCAGAAGCCACTTTCCCGGTGAGTTGGGTGAGGTAGTAGGGACCTCCCACGATCTCCAGCTGTTCCTGTTTTCTCAACTCTTCCGTTATGGTCAGGATATCGATCGGGATCAGGTTCGACGATAGCTTGAGAATGGTTTCGAAGATGATCCGATGGGTGTCCTTGTAGAAGCAGTCGGGTTTCAGGATGTCCATGACGGAAATAATCGCATCCTTCTCCAACATGATGGCTCCTAAAACGGCTTCTTCCAGATCAGTGGCCTGAGGGGGTACTTTGCCAAACAAATCTTCTGTTACCATCCCTGAACCTCCATTTGTTTGATATTCTTAGATTTAGATTGCCGCGAGGCCCGTAAAAGCCAACCGGATGCCGCCTTCTTCCAGTCCCGCATCGAATTTCCACCTACCTTCCAGCCGTTTGAAGCATAGAATGCTTCAAAGAGTTCGGCTTCCAAGATCGGATCCAGAGGATTATTACGGATCTTAATAAAGTCAATGAAATACTGTGTGATCTCAGAAAGTTGAGGGGGTGAAAATTGAGTCGTCCCTATCTTTCTTAAATTCTTTATTTCTTTATTTGTCGGTGCTGGGCTCGGTTTTAGTTCGGGTTCAGTTCGGGTTGAGTTCGGTGCTATCGTATCACTATCTTCTGATTTACAGCAGTTTAATATCGGTGTGTTTTCTTCATCTGGCTCGGTGTAAATAGATGGTTCAGTTCGGGTTGAGTTCGGTGCTTCACCTTGATAAATATCCCATTTACAGACAGTTAAACGTGTGGTGGACTTGAGCCCTTCAATAGTAATTGAGCCATCTTGTTTGAGAAGTTTGAAGAAATGACGCACCTTGTCGACTGACCAACCAAACCGGTTGGCCCACGTTGAAACACTGTTAAGGCTTTGCCCCGGGTGACAATCCAACAATTCCCCACGGATAGAAACCTTCGTTTCTTGCCAGTTCGCTGACAAAAGGATGTCCTCCCAGGCTTCCCGGTAGGTCCTTGGCCTTTGTGGTTCGTTGATCCAATTGGAGGCGATGGATCGATATAACTTAATATACCCCCCCCTCATCGCCAGTAGCGTTTCTGTGTCAGGACGGGGTTGTGGACCTCCCGACCGGCTGGAATTCTACGTCTCATATGGTTTTTTCCTCCATCCATTCCTTTAGTTCTCTTTTGGAAAACACAAGTCGGGTTCCAAGGCGCCGTACTGGAATGGTGCCGAGCCTGGTCCTCTTGTAGATATATGAACGGGATAGGCTAGTAAATTCACTGGCACCGCCTATATCCGTGCGGTCGTCTGGCTCTGTTTGATTGACCAGATGGTCTTTACCCCAGGCTTCAGATACAGCCCTCCTTATCATTCGCTCCAACTCAGCTAAAGGGACCGGGCTTAATAATAAGTCTTGCATATGTTAGCTTTATTTGGGTATAAAACTAACACATATAAAGTAAAGATAATCAGTGATTTACTTGCTATTTTCTTGCTTTTTATTTGCGCAAGTTTTTAGCAAGTTTTGAATATAATTAACGTGGGTTTGTAATTTGTCTGTCTTTGGGTTCGCGGCTTTAATTTGTCCGGCAATCTGCTGTCTGCTTCCTATTTTTCCAAAACAGCTCTTCATCGCTTCATAAATAGCAGTTTGATTGGGGTATTTGGATAGCTTAGGATCTGTCAGTTGAAGGTTGTCTAGTGCAAAAACCAGGTATATGAGATCTTCCGGTTTTTTGTTCTGGTAAACACGTTTTATCTCGGATAGTATTTCTTTACCCTCCGGAATTAGAAAGCTTTCAAAGAGGGGCCGGATTTTACCCCCACGTTTTTGTTGAACACTGTCTAGGATCGAGGAAGCGGCATTATCGACAGCAGGTGAACTCCCGACTTGTTCGAGCCAATACAAGTAACCTTCGCAAACACCTTTCATTCTCTGAATAAACTGCGGCTGTTCGTTTCTCAATACTTCCGTAAAAACCTTTGTGGAATTCTGGAGGTGGATCCTTTCTTCCCCAAGGTGTTCAAGTTTAAAGGCCACTTGATTAAAAACCCCAAGGTCCGGATTGTTCTGCCGGTCCTTGTATGGAACGCTCAGCGACTTCTCGTTAAATCGGGATTGTGCACATTGCTCACGGTGGTTGTAATACAGGGTGTATAGCCCTTCCTCTGTATACGTAGAGTTTTCAATCTCCTGTTTATGTATTCCGTACAGGAATGCTGCAAATCCCATGGCCACAGGCTGCGTTAGGAGGATATCGTTTGAATTTAATGGATTTGTGTGAAAAGTAGTATTGGAGTAACGATCGTTTGTAATGTAGTTGCGATGCAATAAATAGACCCCCTCCCTTACCTTCTCTTCGTTAAGGGTATCTTCCCATGTGACACAAGACTGCCCGGTATCGTCCTTCATTTTTTTGGTATTAGGTTTAAAGCATTTTGAGCCCTCTGTTCCTGTTCAAAATAGGCAAGATATCCATCGGTGGTTTTCGGGTTACTGTGTCCAAGACACTCAGAGATATAAGCTATTGATGCCCCCGATCGCTTCTGGATGGTAGCAAACGAATGCCTAGCTACATAGGTAGATATGTTACCATAACCTAGTTTATTGCCGATCCGCCTCATTCTTTGATTAATAGCCCGAGTTAAGTTTCTAATAATCCGTTTTTCTTCCGTTGGGGTCATGCTGGCGTTGAGATATGGGAATATGTAGTTCTCCGGCTTACGATCAGGATTCCCATACTTGTCAATAATCTGGGCAATGTCCGGTAGAATCGGTACCGGTATTTTAGTCCTTTTACGATTTGTGTTTTTAGTTTTTTGCCTAGAATACCAGATTTCCCCGTTTTCAATGTTTTTATATCTAAGCCTTAACAGGTCGCTCATGTTGATTCCATTGCATAGATAAGAGAAGTACCACAGATCCCGGTATTTGATTCCCACTCCCCCTGGAGGTAGTTCAATTTTCAGGATCTCGCTGATTTGGTCGAGAGTTAGTGCTGTCTTACCGCCGGATCCTTCTGATATTTGATACTTCCCCTTGCCAAAAGGATATTGGGACTCGGTAATGATTGGGCCAAGGGATGGCTTCATTATCGCACGGATAGCTCTCATGTACATGGAAATCGTTGTATCAGACTTCCCCTTACTTCGTAGATGCTTCTCATAATCACCCAGCCAGGTGGGTGTGATGTCGGCAAACTTTAAATTTTCTGAGGACGAATAATCGCCGATACTCTTAGCAGCGTATTTGTACCAATCGGCGGTTCCGATATTACCGCTATCCCTGAGCTTGTTTTCGCGCTTTTTAAAGGCATCCAATAGACCATTCTTTGTTCCACGGCTCATCCTTGTATTGAGAGCGGCAAAAGTGAATCCCTCTTTTTCTATAATCTTCGAAATGATCCCCCAGATTCTATCGTACTCTTTGTTGATTTTGTTATTCGCATCCTTAAGGGTTTGCCGCCTAACAGATTTTTTCTCAGTCAGGGCGCTCCAATCTTCTTTAGCAAGATTTACGGAGGGGAAGTAAACTCGCTTACCCTGGTAGGTGGCGCAAAACTTGACAGGGTAAAGGCCGTTATTTTTAACCCTCCGTTGATCAAATACAACAGATAGGGTCACTCCGGATTCACTCTGGGTTCTAAAACCGGCAGCTTTTTTATTCCCCTGTTTAATGGTTTCATTCATGTGAACACATAATTTGCACAGACAAAAATAAATAAAAAGTAAATGAATGATAAGTGCGTTTTAAAAAAAGTTTACATTTGTTTCTGAATAATAGACCGTTGACACATGATAAGAAAAGGCGGGAAAAGCAATAATAAGGTAGTCCTGATGCTTCACACGCAAGAGGTCACTGGTTCGAATCCTGTATGTCCCACGCTGCAGATCAACCCAGTCGGTTCAAAGCATCCCGACCGACAGGTCGGGGAGGTCACTGGTTCGAACTAAGCGAGCAACGCGAGCGATCTCATGAGCCGCAGGCGAATAATCCTGTATGTCCCACGCTGCAGATCAACCCAGTCGGTTCAGAGCATCCCGACCGACAGGTCGGGGAGGTCCCTCGTTCGAACTAAGCGAGCAACGCGAGCGATCTCATGAGCCGAAGGCGAATAATCCTGTATGTCCCACATTGTGAAATTCCTCTCCCCGGCTGCCGCTCATTTTGGTATGCCTGACCCATCTGGCGGAATAGTATAATCTTTTGTTAAATATTTGAAGCTTTCCGGCTGAAAATCACACAGGCCTTCAAGGCCTGTGGCCGTAAATTTAATATGGCTTAAAACCAAGACTTTAATAGTGTCAATTAATACCAAAAATTATGAAAAGAACTTTACTATTGATGACAATGCTACTATGGGCCGCCTGGCAATCGGGTTTTGGCCAGAATCCTGTCGTATTGACAGTTGCCCAATCTCCTCCCCTTGTGGCCGATGCAGGGCAGGATACCCAGATCTCCAAGGGGAGTTCGGTTACTATCGGCGGCAATCCCTCGGCCAGCCTCGGTTATGGACAATACCTCTATTTGTGGTCACCGGCCGAAGGGTTGGATGATCCCACCCTGGCCAATCCGTCGGCTTCGCCCGGTACGACGACTACCTATATGTTAACCGTGACCGATGCTCAGAATTGTACTTCAACGGATGAAATGACCCTCTCGGTTGATGCCTCCGGAATGGAGGACCTTACATCCGGCCTGAAGATCCGATGCTACCCGAATCCGGTAGAGGATAATCTCCTTGTCGAGATGAATGGTATGTTTTCCAACCTGACCATCCGCCTGGTCAGTCCCTTGGGGAAGGTTTTGGTGACCAGAACCTCCCGCGCAGCCGGCCCTTCGGCTATTGAATGGATCCCAATGCGGGAATACCCGGTGGGTATCTATTACCTGCAGATCATCTCTGCGGAAACAACGATTCTCCAACCCATCCTTAAAACCCGTTAGCCATGAAAACGATGTACAGATCAATTCTGATTTTCCTGATCGGAATTTTCGGGATCGGTGGAGTTGCCCTTGATGGGCAGGTCATGCTAAAATCCGTAGCTGAAGTGATCGATCACACCGTTCAGAAAGGATCGACGGTAATACTTCAGATCCAAGAATACCGGGGCACCCTTCAATGGCAGCAGTCGGTTGATGGGACAGCCTGGCTCGACTGGGAGGGTAAAACCGAGGCTGAGCTTCAATTCACGGCCAACGAGGAAAACTATGTCCGGCTTGCCGTTAGCTCGGAGAACTGTGATCCGGTTTACTCCGAAACGGTGCATGTGATCATCCTGGCAGGTCCTGTTGTGGTCACAACTGAAGTGACCGGGATCGCCGCCACAGAGGCCTACTCGGGCGGCAAGGTGACTGACAACGGAGGCCAGGCGGTTACCGAGTGGGGGGTTTGCTGGAGCACGGAAGAAAACCCGACCGTTGATGATTCGAAACTCATGGATGAAGAAATGTCACCGGATGAGTTTGTGAGTTATATCACCGGCCTTGCGCCTGATATCACTTACTATATAAGGGCTTATGCCACCACGTCCGAAGGCACCGGTTACGGCAACCAAATCTCTTTCAAGACAGAAATGGCCACGGGGACGTTCATCGATGCAAGAGATGCAAGGGAATACAAATGGGTTTATATCGGGCCCCAGAAATGGATGTCCGAAAACCTGGCCTGGCTGCCCGCCGTAAGCCCGCCCACAACCGGCTCTGCGACCGAAAAACTCTATTATGTTTATTCATACAACGGTACAGATGTTCAAGCAGCTAAGGCTGTGGAAAATTATTCCAAATACGGTGCTTTGTACAACTGGCCAGCCGTGATGGACGGTGCTGCCAGCAGCAATGCAAATCCGAGCGGAGTCAGGGGTGCATGCCCCGTCGGTTGGCATGTGCCGAGCCGCATGGAATGGCAATTCCTGAAAATGTACCTGACCGACAATGGCTATGGTTATGGAGGCAGCGGCTTCGATATCGGCAAATCGCTGGCTTCGACCTCAGGCTGGGACGCCTCCGCGGTGCCTGGCCAGGTGGGCAACGATCAGGCGAGCAATAACAGCAGCGGCTTCAATGGCCTTCCGGGAGGCGCCCGCGACATTACCAACGGAGGTGAATGGGTTGGCCTCAATTCCTACTCTTTTTGGTGGAATACGACTGCCTTCAATGATCCCATGAGCTATTGTAACGGACTCTTTTCGGGTTATGACTATCTGAGAATTGATGAGCCCTATCAAAAGAATGCAGGTATGTCTATCCGTTGTGTGGCGGATTAGGATAGCATAGATGTTTGTTAGGCTCCCCGGTGGTTTCATCGGGGAGTTTTTTTATCTCCCTGTCACAATACCTTCGCACCATGGAGAAAAACACCATTCTCCTGATGATTAATCAATTCAAGTTTTTAATTTTGATAGAGTTAGGTAAATTCTACTATTCATCAGTGCATAATCCATGGAAAATGCCTTCATTTCCAGGCTAACTCAGATCATTGAGGCTAATATCAGTGATCCCAAGCTCGGTGTGGATGAATTGGCACGTAAGATGGGCATGAGCTATATCAGCCTGCACCGGAAGCTTCGATCCCTAACCGGCAAATCAATCAACCAGTACATCAGGGAAATTCGCCTGAACAAGGCCCGGAAACTGTTGCAGGATGAATCCCTGACTGTATTTGAAGTGGCTTTCCGCACCGGCTTCAGCTCAGCCGCTTATTTCAGTACCTGCTTCCATACTTATTTCGGATATCCGCCGGGTGATGCGAGAGGAGTGGAAGAAAGCGGTGAACGTGCAGCGCCTGCGGGGGTTGCGGATTCAGGGGTATGGCACACCATAACCGGAAAGAACGAAAAGAGGACCCGGAGATTGATAATGGCCGGTTCAGCCGTTCTATTGGCAGCGGCGGGGATCGTGATTTTGCTGAGCTCATCTGCAGAAACCCGGGAGAGAAAATCCATCGCCGTACTGCCATTTAAAAGCTTAAGCCCCCAGGGTGAGATCTTTACCAGTGGCTTCTATGGACAGGTGGTTGGCTCACTGGCAAAAGTCAATGTGTTCGACGTCCGCTATGGCGCTTCTACGGGACTATATCAGGATGGTGACAAAACAATACCGGAGATCGGAAAGGAACTGGATGCCGATTATATCGCAACAGGGAGCGTAAGCCTCGAGGGAAAGGATCTTAAGGTCCGGATTGAGTTGTTCGAAGCGAAAACCAATATCCAGCTGCAAACGGATACGCTTAGCTGCCTGCTGAACGATGCTTTTACCTTGTTACCTGACATTTGCAAGTACATTGCATACCAGCTGCATACTTATGTCCTGCCCAGGGAGCAGGCGGCCATTTCGGAGAAATGCACGAAAAGCGCAGAAGCTTGGAACCATTGCCTTGAGAGCTTTTATTGGATTGATTTTAAGGGCGGTTCTGATCCCATAAAAGCTTTGGCATGCATTCAAAAGGCCATAGATCTGGATACCATGTGGATAGATGCCTATGGATTTAAGGCTAATTATTTGGGGTATCTCTATGAGTTTTATGATCCCCGCGAAGAGACCATGAGGGAGAGCTTTAAACAATTGAAAAAGTGCTTTGAAGTCGATTATGGATTTTATAGGGAATGGGGATCTACAATAATGGGATTCAATTATCTGCGGCTAAGACAGTACGATAAGGTGCTGAAGTACCTGAGATGGGAACAAAAACAATTCGGTCAATATGACAAATTGCCTGTTTACTACAGGGTTACCGGCCAATGGAAAAAATCAGTAAAAACCTCATCCATTCAGCTAAAATTATGGCCTGACCACTATGATCTGACTTTTAACCAGGGAGTAACCTTCGAATTTCTCCGTGACTTCCCGGACGCACTCTATTATTTTACCCGCGCTTCCGGTCTCTGTCCCGAGAATATCAGGCCTTATGTGGGTTTGGCCAATTATGCATTAAAAACACAGGCTGACACTCACAAGGCTCGGGAAATTCTTGAAAAGGCAATACCTTTTGACAATTTCAGGAAAGAGTTCATGTCCGGCTATCATTACCAGATGGCACTGATCGATCTTTATGAAGGAAATTACGAGAGCGCCCTCAGTCATATTGCATTATATGAGGAAATTATAACTTCCGTTTTGGTTTATTACCATTTTCAGCCAAAATTCAAGATCGAAGCCTTGGCATATGGCTTGTTGAACCGGCCGGATCTCGAACGCGCCTGTTATGATTCAGCCCGCCGGTTCATTGAAAACCGGCTGGAAAAATTCCCTGATCTGAAGAGGCATCCCGAGAAGGTCAGCTCACTCGGGGTTGCCTGGGCCGGTCTGGGCAACAGAAACAAAGCACTCGAAATGGTCCACAGGGTGGAAAAACTTTTAACGGACAGTCCGGATGCCTTTTTCGGGCCTTATGCGATGGAAGACGTGGCCTGGATTTACACAAAAATCGGAGATTACCCCAAAGCCCTGAAAATACTCAAAAAGGCACTTTCCGAACCGGGCCCGCTGACAGGCAAGTTGCTGGAGATGGATCCGAAATGGAATACCCTGAGGGAGCAGCGGGAATTTCCGAAGTTGGTAAGGAAGTATTCAAAATTTAATCCATAAACTCAGACAGGTTACCCAGCACCCTCCACCGCGGATCCAGTTCGAGCATTTTGGGGGTAAGCGGACCGGGCCCGGCCAAGAGTTTTTTGAGGATATTCGACGCATCCTGCTGCCTGCCGATCCGGGCGTAAATATAAGCCACGTCTTCCATCGCATAAGGCCCGAGGTAAGCATCAGGTTTCAAGGACAGCAATCCGGTTGCCTTTTCGGCGCAAGCAAGGGCTTTCCCGGTGGTACCAAGGCCGGCCCAGGCTATGCCAAGTGCGCCCCACACCCTCGGATCATTCCAGTTTTCTACTGACCTCTCCTGAAGGTTTATCAGGAATATGCGAGTGGAATCATAATATTGACGCTCGAGATCAGGCTTCCTCATCAGCCCGTAAAGTTGGGCCATAACCAGGTATTTTGGCCGGCAATACCAGGGGGGGCCGGGTGGTATAGCCTGCTGCCAGCCTGACAGCTGGTCGAGGGCATCCTGATACCTGCCGTCGTAAAGATCGATCATGGCTCGCTGATAATATAGCCGGAGTGAATCCGCTCCATCCGGATAACCATTTGGAATCAGCGTGTCAAATAATGCCCTTGCTTTAGCCGGATCTCCTTCCATTTTCAGCGAAATCCCGACGAGACCATATATGGCAGGTCCGTTTACCGGATAGAGCCCCATTACCTCCTTGAAATGCTGCCGGGCACTTGGAAATTCCCGCAGGTGTTCATGTATAACAGCCAGCTGACCGAAATGGTGTGCCGAGAAAAAGTTTTTTTCAATGACTCGTAACAGGCACTCTTTTGCGGTTGTCCATTGTCCCTGTCGCATCAAAATCCCAGCTGTGGAATAAAGGCTTTCAGGGGAATCGGGATTGCCTTTAAGGGCAAGGGAGCATTCAGCCAATGCCTGATTGAAATCTCCCCGGTGGCCATGCCAGAGCGCCCTCTGTTCATGGATCCGATACAATCCAGGATTGATCAGGTCGGCGTATTTGAGGCATTCATCGGTCTCCTGGAGCATCGAATCACTCCTGGATTCAATATCGGAATACAGGCGGTTCAATACAGTGGCTATACCGATATAGGCTTCCGCCAGGTTGGGTTTCAACCTGACTGCTTCACGATAGGATTCGAGGGCTTTCGCAGGCTGAAAAAGCATCGGATCCGCAAAAAAATCGCCCTGATTAAAATACTGATAAGTAGGGTCATCGACGGTCTTTTCAGTCGTTTCCCCGGCTTTTTCGCCTGCCCCCCAATTGATCCCGGCGAGATGCCAAATTCCCACCAGTATGACGATAATAACCAAACCCGTGATCTTAATGCCTCTGATGCCGACTTTTCGCATCAAATTCCTTATATTCCCCGCTCCGTTAATCACTTTTTTATTCTTACTGCCATCGGCTATCTCATGCTCGTCGCTTCCATTCTTTCTCAATTTCCCGGGCGGATAGCCAAAATACTCATGAAAGCAGGAATTAAAATAATTGGGTGAACTGAATCCGGTCCGGTAAGCCACCTCAGCAGTGGTTACCTCCTCATTTTGCAGCATTTCGAAAGCTTTTCTGAGCCTGATCTCCCTGATCAACTGATTGGCCGATTTGCCGGTATAACTGCTGACCCGCCGACGTAGGCTAGAATAACTCAGGCCCATTTCCCTGGCAAGCTCTTTAACGCCAAATTCCGAATCACTGAGATGGGTTACGGTAATCCAGGTTAGCTTTTCCAGGAATGCGTTTTCCATATCAAAACAAGGTGCCGGCGGATATTGGACACAAATGCTTATCCAAATATACATTTTCCCCCATGCATTATCAAATACCGTTGACACGCAAGAGGTCACTGGTTCGAACTAAGCGAGCAACGTGAGCGATCTCATGAGCCGCAGGCGAATAATCCTGTAGGTCCCACACAGAAAATCAACCACTTACAAGGAAAAATCCGAATAGGTGGTTTTTTTGTTTGCTTACCATTTGCATATATGCACCTCCCCGGCAAAATCACCAGTAGAGTAGCAAACAATTTTCAGGTACCTTTATTTCGATAATTCAAATTTCAGGAACATGGATTTCGCAACGTTGATACGGCATCGCCAGAGCGACCGGAAATATTCCGGCCGGCCGGTTGAAAGAGAGAAGCTACTGATATGTATAGAAGCGGCCCGACTGGCACCATCGGCCCACAATTCACAGCCGTGGAAATTTATCGTGGCGGACGACACGGATGTTAAAAACCAGGTTGCTGATTGCGCAGCCCAGATAGGTATAAACCGGTTTGTCAGCCAGGCACCGGTGATGATTGCGGTGGTGGCTGAAAAAACCACTGTGATGTCTTCCTTGGGAGGCGCTCTTAAGCGTAAAGAATTTAGTTTAATGGATGTGGGCATAGCGGTCAGCCATTTCTGCCTGCAGGCAGCCGACATCGGGCTTGGAACCTGCATCATTGGCTGGTTCGATGAAAAAAGGGTGAAGAA
>Ga0172369_10005017_pt1 | contig 16481 bp, 9 predicted proteins | sample LakKiv25m_FD_114539 | JGI IMG/M metagenome (GOLD analysis project Ga0172369, IMG submission 114539) | Freshwater microbial communities from Kabuno Bay, South-Kivu, Congo - kab_022012_11.25m | ecosystem: Environmental > Aquatic > Freshwater > Lake | place: Democratic Republic of the Congo...
AGGAGGAAGATTAAATTTAAAAATATCATAGCCACCAAACCCGGCTAACTGGTTTGATGAAATGTAGGCTTTATCTCCGGCAGCATTAACGATAATGTTAATTTCATCGGCTGAAGTGTTTATTGGAAACCCAAGATTAACCGGTTCACTCCAGTTGTTTGCCGAATCTCTCCGTGTAACAAACAAATCGATACCACCCATACCTACATGCCGGTCAGATGAAAAATAAAGTGTTTGCCCGTCAGGATGGATAAAAGGTGCCATTTCGGACCCCCTGGTATTTATTATCTCACCGAGGTTTTGCGGATCGGACCAATCACCGTTGTCCTGCAAACTGCTCATCCAGATATCTGACTTCCCAAAACCACCGGGACGGTTACTCGTAAAATAGAGCGTTCTTCCATCGGAAGATAACGAAGGTTGTGTTTCCCATTTGGAAGTATTAATAACAGGCCCAAGATTGACAGGTTCCGATATCCTGCCGCCTCCAATTTTAGCGGCATAAATGTCGCAGCTACCAAATCCATCTTTTCGATAGCATCCGGCAAAAAGCAGGAACCGGTCATCCGGTGAAATCGTCAATGCTCCTTCGTCGCCGCTGGTGTTAACCGGTGGACCAATTTTTATCGCTTTATTCCAGTTTTCCTGAATACTTTTGCGGGTAGAAAAATAGAAATCCTCTCCTCCCCCATTCGACGAATCACTAAACTCTCTCCGGGTAAAATAAAGCAACAATTCGTCCGAACTCACCGAATTAATGTATTCATGGCTCGGGCTGTTAATTGCATTTCCCAGATTGACAGGCTCGAAAGGTACTGGATTTTTTATTGCCTTAATTGCAAATGCACAGCAAGCCTGCAGGAATTTCGCCTCTTCAGATCTTGAGTCTCCAGAATCCGGAAAGCTTAGAAATTTCTTTAATCGGATTAATGCAAGTTGGTAATTTTGAATTTCGTAAAAGGATAAACCTGAAAAATACCAAACCTCCGGATACTTTTTTGGATTAATATCGATTACTTTCCCATAAACTTCGGTTGCTTCGCTGAATTTCTTTTGCTCCCTGTAAACATCACCCAACAACAGGTAAGCCTCAAGAAATTTTGGATCTGTATCAATAGCTTTTTTAAGACTTTCTACAGCGGCGCTAAAGTAAAGCAGGTTAAAATCCCTGTTTCCCTCTTCATACAATTTAATTGCCCTTTTTGAAGTAGTCGAATATTCCTGGGCCTCACTTTTGTAAGTTGAAAAGAAAAACATAAACAAAAACACAAATCCCACAAATAACCGATAAATAAGAAATCTCATCAGGTAAAATTATATGATGTCAAATTTAGAACAAAAAGAGGCTAAATAAATTGTGAGATGTTTTGATGAGAAGAAAATATTTTCGATAAAAGCATCTGATGCTCAAACAGCCATCGATTCCATGCAATTAGTCGTTTACAAAATTCCTCCGGCACAGGATGATAAGCATCAAGTCTCAGCTTTCAGCAGATTAAGGAATATTCATGTATTTGTGGGTCTGCAACGAAATCTTCCATTTTGGATGTTTCATCACATAATCAATTATGACGGGCATTGTATATTTAATACGGCTCCATTCGGGTTGAAGGAATAAAATACAACCGGGATGCACCAAAGCAGCATATTTTTCAGCCCAGGCCAGATCGCTGTCGTTGTAAATAATAACTTTTAACTCACTGGCCAGCATTAATATGTTGTCAACCGGGGCACTGTTTTTCTTTGGCGACAAGCAAATCCAATCCCATTGACCAGTTAGCGAATAAGCACCTGAGGTTTCGAGATATGTTTTAATTCCATTTTTTTTGAGTTCCGAGCACAGGAAATCAAGGTTGTAAAGCAAGGGTTCACCGCCAGTTACAACAACAGATTTCGCCGGCTGAGCTGCAGCATTTAATACAATTTTTCCGGTTTCGGTAAGAGGATGCAGGTTCGGATTCCACGACTCTTTAACATCGCACCAGCGACAACCCACATCGCATCCACCGACCCTTATAAAATATGCAGCTTCACCTGTATTAAAACCCTCGCCCTGTATCGTGTAAAACTCTTCCATCAAGGGCAGGACTTTACCTTCGGCGAGTAATTTATCCTGTTCAGGATTATTTGTCTTCGGTTTTATCAATTTTCGATGTTAATTTTCCTTACAAGGGATTGGCCTCCACATAAAATCTTTATAAAATAAGTCCCCGATTTAAGCTTCTCAATTGGAATATTTATCTCAATCGGATTGTATTTATCATACTTAACAAATTTATACTTGAATAGTTTTTTCCACTTCTTATTACGAAGCTCTACCGAAAAATGTGGTTTAGGCAAGCTGATAACACTGAATTGGATCAGATTTGAAAATTTACCAGGAAGCTTAGAGATTGTAATTTCTGACGATTGAAAACTATCAAAATGTTTGTCTGCATCGGTTTTTAAAGTCGCGGAGTTAACTTCGTAAACACCTGGAGGGACGGCTGATTCTTCATTTGAAAAAAAAATCATATCATCATTAATATAGGCAATTCCTTCGGTTTGGACGAAAACCAGATCAGGAAAATTGACCCTTAATTTTTCGCCATTAAAAAAATCATGCCCGTTGAAATCCCAAAATATCCACATAAACGATTGGAAATCTTTATACCCGATCAAAGCAACCTCTTTACGTGAAGGACTAATATCGGCGCCAGTTATCAATCCATCAGCCGAAAAAAAATTGTGAGGTGAAACATGATACTCACCCTCGATTTTGGGTAAAGCATAAAGCCGGGTATTTTCATCGACCCAATCTTTTGTAAAAAGGAAAAGGCTGTCGCCTAAGGCAAAAAACGCTTCACAATCGTAATCATTACGATTATTTCGTTTCTCAAAGTTTTTTTGATCATCATAAGAAAAACGGATTTGTTCAGCATATAATGAGATGTTCTTCCCATTAATGGGAATTTGGGATTTTGAAATTTTATAAATAGAAAGGTCTTTCCGGGCACCACTGTTATTCCCAAAATCGCCGATAAAAATATTGTCATTGTCCTGAGTAATATCTTCCCAATCAATATTTCTGGCATCATTGAGCCGAACGGTCTGCACAATCTTACCAGTTGCTGTGTCGATTTTATAAATTTCGGGTTTTCCGCCACTATCATTATGTGTCCAAAGTGCATTTCGCCAAAAGATCAATCCGGATGTTTCCTTAACTGTTTCAGGTAATGGAGAGATAAACGTAGCAGGATTTGCCTCAATTTGCTTGAAATACCCATGATTCAACTTTAATGAGTCTCCTGGGGTTATCCGGGCCGGGAAAACCTCCAATGCGATTAATAAGAAAAATGGAAACAACAGTGATTTTATCATGACTATCGGCATTATAACAATGGATGAACCGCTTGTTTAAATGCATGAACCGTGTTCAGCAACAATGCAACTCTTGTCATCGGACCAACCCCACCAGGAACAGGCGTAATATAACCTGCGATTTTCGAAACCTCATTAAAATTTACATCGCCTATCAAACGGAAACCCGACTGGAGATTTTCGGCTACAATCCGGTGTATTCCAACATCAACAACAACTGCCCCTGGTTTCACCATGTCGGCAGTAACAAACTCAGGCATCCCGATGGCTGCGATAAGAATATCGGCCTGGAGTGTGATTGCTTTAAGATTTTCTGTTTTGGAATGGCATAAAGTCACAGTTGCATTACCGGGTCTGGCTTTCCTCGACAGCATAACACTCAGCGGGGTACCCACTATATTACTTCTTCCAAGGATTACACAATGTTTCCCTGAAGTTTCGATATCGTATCTTTTAAAAAGTTCCATGATTCCAGAAGGAGTTGCCGGAAGAAATGCCGGTTGACCTAACAACATTTTGCCAATGTTAAGCGGATGAAAACCATCGACATCTTTATTAGGGTCGATGTGACTGATTACCTTATCGACATTAATGTGCTTTGGAAGCGGCAACTGAACGATTAACCCATGGATGTCGTCGTCATCGTTAATAAAATCGATGGTACTCAGGAGTTCTTTCTCCGAAACACCAGACGATAACCTGTAAACCGACGATGTGATTCCAACCGATTTACAATCCTTTTCCTTGTGTGAAACATAAGTATCACTCGCCGCATCATCGCCGACTAAGATTGCTGCAAGGTGTGGGGCAAAATCATATTTGTCGATAAATTCGACAACTTCAGCCTTTATTTCACCTTTAATTATTTCAGCGATTTGTTTTCCATCGATTAATTTCATTGAAGATATTTTTTCATTAACAAACGGTAATTGCTAAAGTTCGGTGTGAGGATTTCATCCAAACTTAAAATTGTAACCAACTTTATTTCTGAATGGCAAAAATTTAATGAATATTGGCTTTTCCTGATTCCATTTCCCGGTTCAAAATAATCATAAGGGTGAAAATGTGGATTTGAACACTATCCTTGTGGCATTCCCTTCATACGTTGCATCATTTTCATCATGTTTTTACCTCCGCCTTTGCTCATCATACTCATCATTTTGCGGGTTTCTTCAAACTGCTTGATAAGCCGGTTTACCTCCTGGATATCAGTACCACTGCCGAGGGCAATCCGCTTACGACGGCTGCCATTTAAAACTTTCGGATCTTCGCGTTCCCTGGGTGTCATCGAATAGATAATCGCTTCCACTTCTTTGAAAGCATCATCGTCGATATCCAGGTTTTTAATTGCCTTACCCATTCCCGGGATCATGCCCATCAAATCTTTAATGTTACCCATTTTTTTGATTTGCTTGATCTGCGAAAGGAAATCGTTAAAGTTAAACTGATTCTTCGCGATTTTCTGCTGCAATTTGTGGGCTTCCTCGGTATCAAATTGTTCCTGTGCCTTTTCGACAAGTGAAACAATATCACCCATGCCGAGGATACGGTCGGCCATACGTTTTGGATAGAAAACATCCAAAGCTTCCATTTTTTCACCTATCCCGACAAATTTTATAGGTTTATCCACTACCGACCTGATAGTAAGGGCTGCACCACCCCTTGTGTCGCCATCGAGTTTTGTAAGCACAACCCCATCGTAATCGAGCCTGTCGTGAAAGGTTTTGGCCGTATTTACAGCATCCTGTCCTGTCATCGAATCGACAACAAAAAGGGTCTCATGCGGATTGATGGTATCCTTGATGCTTTTTATTTCGGTCATCATCGTTTCATCAATGGCCAGGCGGCCGGCAGTATCGACAATGACGACGTTATAATTCTTCTCTTTGGCGTATGCAATCGAATTTTTTGCAATTTTAACAGGCTCTTTACTACCCTCTTCGGTGTAAACCTCAACACCTATTTGCCCGCCAAGTACCTGTAACTGGTTTATAGCTGCGGGACGATAAACATCGCCGGCAACAAGCAAGGGATTTTTACCTTTTTTTCTTTTAAGATAACTTGCCAGCTTGGCCGAAAATGTGGTTTTTCCCGAACCCTGTAAACCCGCAATGAGAATGATTACGGGATTTCCCTTAAGATTGATGTCAACATGTTCGCCGCCCATCAATTCAGCAAGGTCATCGTGAACGATTTTTACCATTAATTGTCCGGGTGACACCGAAGTCAGTACATTTTGCCCCATCGCATTTTCCTTTACCTGCTCGGTAAATTGCTTGGCGATTTTATAACTTACATCGGCATCAAGCAATGCTTTGCGAACTTCCTTGAGGGTTTCGGCGACGTTAATTTCGGTAATATGGCCATGGCCCTTTAGAATTTTGAACGAGCGATCGAGTTTTTCGCTTAAACTTTCAAACATAAACAGTTAAATTTTTTATAGGGCGGCAAAGTTATAAATATTTTAATCATTATTCCTGAAGAATACCAGGCAGGATTCAGGTGAAACGGGTATCGGATAAAAATTTACCATAAATAACATTTTATCAGGAATTAGCCCACATTTTCTCAACAGATTGATCACGGAACTAATTTTTTTTTACTTTTAAAAACTCAAATTTTGTTCTACTAATATCTGGTATTTGAAGATGAAAAAAATTTTACTTACGCTCTTTATCGCTATGTTATTTCTGGGCTTATCCGCTCAGGATTATTTAGTTACCGGAAAAGTAACTTCTGCAGAAGATGGCAAAGGGTTGCCAAATGTTACCATTTATATTAAAGGTAATCTTTCGTCGGGAACGGTTGCTGACCTGGATGGAAATTACAGGATTTCGGGAGTTTTGCCCACCGATGTTCTGGTGTTTAGTTACATGGGTTATGAAACCAAAGAAATTAGGGCAAGCGGTGCAAAAGTTATCGATGTGCAACTTAGTCCTGCCACCCAACAATTGGATGGTGTAGTTGTAACTGCCCTGGGTATAAAGCGCGAAAAGCGTGAAGTTGGTTACACTACCGAGAGTTTTAAAGGTGAAGAACTCGATCGGTCAAATGCATCAAATGTGTTGAACGCCCTCAGTGGGAAATCAGCCGGGGTCCAGATTACTGAGCCTGACGGGGTTGAAGGGGGAACTTCGCGAATTGTAATCCGAGGAAACAATAACCTCGAAAGTAATAATCAACCATTAATCGTTGTCGATGGTGTACCCCTCGAAAATACACCGGGTCTGGACAATATTGGAAGAGGACAGGACTGGGGATCGGCCATTAATAATATTAACCAGGCTGATATTGCAGATATCAGCATTCTTAAGGGGCCCACCGCTTCAGCCCTGTACGGTTCGAGAGGTTCGAACGGCGTAGTGCTGATTACTACAAAGCGCGGGCAGAAACAAAAAGGTATTGGTTTAACTTATAATGTAACCTATAAAATTATTACGCCGTACCGGTTCCGTTCGGTACAAAACGTATATGGTGCCGGAGGTCCGGTTTCGCTCTCACAACCTTCCTTTCAGGAAGATAGCACCGGTACATTTCTCTATCCAACTTCGGTACACAGCGATAATGGCCCTTTTGGAAAACCAACCACCGAATTGTTTGGGTACTATGGAACAGCCGCTTCATGGGGGCCAAAGATGGAAGGACAAATGGTGAAATGGTGGGACGGAAAAATGCGTCCATGGTCACCTCAACCGGATAATCTGAAACTATATTTTGATGATGGCAGCACTGCCACCCATAATGTTGCTTTTTCGGGAGGTGGTGAAATGGGAACCATCAGGGTTTCTCTTACCAGAACTGATCATAAACCCATTATCCCCAACAGCAATTTCGATCAAACGACCATAAATGTTGCCTCAAACATTAATATTTCGTCGAAGGTAAAGGCAGATTTTTCAATCTCCTACATGAATTACAACCGTTTGAACAGTCCGAGTATCGGCGAATCGTACAGTTCGTTCAGCAAAGGTTCGCTTTATTCGTGGCCCAGAAGCTGGAAAGGCCTGGAAGCCGAAAATTATGCAAATCCTGATGGTTCGCTTAACGAATGGGATGGCCGTTATCCGTTTCAGTACATTTCGCCAAGTACCTGGTGGGATATTTATCAAAATAATACGACCCTTGCCAGGGATAAGCTTTTAGGCGCTTTCACGCTGACTTACGAAATTACACCCTGGCTAAATGTGTTGGGGCGTCTCGGACTTGATTTTACTTCCGACCAGTTGGAAACTCGCAACAGCCCGACTGATGTGGCTGGTCTGCTGAACGGTTTTTATCAGAACGAACTTTCGCGGGATAAGGTGATGAATGACGAATTTTTAATTACAGCGCACAAGGACAAGCTTTTTGGTTCAAAACTAAATACCAGCATGTCGTTTGGGGGAACGCACTGGCAAAGAAGGCAATATCTTATCCGGGGCAAATCAGGTACATGGGTTGATCCTTGGTTGTACTCAATGGGAAACTACGAAAGTGCCGAACAGATCACCTACACCGATCCAAATTATCGTCGTGAAGGCCGTTACGAGAAAGATATAAACTCGCTTTACTCTTTTCTGAATCTTGGTTACGATAATTATTTATTTTTAGAATTAACCGGCCGTAATGACTGGTCATCCACTTTGCCCACAAACAAAAACTCCTATTTTTATCCTTCGGTTTCGTTGAGTTTTATTCCAACCGAAGCCTTCAAAACGAATCTTGGTTGGCTTAATTATTGGAAAATCAAAGGATCTCTGGCCGGTTCGGCTTCCGACACCGATCCTTACGAACTGGATTTTGTTTATACGTCGGGTACTTTTGGCGGCAGCCAGACGGCTTCTCTTCAGACCATCATACCTCCAATTGAACTGGCTCCACAAAATGCTAAATCGTACGAAGCCGGAACAACATTTGGTCTTTTCAACGATCGTCTCAGCATCGATTTTACCTATTATTATATTAAATCCGACAATCAAATCCTTAAATCGCCGGTTCCGGTATCTTCCGGCGCTTACAAAATCAAAATAAACAATGGGGTACTCGAAAACAAAGGTTTCGAGATAATTTTAAACTATGTATTAATCAACAAACCGGGATTGATTATTGAAACTGGCTTAAATTACAGCCACAACAGAAACCTGGTTGTTAGTTTAGGCGAAGGTGCTGATCTCCTCGAACTTGCCGATATCTGGGGATTAAACGGACCAGCAATTGCTGTGCGCCAAGGTGAAGATTATGGAACGATTATCGGGTACGACTATGTGTATCACGAAAATGGCCAGCCCATCATCAGCGACGATGGCACTACTTATAAAATCACCGAAAACCGCGTACCCATCGGGAATGCATCACCCGATTTTATTGGTGGATGGACCACGCGGCTTTCATGGAAAGGATTTACACTTTCAACGCTTGTCGATACCAAATGGGGTGGAGACATTTACTGCGGTTCACAGGTAATTGGATTACAAACCGGCCAAAGCCCCGAAACCCTTGTTGAACGGGAAGGTGGGGGATTACCTTACACCGACCCTGACGGAGTAACCCGAAACATTGGAGTGATCCTTCCTGGAGTTTATGAAGATGGAACACCCAACGACAAAGTAGTTCATTACTATTTTAAGTATATGCCCAATGCCGGTGGCTGGGGAAAATTTATTTCGAAACCTGGCATTATGGAAAACTCATGGGTTAAAATGCGTGAAATCACTCTTGCTTACAAGTTACCACAAGCAATTACTGAAAAAACAAAAATCTTCCAGGATCTGACATTAACGGTAGTGGGAAGAGACCTGTTTTATTTTTATTCCTCCCTACCTAATAAAATTAATCCTGAAGGATTAATTGGATCAGGAAATGCTCAGGGCCTCGAATGGGCATCGTATCCGGGAACAAGGTCGGTTTCATTCGGAATTTCAGCATCATTTTAAACCATGGAAAATTTAAACAACGCTATGATGAAAAATATTTACATAAAAATAATAGCCCTTTGCTCCATCTTATTTTTAACCTCCTGCGAAAAGAATTTTGAGGAGTTGAACAAAAACCCGTTCAACCCAACCGAAACAAGTGTCGGCCCACTCTTTAACAGGGTTGTGCAATCGCTCGAATTAGGCTGGAACGAGCAATTTTACGTGCACAACGAGGTTTTGTACAAACAAACCCAGCTATCCGCTCTCACCAACGAAGCCTGGTCGAACCTGAGCATTGGCACCGAAGACATCTGGTCGAATTATTACATTGCACTGGCCCATATACGGGATATCGAAAACAGGCTCGATGCCATGGAAAATCCAGACCATCCCGATTCACTCAACAATATTAGAGGTATGGTTAAGATTTTAACCGCGTATAAAACATTCCGAGTAACCGACCTTTTTGGAGATATTCCGTTTTTTGATGCCGGAAAAGGATTTGAAGGAACCGGGTATCTGCGTCCTAAATTCGACAGCCAGGAAAAAATTTATTATTTCCTCCTCAACGAATTGAAATGGGCCAGTGAAAACATGAGTGTATTACCCGAAACTCCATCAGGGGGAACCTATTACAGTATTGGTGAATACGATAAACTTTTTGGTGGTAACATTCAAAAATGGATAAAATTCGCAAATTCGCTCAGGTTGAGACATGCCATGCGCATTTCGGAAGTATCACCAGATACCTGTGCCAAAATCATCACAGATATTTTCGAAAACAACCGGCCCATAATTAAAGCTGGCGAAGATGTGGTAATGATGCCACAAGCGCAAAGCTGGATTAAAGAAAGCACAAGCTGGTCGTTCCGGGAACATAAAAACCTGAGAATGGGATCGAATATCTGGCACCAGATGTCGGAAAACGACAGCACAGATGGCAGTGGCATTTTCGACCCCAGGACATTCATCTTTTTCGAAACATCCAATAGCAATAAATGGGTGGCTTATCCGCAAATTCCAAATGAAAACACACTTCCAGCCGGTGGTATCCCTTATGGTCTTCACCGCGACGACAACTACAGCATCAAAGGCGCGGGGTGCATTTATTCACCTTTCAACTATTATCTTATCAGAGACCAAAATACGGTTCCTGAAATTATTATGACTTCCGCAGAACTTCATTTTATCAAAGCCGAGGCCTATTTCCGCGGAATTGGTCTGCCACAGAGTGAAGACGACGCTTCCGCTGAATATTTTGAAGGCGTTATGGCTTCGATGGATTTTTGGGAAAGTGTAATGACGAATTCATCAATCTGGCTGAATGTTGCACCCGGTTATCAAAACACGAATGGATTTGATGTGGCAAACCTGATATTTGTCACCGAAGACAAGCTCAAGCTTATCATTACACAACAATGGATTGATGAATTCAGACAACCATGGGAAGCCTTCTGCCTTGCCCGCCGGACCAACCTTACCCCGCGGGAGGGAGAACCACTCAACTATTTCCGACTGCCTTATCCTCCGTCGGAAGCAGAAAACAATCCTGATAACTGGTCAGTACAGGTTGCAAAGATGGGAGGAGATCTGACAACAGTAAAAGTATGGTGGATGAACTAATTACTGCAACCCACAAAAAAAATAAACTATGGAAAGAAATCTGATAAAAATATCCGAAATGAATTTTAATAAAAATCAACACACTGTTTTTGGAGTCCTCCTCATATTATTCACTGCTTTTGCTATAAGTTGTAACAAAGATAATAACCCTGCTTCGCCCGATCCCGGCGACATCGACAATGGCCAACCTTGCCCGGGAATACCTACAGTTAACTACCAGGGCCAGGTTTATCACACCTTAATTATCGGTGAACAATGCTGGTTGAAAGAAAACCTCAACGTCGGAGCCATGATAAATTCATCCGACACCCTGCAAAACGATTCGATTATCCAAAAATACTGTTATAAAAATGACCCGGCAAATTGCGAAATCTATGGGGGTTTATATACCTGGCACGAAATCATGCAGTATGCCGCTGATACAGGTGCCCGGGGAATTTGCCCGGAAGGCTGGCATATTCCCACCGACCAGGATTGGAAAATTCTGGAAGGAAATATTGACAGCCTTTTTGCAGTGGGTTCAGCCGAATGGGACACTACAGGCTGGAGGGGATCTGATGCAGGTGGCAATTTAAAAAATATGGGTACTAAAAAGTGGTACAACCCAAACACCGGTGCTGCCGATTCCAAAGGATTTAGAGCCCTTCCGGGTGGCTTCAGGAATTTTTCCGGTGCCAGTTTTGACAAACTTCAGAGTTCTGGTTTCTTCTGGTCTTCCACTGCCGCAAGTGATTCCGCGGCATGGTTCAGGCTCGTATCCTACACACATTCCAATATTTACAGGAATTATAGCAAAACCACAAATTCATTTTCGGTGAGATGTTTAAAGGATTAGAAATTAATTAATAACAAAAACAAAATATCATGAAAAATTTTTACAAAAATTACAGATGGCTGCTTCCGGTTATGATCCTGTTGCTGCCTTTTTATCTGAAAGCGCAAACCAATCAATACCTTCATTTCGACAGGGTTGACGACTTTGTCAAGTTGGACAATGCTTCTCAGTACATTGCAAATTCATCGGCAATCTCGATGACCGGCTGGTTTTATTGTGATGAACTGGGCTATGGCCAGGGGATGATGGGTCTTCGCGGAACAGATGCCGGCTTTTATTTAATTCAGTTGAACAATGGGACTGTTGAATGCAGGTTTATCACGGCAACGGGATTTTTTGAATATGTTGCGCCGGAAAACAGTACAATACCACAAGTGTGGCAACACTGGGCCTGGATTTATGATGGCAGTTCCGTAAAACTATACATCGATGGCATTCTTAAAGGAAGTGTTGCCGCAAATGGCCAGATCACAACAAACATCGTTTCTTTTGGTATCGGTAAAAGCATTGTTGGCAGCTATAATTTTGTGTATGGCGGAAGAATTGACGAGGTTACCTTATGGAACAAAGCGTTAACCCAGGATGAAATTCTGGATATCATGGATAATGAATTATCTGGAAACGAGGCGGGCCTTCAATTGTATTACAAATTCAACCAGGGTGTTCCGGGTGGAAACAATACCTCCATCACTAAACTTATCAGTGAAACAGGCAACGGTGAACGTGATGCCGATTTATACAATTTTGCATTGGTCGGCGAAACCTCCAATTTTGGTGGTGATCTTAATCCAGGATTTCAGGCCATTACCTTCCCTCCTATCCCTAACAAATTAACATCGAGCCCGCCATTTCAACTGGAAGCCACGGCCAGTTCAGGTTTAGATGTTATTTTCGAAATCGTTTCAGGTCCAGCCACCCTCAATGGAAATATTGTTACACTTACCGGTACGGCCGGAGAGGTAACGGTTAAGGCAAGTCAGCCCGGAAACGGCACTTTTGATCCGGCCGAAGATCTTTTTAACACTTTTCAGGTAATCGATCCCTTATTAAATGTCCCTGACATCGAAGCCCGAAATCCGCTTCCCGGTGATGTTTATGTTCCCGACCTTGATTACATCCAACTGGCCACTATTTCTACAATCGATTATCCTGATCTTTTTTCGATTTCAAATCTGGTTTTCGTGATAAATGGTCAAACGATTGAACCGGAATACTGGGGTGACGGGCATTTTTTAGCCTGGTGGTCACCACCTGCTTATGGAAATTATACCATAAACATTGTTTCGACCAATAATTTTGGAGCTTCTGCAACCGAAAATGTTACAGTTAACATCGTTCCACAAGCCACCGATATGCAGGTTGTGGCTGCCAATGATGTCTGGCTGAATGTGGACATCAATTCAGTTACCGTTGATGCAGCTTTACCATCCTTTATGGGGGCTTTTGATGAAATTACAGCTACGCTTGCTGTAAATTGTCCAACAGGTGGATGTGGTGAGTGGGATCGTGTGGCCAGTGTTGAAGCCTGCGGTAAAGATGGAAAGTGGTTCGAAATTTTTCGTTATATTACACCTTACGGCGTTGCCTGTTCACATTCGATCGACCTGACAAATTATATGTCGTTGCTCCAGGGGAAAGTCACTTTCCGTCTGAATTGCGAAACCTTGGATAATGGATACCTTTATGATTTAACATTCTTTTATAAAGCAGGTAATCCGGCTCATAAATATAGTTCGGTAAGCAAACTTTGGAACGAAGTTTATCCTTTTGGCGATCCCGCCAATCTTCAGCCTGTCGAAAACATGAATTTCACCTTTCCTTCAAATGCTGTGGCATCAACGCTTAAATTGGTGTCAACCGGACATGGATGGGGTGATAATAATACGGGTAATGCTGCCGAATTTCATCACGACATTCATCATGTCTGGGTGAATGGTCAGCAAACTTTTACACAGGACAACTGGCAGGATTGCCAGCCCAACCCGGATGGCTGTCAGCCACAAAACGGAACCTGGTTTTACGACCGGGCAGGATGGTGTCCGGGGTCAATTGCCCCCTGGTTCGATTTCAACATGACGCCTTTCATCAGTAATCAAAATGTTGAAATGGGTTATGTTTTTGATGAAGAATACATCGATTATTGCCATCCGAATAATCCGGATTGTGTTTCGGGTGTTACCTGCCCGGACTGCAGTGATAGCTTCAATCCAAATCTCGTTGTTGCCTGTAACCTCGTTGTGTTTGCCGACAGTCCGGTTGAAAACGCAACAATTGTAGGTATTGATGATGGCCCGGTAAGATCACCTCAGTCGTTTAACATTTCTCCTAACCCAACCAACGGTTTGGTTGAAGTTTCGGTAAAAAACTACGCCAGGCCTGATGATGCTGTTTTGCAGGTCTACAACATGACTGGCAAGTTGATACAACAATTCGGATGGAACGGTCAAAGCATTCAGGTGGATCTTTCATCGTACCATAAAGGCATGTATCTCTTTAAGATTCAAGCCAATAATAAAATAGAAATTAAAAAAGTTGTTTTGAAGTAAACACATTTAATTTCATCATATCAAACTCAGATACATGGAAGCGGGCCATTTTAATGCCTGCTTCCTGTTTATTTGTCAAATACATAAATCAACAATTTGTGGGATTCTATTTTAGACTAATGTGATGTCATTTTACACCAATTACCTAATCCAAAATAATCAGCATAGAAGACAGATGCATTTTTACCTTTTTACCAGAATCCTTTGTATTATCCCGAAATAATAAAAAACATGAAATATATTCTCACCATCTGCATCATTTTCTTAAGTAGAATTTACCTTACCGCACAGGTTTTGCATCAGGATAATTCGGGGATTATAAAAATCTTACCGGGAGAATTACCTGATTCGATCATTAAGAAAGCTGCCCACATTTGCCCTTCAAAAAAACAGCTGGCCTGGCAGGAACTGGAGTTTGCCTGCTTTATTCATTTCGGAGTTAACACTTTTACCAATCGTGAATGGGGACCCAGGGAAGATGTGCGCGAAGTATTCAACCCTTCACAACTTGATGCCCGTCAGTGGGCGAAAACAATTCGTGATGCCGGCGCAAAAGAGATTATTTTGGTTACCAAACACCATGATGGCTTTTGCCATTGGCCGACGAAATTTACAGATTACTCCGTTAAAAATTCACCCTGGAAAAACGGAAAAGGTGACCTCGTTGCCGAAGTTGCCTCTGCCTGCCATGAATTTAAACTGAAATTCGGAGTTTATCTTTCCCCCTGGGACATGCATTCACCGGTTTATGGAAGTGCTGAATACAACGAATTTTTCAAAAACCAGTTACGCGAATTGCTCACCAATTATGGTGAAATTGCCGAGGTTTGGTTTGATGGCGCGTGTGGTGAAGGCCCCAATGGAATAAAACAAGTTTACGACTGGAACGGGTATTATGAGGTGTTTCATGAACTACAGCCCGATGCTGTGATCGCAATCATGGGACCAGATGTACGATGGGTCGGGACTGAATCGGGCTATGGCCGGGAAACCGAATGGAGCGTGGTTCCGGTTTCGGCTGGACAATTGTCAGAAATTGCAGCTTCATCCCAACAAAAAGATTCAGGCAGTGCTTTTATCCCGCATGATATGATGCAGGCTGATCTTGGAAGCCACGAAAAAATATTAAATGCCGGTGCACTGATGTGGTATCCGGCCGAAGTAGATGTGTCCATCCGTCCGGGTTGGTTTTATCACGAAAATGAAGATTCACTTGTCAAATCTCCTGAAAAATTAGTTGATATTTATTATAGCTCGGTCGGCCGGAATGCAGGTTTACTGCTCAACCTGCCACCGGACAAACGTGGTTTGATCCATGAAAATGATGTGAAAAGCCTACTTGGGATGAAAGCCATTTTAGATGAAACTTTTAATAAAAATGTGGCTAATAAAGCTCAGATTGTGTTATCAGAAATCAACCTAAATTCTAACCCTGATGTAATTTTAGACAATGATTCAAAAACTTTTTGGACAACGAAACCTGGTACAAAAACCGCCATTTTGGAATTTACGTTTGGAAATCAACAGGAATTCGATGTGTTGTTGCTTCAGGAAAACATCAGAAACGGGCAACGGATTGAAGAATTTTTGCTTGAAGTTTTTAAAGATGGAGGATGGGTTGAACTGACCAGAGGAACCACGATCGGTTACAAAAGACTGCTTCGCTTCGGCCCAACCACTGCCTCTAAAGTCAGATTAAAAATCATTTCTTCGCGGGATTGCCCGGAGCTTTCCGAATTTGGGTTGTTTAAATCATCAATAAGCAGATAAAATTTTTTGTAAAATAAATTAGAGAATCCGGGAGGTTAGTACCTTTCGATCACAATTTTCCTGGTTACTATTGTTTTTGAGGAAATCAAACTCAGAATAAATGTTCCACGGCTAAGCTGGCTGACATCAAGGGTTGCCTGATTTCCCAAAACATCTCCGGAAGCTACAATCCTCCCGGTCAAATCAGTCAACCTGATTTTCAAATCCTTTTCGGGTTGTTGCAAAAAGGCAATATTTAATTCATCAGATGCCGGGTTTGGGTAAACGAGCATGTCATCGCTGATCAGCAGGTTTTCAACACCTAAACTATGGCACATTACAGGAAAGATGGTATGATCGATGTCGAGCCCCCAACTATTCTGTTCATCGGAATATGGGAACCAATCACTTGTATTGTGTTGCTCCCACCCATTTCCTGCAGGAACATCTCCATTTTCATTGGTGAATAAGACC
>Ga0172369_10005018_pt1 | contig 16480 bp, 18 predicted proteins | sample LakKiv25m_FD_114539 | JGI IMG/M metagenome (GOLD analysis project Ga0172369, IMG submission 114539) | Freshwater microbial communities from Kabuno Bay, South-Kivu, Congo - kab_022012_11.25m | ecosystem: Environmental > Aquatic > Freshwater > Lake | place: Democratic Republic of the Congo...
GTTATGAAAATTCTTGCCTGTCGCGGAAACTCCTGCTAAGCCACGAAAAAATGTGAAAAAAGTGGCGGGAGACGCCTGCAGCTAAAAACGGAGCTCCTGAGTGGTTTACCACAAAGACACAAAGACACGAAGGCACAAAGACTTTTGTATCTCTTCATGTCTTTGTGCCTTCGTGTCTTTGTGTTGTGGCTGCTCAGGCTGCCAGCGACTTCTCCGGCGGCGCGTAGAGCGTGGTCACGTAGCCCTGGAATTTCGATGTCCAGCGCGCCTTCGCTTCCTCGTCCACCTGCACCAGGTCGGCATTGATCTTGCAGAAATCGCAGGTCGAGCAGGCCTGCTGGTCGCATGGCAATTTGCCGCTGAGCACGGTGTCCAGGTATTGGGCCAGCCGCTCGGAGTTCGGGATGGTCAGCACCTGCGAATACTTGTTGTTGGCGAAGCACATGTGCAGGTCGACCAGGTCGCCGTCCCAGCTGCGGCTGTTGTAGACATCCACCGTGCGGAGCATGTCGCCGCCTTGTGAGAAGAACTCACGGCCGGCCAGCTTGAAGCGGTCCATGCCCATCTCCGCGTAACGGTCCAGATCCTCCGGGCGGATCCAGGGGGCGCTGAGGAATTTTTCCGTCTCGGTATACTTGTCGATGGCGCAGACCGAGCCGTAGTAGGCGGGGACGATATATTCGCAACCGGCGGTGGAATGCGACTCGAAGTTGTAGTGCATCATGCGCATGGGGCAGTCCTGGAAGCAGGAGCAGTTGACGATGGTGCCCACCTGCACGCCGTGGTCGTGGCAATAGTTCGCAACTGCCTTCAGGCGTCCGGTCTGCCGGTTGATGGCCTCCATAACGTAGATGCACTTGACGTTGGGGAAGCGGCACCAGTATTCCGCCTTGTTGACGGTATCGACGCTGGCGATGACCGACACCGTCACCGGGATCTCCGGGAAGAGCTGCGAAAGCAGGCCGACCACCGTGGGCAGCGCCACCGTGAAGCGGCTGACGCCTTTGTCCACCAGGCCGGTGAGGTAGTCGATCAATTCTTTCCGGCCCTCCTCGGTGAACTCGCGGTTGTCCAGGCAACTGAAGTTCAGCGTGTAATTGTATTCCATGCCGCGCTGCTGGCAGTGCCGGAGATACGCCCCGAAGTCGTCTTCTCCCACCTCCGGCAGCACGCTGGGCCGGCGGCCCGAGCCGAATTTCGAGGTTCTGACCGAACCATACACCTCGGCGACGGGGATATCCCATCCCTGGTTGCGCGCTGAAAATTCGCTCACCGACGTCATTTTGAAATCCGCGGGCACACAGAAAACCGGCATCTCGTACTCCTTGCAGATGGTAATGTGTGACCATTATCCGGCATCGGAGCGCAGATGCGTGGCCGGATGCACAACATGGGGAGTTGATAGGAAAGCCATGGGACGGGGTTGTGTGGTGGTACGGACAAAACGCATTGACGTGAACCTGCCCCGGCCTTCAAAAGGCCGGGCTATTTTAAGACGCCGGCTGAAGCCGGCTTTGGTCGAAAGAGTCAGGCTGGGTCGACGAAGTGGAACGGGTCGTCGCGCAGGGCGGCGAGGGCGACGTCCCACAGCGGGTGGGTGTCGAGGATGTGCACGGTGGCCTGCAGGCAGGCGCCGGTGTGCAGGGCGTCGGGACCGAGGAGATCGGCGATGCGGTCGTAGCGCTGCAGCCAGCCTTTGAAGCCATGCGTGCGGTAGGTTTGTTGGCATTCGCTGCCGTCGGTAAAGCGCAGGGTGTAGGTTCGGTCCGGACCGAAGAGGTAGGCGGGGGCGATGTGCTCCTCCACCGCGTGCATGGAGGTGTTGGGGCGTAAGCCGCAGCCGAGGAAACAGAGCTGTCCGCCGATCTCGCGCAGGCGGCTGAAGGGCGAGTTGGGGCCGCAGGGGGTCGAATCAGCCTCATGCCCGGCCAGCAGTCCCTCCGCCCGCGCGCCGATGCCGGCGACGGAGTGGGTGGGGTGCACGCTGCGCAGCGTGCCGATGCGCGTGCGGAAGAATTCCGGCAAGGCGCCCACGCAGGAGGGGGTGCGGAGAACGTCAAAGACCGGCTGCTCCGCGTTGACATTCGCGTAACTCAGCGCCGGCATCAGCAGCGTGCCGCCCTTGCCCAGCGCGCGCATGAACCCGCGCACCACCATCTCCGCCCCGCTGGGCACCGGCCCCAGCGAGCGGAGGGAGGAATGCACCAGCACCACGCCCCCGGGCTGCAGTCCGGCGGTGACTAAATCAGCTGCAATTCGTTCGACGAAATCTTTCGGCACCGACGATCTCCTTACAACACAAAGACACGAAGGCTCGAAGGCACAAAGACAATCAACCTATAACTCGTAAAACCGTGCAAGTTGCTTCCACTTTCTCCCGCTCGCCCACTTTCGCCTTCTCCACCGCGGATTTCATCACGCACCCGAACGCCTGAAACCAGTAGGGGTCGGCGCCAGCACTTCGCCGGTGCCGAACTCCGCCGCCTGCAGCGCGACGATCTCGCGCTCCAGCAGCGTCATGCGCGAAAAGAGCCACGCGGGCGCTTTGCCGTTGTGAAGGGGTAGATGTGCCGTGCCGGTTCGCATGATGCCTTATTTTACATCTTTTCACGGGGGCGGATGCGGTTTTTGGATGGGACTTATTGGACTTTGCGGACTGATGAATATGAATTTTGTTTGACGATGATCGGCTGCGTTGTTACAATGAATCACCTCAACCCACCGTGGGCCGGTGGCGCAGCGGTTAGCGCAGGGGGCTCATAACTCCTTGGTCGCAGGTTCGAATCCTGCCCGGCCCACCATGTTTCTCTCGTAAACGCATCTCTCTCGCCCCCAATTCGCCTTTCACGCACGCTCAAACCGGCAAAGCCGTGGTCTTTTGCATCTACCGACACCCCGTCATCTCTCTCTATTTGCACCTATTCTCTCTGAAAGCCGTGGTCTCGACCAGAGGAGACCACGGGTGGGTTCTCTGTGTGAAAAGCCTTGGACTTTGCGAATTTGCTACGCACAAAGTTTGGTTTGGGATGACTTGCAGGTCGCAGTTGTAAGCTCGGAGGCGGTGATCTATGAGTGAACATACGACCAGGGGCTTTCTCACTCTCCGTTCGAACTCAACTCGAATGAGGTGTATTGTGCTATTCTAATAGTCAGCCGAACTGAGGAGTCAGTGCTTATGCAGTTGCCTATGCCACAATATTGGCTCTATGATCAACTAAAACAAGAGAAACCGGACTGGGAGCCAATGCGTGCAATGCAGAGTTCAATTAATTGGATTCATGCATTGGCTTACGAGGTCGTACAGGAACATGGGCAGACATCGTCAGCCCAACTCCAGTCGTGCCTATCGCACTTCGATGCTACGATAAAATCTCGTAACACCCCACCCCCATTAGGACCGATTTTCGGGACGTTGTTTCATTCGCTGAATTATTGTCTCTCATTAGCCTCATTACATGAACGCGAAGCAACAGCACCATGGGTTTTTCCGAGTGCGATAGTTATCCACTACTATGCGATATATAACGCCACCCTTTCCATGTTAGCGGCGCTGGAGAATTTTCGGGGTGAGAAACATGCTAAAGCCATTGCATCTTATAACAACTTGTGTGATAAGCTTCCACACCCACTTAACATGACGGCTACGCGTGTAAGAGGCGAGGAGTATCGAGTGTTACTTCCCAACTACGCTCATGCAGCGAAATATGATCTGACCAAAAGTTTCATCGAGGATCGGGGGGTAGCTCAAGGGATGGTATGCTCATATCTGAGTGGAACAGCCGATTGGAGAGTAAAGCAGGTAAAAGAGCAGATCATCCTCGATAGTAAAGGAAAGATCAATGACTTCAGAACGAAAGCCAACCGCGATGTCCGTGATAGCAGGTTACCAGGCCAGATTAACTATTTGAACTGTGCCTACCGATACCGCGGAAAGGCGAACTATCGCGACAGCATGTTTCTCTCATACGGTAGGGAGCACAGTTGGCTTAATAGCCAGTACATCAGTAGCTTGTATGTCATCGCTGCATTTAACTTTACGTGTGGATTGGCGTTTGCTGAAAAGCGGATAGGCAAAAAATACGTGACGGCATTTGTTACGGACTTGAGTGCGCATCTACGGGGAAGAGATGCCGGAAAAGGTCTGGAGCAATTATGGGATCATCTGGCGTCACATTATGCTAGCAGCAAATGAGCACTAGCTTCAGAAAGCGCTTCGTCTGACAGAGATCTCTTACGGAAAAGCTTCCAACCATTTCCGCTGCTCATTCCACGCCAGCGGCAAAGACCCGCGCAGTTTACTCAACGTCAACCCCTCGGGTTCCCGCCCATAGATGATCGCTTCGACGATATCTGGGGCGAGGAGCGTCAGACGCAGCAAACGGTGGACGTAAGACCAGTCCAGATTCAGCGCGCGCGCCAGGTCGTTCACATCGCGGTAGCGTCTTTCATCCAGCCAGCGTTGCCATTGGTGAGCCTTTATCACGGCGACAGCCAATTTCGTGGGCGGTTTATTGCTGGGCGTTTCTTCGACGGATTCAACGATCTCCGGGGCGATAATGCGCCGGTGCCCGCTTGATCGCCGCAGCGTCATCGGAATATGCACCGTCACGCGTTCGGCGGTACGGGTTAAGGTGATTGCGCCTTCAGACATAGAGCTCTCGAACTCCTTCTTTGACCATGTGCCGTCCCAGTTCACTGACCACGCTATGCAGGCCGTCGGCACGGAGATTGACTTGTAGTCCAGTTCCATCGATGGTGATGTTCTCCACGATGCCTTGCACCAGCGTGGCCTGTTCCGCCGGGATTAATTCCGGCCAGATAGCATCGAGTCGTCCTAACGCCAGCGTCACATCTGCCTCGGTGATGCAACTGCAAAAAGCCTTCGGCACCGACGAAGCGGTGAAGTTCATATTGCAGATGACCGCCGGACTGGATACGCTGCAAGGTAATATCGACGGGGTCAAACAGGCGATGCAAGGCGGCACGGCGGTGACCGAGCAGATGGCGCGGGCGATGACCAGCGATATCGGGTCAGGACTGAAACTGGTCACCCAGCAAACGAAGAATCTGGCGGAAATCGCTGGCAACACCATGCTGCCGATCTTTACGCCATTGCTGCAAGGGGTGCAATTCGTGGTGCTACGCCTGCAGGATTGGGCGCGGGCGCATCCCGGATTGGTACGCGGAATCCTGGCGGCCACGTTGGGGCTTGGCGCCTTGCTGCTGGTGGTCGGGGTGGCGATTACGCTGATCGGTTCACTCGGCTTGTTGATTCCCGCCATCCAGACCGGGCTGGCCACCATCGGGCCGATTCTCCTCAGCGCCATGGGTGCAGTTGGGACATCGCTATTGCCCGCCATGCTCATCATCGCCGGGGTGATCGCCGCTGTACTACTGCTCCGCTTTGCCTGGGAGACAAACTTCGCCGGTATCCGGGATGTGTTGACGACTGCCTGGACGAACATCAAAGCGGTGTTTCTGGGGCTGACACAGCTCATCTCCAGCTTCAATGGGGAGACCGGGACGATGAGCGCGCGCGTCGCCGCACAACTGGAGCGATCCGGACTCTATAACTTCGTGGTCACCGTCTTTCAGGTGTATGCCCGTGTCCGCTCGTTTCTGGAAGGCTTGTGGCAAGGGTTCAGCAGTTTCTTTGGCAATATTCGAGCTGCGATTGAACCATCCGTCTCCGCGTTGGTACACGCCTTCGCTGGCCTCTTCACGGCGCTGGGGCGTGTCTTCGGCATCGTACAATCGGTCAAGGTGGAAGTCGCGGGCACCACGGGCAGTTGGCGAACCTTCGGGCAGGCGGTAGGTGAAGTACTCGGGTTCATTAGCCAGGTGATCGCCACCGTGCTGGCCGGGGTCGTATGGGTCATCACCGGGATCATTCAGGTAATCCAAGCTGCGGAGCGTGGGAAGATATCTGCTCCGTGGTCGATAATCTCTCTGCAAGCGCTGCTGCGCGCCTGTAAGGGATGCTCTATTGATCCGCCAACCATGCATGCGCTCGATGCTGCGATTGAAATTGTCTCGCCGAAAAAATCATAAGGATGAAACTATGGGCACATCAATTAGTTATGGTACACCGACAAAGGGAAACTGGACGTCAGTCAAACGTGGACTGACATCGTTTCCGCAGAGCACCCATCGCAGTGAGACGATTAAACACATTGTGTCTAATGTTGCGCAAGGGTTTACTCAAGGCTCTCATTCAACTGGGGGGGGTGGCGGTAGTAGAGTAACGGGTGGTTTAGTCGGCTCTTCTGCTCGGAACGCAATTGCTGGAGGCGCTGGCTTTCTCGGTGCTGTTCGACAATCAGGATTCAATACAGCCTTAGCACAGCTTGGTATAACTGATGCTGCAGCGCTTTCAGGGGTCGAGATAATTGATCGAATAACCCAGGCACTAGTTGATGGACGGCTTTCTCTCGACCAGGAGATTGCTAATACTGCTTTACGCGAGACCTTACTAGAGATTCTTGGAGTCGAGCAGGAGAGTTTCCAACAAGCCGTCGAGACATTCATGGATACGAGTGGTATCACAGGATTTGTTGAGACATTCCTTGCCCGCTATATCATCGAGCGCATTTGGCAGCATATCGCTGAAGCCGCAAGAGATCGAATCGGAACAGAAGCAGAAATCGGCGCGCTATACAGTGGCATTGAGAGTCTGTGTAGAGTGACTGTCAATCAAAAAATTGCTGCAATGAGTGAGACGCGTGGATTCGCTAATATTGACTGGTTCGGTGGCGACGGGCGTTCTATGGCTAATCAAATCGCAGATGATATCCAAGGCGATATTGAAGGGATGCTATGACTACTTTTTCCATGAACAATGATACGCATGATCTTCCCACACAGACCCCGATGAGTGCTGATACCTATACGGTTGATTGGATATCAGAACGACCTAATACTCGCGTGCGTCTATCGGATGCAAGAAATCCTCCATACCGCATCATGCAGCCTGTCGCAGATTTGCTCTCAATTGCAATTCTCTCATATGTTGCTGATGAATGCATTGCCCGCCGAGATGCCGATGACCGATGGTCGCGTCACATAGCTCTGCAGCTACCTACACAATATTCAGACCCATGGTCAGAATGGAACCATTCGGTGGAGCAAGTACTGCGATTTGTTTCAGGTGATGAGTATACCATCGAGATCAACAATGCTGCTGATAGCATGCATTACGAATTTGATGCACCGGAGATCAGTAATTGCGATTGCGTCTGTCTCTTTTCTGGTGGATTAGATTCATTGTCCGGAGTGATCCAACTCCTGGATGAAGGAAGGCGGGTCTGTCTAGTGAGTCATTATGCAGACTCACTCACTCGGGCTGTACATGATGGCTTGCGAACACGGCTTCAAGAAATCTATCCTGATCAGATTGATTATCGGCCATGCTTTATTCGGCGCAAACGAACCAATCCTGCCCATTCCTATCAGTTGCCGGGGAAAGTGGAGAACTCCCATCGGGTACGGTCATTCTTATTTCTGTCTTTAGCGGCTTGTTTTGCGGAAGTATACGGCGTTAACGATATTTTCATACCTGAGAACGGTGTCATTGGACTGAACATCGCTCTTGATAGCAGCCGTACTGGGACACTCTCAACACGTACAACCCATCCTGCTTTCGTCTCCGCGATGGCTGGTATCATTAGCGGTTTCCTTGGCCGCCAGATTCACCTTGTGAATCCATTCATGGCAAAAAGTAAGATTGAAATATTGCGGGAGCTAGATGCAACTAATCATGTATTACTACCTGATACTCACTCCTGCGCAAAGTATGACATGATCCGATGGACAAGAAGGACGGACATCCGGCATTGTGGTTACTGCCTGCCCTGTGTATATCGGCGTCTGTCCATGTCGCCCATCGGGCTAGATTCCGCCGATGACTACTATGTTGACATTTTCAATGAGCTGCCGTCGCTCTCGCCGAATAAAGCACGTGATCTACGGTGCCTAGCAACATTTGTCCGTCGCTATCGTGCAAGTACTTCGGTAAAACGTCTATCCTTTATATTCTCAAACGGTCCATTGTCACTGCCTCATATTGGCGCTGCACCTCACGGTGCTACCCCAGATGAGATGGTCGCAATGTATGACCGTTATGCGAATGACACATACCGTCTTCTCAATGAACTATGCCCACCCGCAGTATTGCGTCAGCTTGGATTATAGTTAGTTAATGTTTATTGATACACATTGTCATATTGATTTGTTTCCCTCGCCCGAATATGTTGTTCGCTCGGTAGAGACCAGGCGCATCTTCATACTTGCAGTCTCAAATACACCAGCGATGTATTTGGAGTCGATAAAACAATTAATCGGGAACCGTTATATCCAACCAGCTTTGGGAATTCATCCAGGGGTGCTCGTGAAACAGTCGAGTCTTATTGAGAAGCAATTCCGGGCAGCGATTGTTAACGCCAACTTTATCGGTGAGATTGGTCTGGATGGAATACTCCCGAATGTGCCGATTCGCCGTCAACTGCCAATATTCCATCGTGTTTTAGAGGAATGCAAACCACAGGCATGCGTTCTCAGCGTTCATTCACGCCGTGCGGAGAAACTCGTTCTAGATCACCTCGATACGTCATTCCATCGACCAGTCATATTGCACTGGTTTACTGGGCCAGAATCACAATTACTCAAAGCGGTGGCTGCTGGGCATTATTTCTCGATCAACTTACAGATGCTATCATCAAAGTTAAGTGATCGCTACTTGAAGGCTATCCCACTTGACCGTGTATTGACTGAAAGTGACGGCCCATATGCTATGTATGATGACCGACCGTGCGGACCACTCGATATTCCAAAGACTGTTGAGCTATTAGCCAGCAGATACGGAATTCCCTGCGGTGAGATGGAGATGCAAATACAGCAGAACTTTGAACGCCTATTGTCGCTGAATGGATTATCCGATAGGTGGAAGCACCTCTCTTGAATTGTCGACGACAGTCCATAGTTAATACGTTGGCATAATTCACTTCTATGGTAGAAAGACCGAACATGGCTAATCACCGCACTGAAATATCACGCCTCCTGAAAATCCATTACGCCATCGCCTCCGGCGGACGCCCGACTGTAGCCGATCTCGTCGAGCGCTGTGGCGTCGGGCTGCGTTCCATCAAACGCGACATTGCCGTGCTCAAAGAGGAGTTCCATGCGCCAATAGGCGTGTCGCGTACTAAGGGTGAGGAGGGATACTACTACGAGCGTCCGTTTCGCTTAGCGCCGGAACCATTCAGCGATCAGGAAATTCTCGCGCTATCCATGGCTCTCCAGATTGCCGAGACGTTCTACAACAGCCCGTTCGTTCCTGCCATCAAAGGCGCGCTGGAGAAGCTACGGCATGTCCAGATCGATGCAGGCTGCCACTCTTTAAATGAAATCGCAGGGCATGTCTCGCTGCTGGCCGAGCCGGCGCCCCCGGAGAACATCAAGGATACCATCCACTTCAATGACTTGCTCAAGGCGATTGAACAGCAACTGCAAATCCGTATGACGTACTACACCATGTCGCGGGATGAGGAGACGGAACGCATCATCGAGCCGTATCACCTGTACCATTACGACGGCCTGTGGTACGTATATGGCCACTGCCATTACCGCGATGAAAATCGGGATTTTGCTATCAATCGCATCCGCACGTTGTCGTTGTTGCCGACCACTTTCACCCCGCCGAGTCAAGAAGAAATTCGCCGCCAGCTTGGGCTGCGCTTTGCGAATATTACTGATGAGCCGGTTACCGTCTCGATCTGGTTTGACAAAGATGCCGCACGTCGTATTCGCGAGCGCATCTGGCATTCATCACAGCAGATCGAGGTTGCCGGTGATGGTTCTTGCGTATTGACGATGACCGTCACCGGCCTGGACACGGTCACCCGCTGGGTACTTTCCTTCGGCGAACATGCCTTACCGCGCGCCCCCAAGCGATTTGTCAACAAGGTGCAGAAGGCCGTAAAAGCGATGGCAATCGCGCACGACATCATACCGGCAAAAGAAATATCGCCTTCCGACTAAAGTGTCTGATTTGTACACCTTAACCTGATACAATACCTCAGAGCTTGTTTAGCGGGCGACCGGTTGATGGTATCAGGGTTGGTGCATGCCCCTTCATATCTCGCCACCGACTTTTCCTATCCACAATCGGCATGAATCCTGTGGATAACTCGCGCCCTGTTTGCTATTGAACTAAACGAACATGTGTTTTACTATTATGCATCAGCCAACCAAGCGCCCGCAGGAGGGTACATGAAACAGGAACGCTTGAAGGAACCCATCGATGTTGCGGTGTGGTTCAGCCAAGGAAAAGTGATCCCACGTCATTTTCGCTGGGCGATGCGGACGTATGCCGTGGATCAGGTGAACCAGCGTTGGACCGGGAAAAACGGTGGTATTCAGATACTCTATTTTGCGGTGTCAGCCGTAGGCAATGCGTATAAGCTGGCCTTCAACACCAAGGAGCTGACCTGGCAACTGGAGGAGGTGTATGCTTCGTATGATGTCAAAGTCCCAGGGATCGTCAAGGTAACCCAGTTAGGGTGAGAAACATTGAAGTGAGTATTGGGCGTTCCGGTCGTGAAGACCGACCGGGCAATGATGTAGTATCGGGCATATCGTACCAGTCGTCGCCGTAGATCACAGCAAGAGTCTCCGTTGCCCCCGAGACGGAGGAAGAGGATGAAGAATTCGTTTTCGTTGTTGGCCTTTTTGTGTAAAGTGCCGTTGGAGTTGTTAGAAGAGTATGCCACACAGGTTGGCCTGACAGAGACCGATCTGGGGAGTAGCATCCCCTGGCGGACGATTGAGGCGCTGGAGGCGGATCGCCGCAGCATGGCTATTGTGCGCCAAGCCATTGTGGAAGCCCCGGAATCCCTGCGTGACCGGATCATGCAGGATTTCATGGACATCGATGCGCTGGCCGATGGGCGTGGCATTGAATATTTGTTGATCACTGGGCGCTGTCAACCCGAGCCGGTCGATCTGGCCCCGCATCTCGCCCATTACGCTGGCAGCCACGCGAAGGCGCTTTTTGCGCTGTTGGAGTTCACTGACGTGTTCAAGCGGGCGCTTCGTTTTGCCCACGTCGAAAGCTTGGGAGAAAGTCGCTGGCAGAAGACCGGACGCATCGAGGGTGCGCATCCCCAGATCACGGAGAGCAGTGTGCGGAGTTTACGACTCGCCATCAGCAATTACTGCCGGTTGCAGGGACGCGGTACGGGGTGTGAAGTCGATGTCGAAGATCGGGGCGATGACCTGTACGTCTTCGTGTATCCCGAAGATTACGCGCGGCGGCGTATGGTGTATAACGCCCAGCGCGACCTGATCGTCGAAACGTTCCGTCCGGCATTCGAGGTAATCTACGTCTACCATCGCCCTGCGCAGACATTGGAGATCTTTGTCGGTGGCGGCACACGGGATCGCGAAGCGCTGAAACGCTTTTTCGGTCGGGCGATCCTGGGTGTGGAGTTGGGCCTGTGGAGTGGCGCGCGCCGGGTCTATCAGTTGGAGCATTTGAAATATGCGACCAATACGTTTCCGGTGATGCCGACCGATGAAGTCGTGGCGGTGCGGCTCAAACGTCTCTGCTTTCTCGATACCGCCGGCGAGGAAACGCGAGAGATTGCGCTGGCCAGTCGGTGCGAGCAAAATCCGAACGATCTCTATGCCTATCTGGAACAGGTGGTGACCGAGAGCAATCTCTCGCTGGCGCAATTGGCGGTGGCGCGTGCCTCATTCCAATTGGTATTTCAGCGTCGGCAAGATAGCGGACGTCAGGTGACACGCTCGTTTACGCTGGCGGTACCCAATACCCATACATTCAAGCGCAATGATCCCTTTGCGCCAAAGATACAGGAATTATTGAAACGGTGGAAGATCGATGTGGCCCATGAGATATGTGAATTGGCTGGCCCAGCTTGATGTCGCTGACCGGGGTGTCGCCATACGAGAACGCGATCTCGCCCCCAAGTTGCTCACTGCCCTCACGGATGCCGGGCTGGTCGAGTACGCCGGGCTCGACCGCTACAGCGATTGCTGTGATTGTGCGCTGGGCACCGGCTGTCCGGTAGAGCGTCTCGGCGGTACGGATGATGATCCGGAATACGTGGCGCTCTGCCCCCTCGGGGAGGCGTTGGTTTATCATGAGCAGGACTTGCGACGCTGGCGCCTTTCCATGCAGACGGTGGCGCGGGTACTGTCAGAACGCCTCGGGCAACATCAACCCACCGAAGAGTTGGTATCGCGCCGACTTTGGGAGATCGGGCGGCTCGGTCCCCGCGTGCGCCTCTTTCTGTTTAAGGGCGTCAAGCAACGTGATGCTCATTCAGTCGCTGCTATCCTCACAGAGCGTGTGAAACTCATGCGTGGCCTGGTGCTGGTGCCGGCGATTATCCCGGACGCGGGAATCCTACCGGCGAATACGGTAGCGGTATCGTTGAGTGAGGTGCTCTGCCTGCGGGAGCATGACGTCACAATCGATTTATCACTCCTCGAAAGTCTTGCTACGCAGTTGGCCGGGGAGAAAGTCCAGCCGACGATCTTACCGATTCCGGTACCCGCAGGCTTCACTTGGCCACAGGTGCGCTTAGAGTTCATCTCGGATGAGGATGTGCGTATCTGGACTGTCGGAGAACCAGTGGTTAAAAGTTTCCAGGAGTTGGGGCTGATGAACACGCGCAATGGGCACCCGACCAAATCCTGGCATTTGCTCCGAGAGTTTGCGGGGCATGAGGGAATTTATGATGTCACTCAGCCATCTGTGTTATATGCACCAGAAAAGGTTACACACCGGGGTGGACGTCCACACCTCACAGCATTTTCTGGAAAGCTGGGCACGGCATTATCCGATCTGGCCGGTCATCTAAGCAAGCTGTTTCCAACGATTCCCGGTCGGCCCATCGCCGAGTATGATGCCAAAAAACACCAATATCGCGCCGCGATCACGCTGGGTTGGGAGCCGGGATACCACCATCGGAAGGCAAGTGAATACGGGGTAACAGTGTAAAGGAAGGTAGGGGGTTATGACAACAGAAAAACCATTATTACGTTTTGCCCGCCAGGATAACGAGACCATCTCGTTGCTGGCGCGCGTCCAGTGGGACACAGGGTACGTTCCGACGATGGAGGAACTCGGCCTACTTCTACAGTGTCCAACTACAGCGGCGGCACGCCGGCAGCTTGATGAGTTGCTCACCTCGGGGGAGGGAACACGCTTGACCATGGGGGAACGGCAGAAGATTCATGCTGTCGCTGAACAGGCCCGTAATAATGATGAGCCAGGGACGCAACGACGTCCCCATGTGAATCACCAGCATCGACGGATGCGTACCCAAGGGCAATCCCACCTTAGATGGGCACGCCCAGCGCACGACTAATAACACGCTGGTTTCCATGAATGACATCTTCACTCGAAAATTGCAGGTTGCGATACATACAGCAGATATGTGCGTTTAAAGACGTCTGCATGTGTAACGGAACCCTACACATCCCCGAGCACGGCCCAACGCTAGGTTGACTATCTCGTCCGTTAACGGTAGTCGCATATAGGTGGAAGGCATGCTGCCCGCCGCACAAAGGCAAGTAAAGCGAACCGAGGAAGGGATTTGCAACCGCACGGAGAAAGGACAAAAGTATACGTTCGTCAAGCATTACGGGCGCTCATATACCAGTAGCTCGCATGCTACTCTAATCTCCGGAGGATATGCATGTGGTTGTTGAAGAGATTGAACCCGCGGTTGCGGGTTCTGATACCGCAGAAATTATAACTAAAGACTACGGTCAATTTCAAATCATGATCGGCTGTAGAGATATCATTGGCTATCATCTCTCACCGATACTCGCAGAAGACCAATCCGACCCGGAGATTATTAAGAAGGCAGATAGGAAACTACAAGAACTCCTCAAAGAGATGCGCGTACGTGTTGGCACATTGCTAAAAACCGATAACGTATCATTTCTACTTGGCGCAGGAGCCTCCATCAAAGCCGGGGGAGTATCGCTAGCCAACATTCCCAATATTTTTGAAGCCGTGTTAATTCGAACTGCGGAGAATGAACAAGAAAATGCTACCCCTCCTGGTTGGATATCGCTTTTCTACGCCACGGCATCGTCAATCACACAAACCGAGCTTACCTACGAAAACCGCCACTCTTTAATCCATATTAATGATGGGGTAAGTCTTCCTGTAATCCCAATTAATATCGAGGCGTATTTGAGCTACCTCCACATGTGGCTTGCCGGGATGAGTAATATTTCATATTCTACGACATTATGCCTCAATGATGGCTCACGGCTGGAACTCAAACAATGCGATTTAGAGCGGCTAATCAAAGAAATAACGAAATCATTGAGCCTGTTACTCGATTTACCAAGTACAAAATCAGGTGACGGTCTTCTCTCCCATCAACGGTTCATCAAGAAAATACTAACTCGCCCATTGAATCTGCGTCGTGCAAATCTCTTCACGCTGAATTATGACACACTATTAGAACAAGCTGCGGATGCCGAAGGTGCCGTCTTGGTCGATGGCTTTGTCGGCACTCTGCGTCGCGTGTTTCGACCGGAATCTTACGATCTTGACTTTTATTTTCCCGCCCAGACAACAGAAGGCCGTGTGCATCGTTTTGATCGTGCCCTGCATCTGTATAAATTACATGGCTCACTAACGTGGCATCGATGCGAGCAAGGATGGGAAAATCCATATGGTTTATATGCGTCTTTCTTTGAGCAAAACTGCGGTGATGACGATGTGCTCATTTACCCTTCTCCATTAAAATATGGTCAGGCGCTTGGCCTCCCATACTCTGAACTGTTCAGACGGTTAGGAAATGCCATCGCCCAACCACAGTCAGTGCTCTTCACTATAGGGTATGGATTCGGCGATGACCATGTAAATGCACAAATACGCCAGGCATTATCTATTCCTAGTTTTACTTTGATAGTAGTCGACCCTAATCCTTCGAATGAGTTCGTAAAAAAATTGGAGGCATTAAAAGATGAGCGTGTCTGGATCGTGAAGGGATGGGAACTAGGCACGTTTGAAGCGTTCGTCCAGCAATTACTCCCTGATTTACGGGAAGAAGAGATTGACGCCAAAGTCATGAATACTTACAAATCCCTGGCAAAGGAGGACGGCGGTAATGGCAAGTGATCATGAGATTGGGAGAGTTGTCGCCGTCGATACAGCACAAGTTACCGTTGAGCTGAACAGTGATTTGAAAGCGTTGACTCGATCAACTTACGAGGGGACACTGGAAGTTGGCAGGATTAATTCATACATTGTTATCCCGGTCGGTGTACGACGTATTGTCGCGATGGTCACTCGGGTCGTTCTAACGGAAGAAAGCGAATTGAAAGCCGATAAGACGATGGTATCACTGCCATCGTCACGGCGATTGATGAAGGCCACGATGATCGGCACGATAGATGAAGGGTCGTTTCGCCAGGGGATCAATCTGTTTCCCGTGTTGGACTCTATCGTATTAATGACTACGCGAGAGGATTTAGATGCGATCTTTGGAAAAGAAAATCATCTATGTGCTCAACCAGACCCTGAAAGACCAGGGTATTGTATTCCGGTCGGTCGGTCAGCGATTTTTCCCGACTACGAGATTAAGATTGATCCCGATGCCTTTTTCGGGAAGCACGCAGCAGTAATTGGAAGCACAGGATCTGGTAAGTCCTGTACAATTGCAACCATTCTCCAATCGATCATTGAACAGTCCGATGTGCTGCAAACACGGTTTATTATCCTCGACACCAATGGAGAATATCGTGCTGCCTTTCAACGACAACACACTGACGGGACATGGGTTGATGCATCACCTGATTTCAAACCACTTTATATTCCGACAGACCCATCGGAGCCAGGAAAACTCGTCATCCCATATTGGTTTATGGACTCTGATGATTTTGTACGGCTATTCAAAGCATCTCCCGGCGTGCAACGTCCGGTATTATTAAATGCTCTGGCAACGGCAAGGGATGCAGAAGGTGGGATTGCCAATTGGTGTCATATTCGCGAGGATATCGTTAAGGAATGCAACCGTATACTCTCATTGAGTAGCGGCACGAATAATAGTGACGCAAAAACAATCCGTCAAATTTGTGACGGTATGAATGCGTACCTTGATGATGCATCAACTACAGACGGAATTACTGCACTCATAGTGCTGTATCCCAGCATTAACTATGAGATGCTCAAATCGCTGTTTTCAAGCATCACCTCGATAGCACGAGAAGGGATTAGAAACGAAAATCAACAATATGAATCCTATGCTACGATCGATGCAAACAAGCGCCGTAGGATAGAGTACGCTATCTCACCGATCATGGAAGCACTCGCTAGCCCGGATTATGCACGTCGAGCGTAAATCGCCGACACCGCGTCATTTTCTGGTCGGCTGAGCAAGTATTCGAGCCTTGCTGTCGAATAGGAGAGTTACCAAGCAATCCATTCACAGCA
>Ga0172369_10005022_pt1 | contig 16476 bp, 12 predicted proteins | sample LakKiv25m_FD_114539 | JGI IMG/M metagenome (GOLD analysis project Ga0172369, IMG submission 114539) | Freshwater microbial communities from Kabuno Bay, South-Kivu, Congo - kab_022012_11.25m | ecosystem: Environmental > Aquatic > Freshwater > Lake | place: Democratic Republic of the Congo...
CGACTCCCGCGGCCGATTGCCAGCTCTCAAACACCTTGGCTGGCAATGATTCCCCGGCCGAAACAAAATGCCGGATGCCGCTGCCTGCAAGCTGTGTCGCAACGCCAGCCTGAATCATCTTGTGATACAGCGTCGGCACGCAGAACATTATGGTCGGCCGGTGACGCTCCACCATCTCGGCCACCCGTTCTGCAGTCGGCCATTCCGTATCGAGAATGACGCAGGCACCCAGACGTAGTCCGGCAAACAGGCTGTTGGCCAGGGCATAAGCGAAGAAAAGCTTGGAGGTCGCGTAAAGCCGGTCTGTCCGTGAAGCTCCAAGTATTTCCCGGGCAAAGGCGGCACAGGATGCCGTGACACTTTGCGTATGCACTACGCCCTTGGGCGTGCCTGTGGTACCCGAGGTACCGATCCACAACGCCATGTCGCCAGGCGCCCGCGGCATGGGTGGAATCTCTTTGGCATCACGGCAGGCGGCTTGCCATTCGATACAATTGATACAACTCGCTGCATCAGCCACTATGCGCGGCGGTGTTTGCATGGTTTTCGTCAAGGCAACCAGTTGGGGTACCGATTCGGCTGTCGTCCATACGAATCGCACTCCGGACTCCGCAAGAATAGGGGCCAAGTCGCTCATGCCGAGCCGCGGATTGACACCGATCGCCACACCGCCCGCCCAGATCACCGCGAGATAAGCTTCCACCCATGCGATGCTGTCCGGCGCGAACACCACCACCCGGTCATCGGTAGTAAGCCCTTGGCTTTTCCATACGCTCGCGCCACGCGCCACCGCCTGTCTGAGTTCGCCATAGGTTGCCCGGCGCGAACCGCATTCGATGGCAACATGGTCTTGCTGACCTACTTCAAACAAACAAGCAGCGGCATTTGTCATCTGTTCCATGCTGGTCTTCAGCAGGGAATGACTCGGTTATTCATCGCTTCCAATCTCCAGGTTGATTGCCGACGCAAGCAAAGTTACACAGGTAATTAGCACATCACATGCCAAAAGCTATGTGCTTGTAGACACTGCTTATAATATTTGTGCAATGCGCCATTGCGCTTGCCGGAGTATTGTCAAATGATCAAATGGCTTGATGTATTCATCATTTGATCAAATTAACGCTGGCAGGCCGCTTTCATGCTTATCGCATAAGCGGCAGGAAGCTCTTACCGGAAAATCGCCTGCCAGCCGCTCGCCAAGACCGCCGCCGGGGCAACGTGGGCGACCTATGACATACGGGTATGAAGTGGCGAGGTTCAGGCTTGCTGATCGGAAGGATTACTGTCGTTGGATAAAACGCTTGCGGAGCCCGGTCTGTCGATTTCCTGCTTATCGGTCTCATGCAAGCGCTTCAAGCGATAGGCAAGCTGCGGTCTGGTCAGACCCAGCATTCTGGCTGCCGAGGAAAGATTGCCGCGCGCCTTATCAACCGAAGTTTCGAGCAGCAAAGTCTCCACCTGGTTGAGCGTCATTACACCGCTAAACACTGCTTCGCAAAGGTTCTTCCCGGTGTCCGAGCAATTAAAGTCGAGGCCACCGCTCGAGTCGAGGCCAAATTCCAGCGGCGTGTCGTCGCCAAACGTGGAAAAAAGGTGGCTTACCTCGATGCGCGATCCGCTCGGCGCGAGAATCACGCCGCGCTCGATCATGTTCTGCAGTTCGCGTATGTTGCCGGGCCAGGTGTAGCTGAGCAACGCACGCTTGGCCTTGTCGGTAAAGCCGCGCAACTTCTTGCCATGTGTCGCCGTATATTTCTCAAGGAAGCTCTTGGCCAGCAGCGCAATATCCTCCTTGCGCACCCGCAGAGGAGGTATGCTGATCTGGTAGGCATTCAGACGGTAATACAAGTCCGTGCGGAACCTGCCGGTCTTGACCAGATGTTTCAAGTCGGCATTGGTTGCCGCAACCAAACGGACATTGATCTTGCGTATCTTATCGTCACCTAGGCGCTCGATCTCGCCCTCCTGTAAAACCCTCAGCAGCTTGGCTTGCGCAGACAGCGAAAGATCGCCGATCTCATCTAGAAACAAGGTGCCCCCGTCAGCTCTCTCAAATCGTCCGGGACGAGAGATCAGCGCGCCGGTATAGGCGCCTTTCTCGACCCCGAACAACTCGGATTCCACCAAGTCGTGCGGTATTGCAGCGCAATTAACGGCAATGAATGCTTCATTGCGGCGAGGGCTTCGGTCATGCAGCGTGCGGGCAAACATTTCCTTGCCGACGCCCGTTTCGCCAAGCAACAGGACTGAAATCTGGCAGTTCGCCGCCCGCTTGAGCAAGTCATAGGCGGCAAGAAAGCCGGCTGAACTGCCCACCATGTCCGATGGCTGCTTGCTGGTATCGCCGATCGAGGAACGCAATTGCACAACCTGGGTTTGCAGGTCGATCAACAAGTCGGTGATCGCCTCGCGATTGAACAAATTCGTATATTCATCCGCGTCTTCCCATTCCTCAATGGGTTTGCCGATGATCCGGCAGGTGTTGTTGCCCATGCCGACACATTCGACTTCCTTGTAGATGATCTGCCGACCCATGAAGGTCGAGGTATATCCACATGCATAGCCAATCTGGTTCCAGCATACAGGCTCGTCGTGAATGCCAAAAAAGCGCTTATGCCAGTGACCTTCCCAAGAGTTGTCCCAGATAAACTCGCCGTAAAACTTGCCCGCGGCGCGGTCAAATTCTACCCGGACCGGCGTAACCTTGACCACCCCCTCAAGGGTGTGGAGTTGGGGACCGGTCATGAAAATCTCAAAGTCGCTAGCGTTGGGAGCTCGCGTGCGTACCAGTTCGGCATCCCTGACGCCTGACTCGTAGCCCATGCGGGTGAACAAGCCTTTCGCCCGTTGCATGCCCAGCGTATCGATCAATTCCTTGCGTAGCAACGCTTGCGTCTCGGCATGAACAAGCAGCATGCGGTGTTCATGCAGCCAGATTTGCCCTGTTTCGGTACAAAAATGAACCCGAGCACGCAAGTCATCGCTCGTCGGGTCAATGGTTGTTTGCCTGATACTCCGTATCTTGGTCATAACCGAATCCTCGCGCTAAACCGAGTGTCTCAGATGTTCGCGGTATCTGTCACCTTAATTCGAATCAACAAAATTCAAGCTGGTGGCTCCAACAGAAGATTAGCGTCTCACTACTTCCGACTTGTTGCAGTATTTTGTAAAGTGCCCTCGCGCAAAGACGGCAGGTAGCAATGATCCAGGCCACGAACGTGTCGGCGAATTTGCATGGGCGATAAACCTCAGTTGCTCAGTTAAATTGGCGGCCACCGTCGACCACCAGCGTTTGCCCTGTGACGAAGTCGCTGGCTGGGGAGGCGAAGTACAGTAAGGCTCCGATCAAGTCATGCGTCTGCTGTGCTCTCTTGATCGCTCCGCGGTTCACGCCATAGGTCGCCGCATCCTCGATCAAGCGCAGGCTGGCTTCCGTCAGCGTGAAACCCGGCGCAATGGCGTTAACGCGAATCCCGTAATCACCTGACTCTCTCGCCAGTGCCCGGGTCAGACCAATGATGCCGCCTTTTGCGGCAACGTAATGGGCCCATAGCGGCGACCCGCTATAGAAGGTGGCTGAGGTGATATTGACAATGCTTCCGCCGTTTTCCTGCATAAAGGGAAATACGGCGCGTGCGCAAAGCCAGGGCCCCTTGAGATTGACGGCCATGAGCGTATCCCACTCTTCTGGAGTGATCTCGAAAAATGGTTTGCGGACGATGCTGCCATAAATCGCGGCGTTGTTGACCAGCACGTCGATTCGCCCCCAGCGCTCCGCTACCGAGCGCGCCATTTTGGAGACCGAATTTTCATCGGCGACGTCAACTTCCAGTGCCATTCCCTCACCCCCTTGAGCAGCAATGTGCTCAACGGTGGTCAAGGCGCCGGCAAGGTCTAGATCGGCGGCGACTACCCGCGCTCCGGTCCCAGCCAACGCCAGAGTGAATGCCCTGCCCAGACCGCCCCCGGCTCCTGTCACGATCGCCACTTTTCCTGCCAGTTGCGTCTCAGACATGGCCAGCCTCGGCCAAGGCTTTCTCGACATTAGCAAACGAGTCGCGCGCCATCTGCTTGCCGCTCTCCGTCAGAAACCATCGATCGATCTGGCACGCCAACCAGGGAACGTACTCAGTCAGCGTCTTGCCGAATTCGCGATGGTGGTAATCGACACCCACCGGCGTGAAACGCCACATCTTGTCGGCATCCTTCATCACGGAATCCTCCTCCGAAAGCGGCTCCAGCCGCGTGTCATGCCCGTCGACAATGCGCATGATCATCTCCTTCTTGCTTGGATCATAGCCGATGGCCGACAAAATCTCGTTGGCGATGCGCGCTCCCTCGGTCTCGTGAAAGCGAATCAATGAAACGTCTCTGACTGTCGGCCCATACGCTCCCTTGTGTTGCTCCTCCGGTATCGATTTCCAGCCGACATCGTGAAGCAGAATGGCTGGTATGACGATGTCTTCATCCACTGTCGGGTACGCCAGCAGCAACTGGCGTCCGTGCTGATAGGCAAGCGGGACATGAATGTCGTTAAAGCGGGTATTCCAGTATTCGCGTGCCCGCAAATACACCGCATAGTGAAGGTCTTTCATTTATGCGGTCGTCAGGTAAATGGTCTTCAACTCCAGGTACTGCTCGAGGCCGTGGCGCGACTTTTCGCGCCCCACGCCACTCTCCTTGTAGCCACCGAACGGCACCATGTTATATGAACGATGGATATTATTCACCCACACCGAGCCAGCTTCGAGTTCCTCGGCAGTACGTAGCGCGACGCTCAGGTCGCGGCTAAAAACGTAGCCGGCTAGTCCGTAGGGCGAGTCATTGGCCAGTTCGATGGCCTCGGACAACGACTCGAAGGGCATCACGCCGACCACCGGTCCGAATGTTTCTACGTGCATGATCTTCATCGATTGACTCGTGTCCACCAGCACTGTGGGCGCAAAAAAGTAGCCACGACCATAGTCACCGCCACACAGCCGCTTGCCTCCGCTGGCCACCCTGGCGCCACTGGCGAGGGCATCTTCGACGTGTTCGCAACTGGTGCGAAAGATTTCTTCGTTAACCATTGGTCCCATGTCACAGCCGGGATCGAGGCCATTGCCCACCTTGAGGGCTGCTGTCGCCTGCGCCAATCGCTCAATGAACGTAGCGTAAATCTCGCGCGCCGCATAAATGCGATTGACCCGGTAACAGAACTGTCCGCTGTTGGCGAAGGCGTGTCGTACCAGTGCCGGCACGGCGATATCGAGGTCGGCGTCGCGGCAGACGATGGCCGGCGACTGCCCGCCCATCTCGAGCGTCAGCCGCTTGCTGGTTGCCGCAGCCATGGCCGCAATGCGCTTGCCCGCCTGGCTGCTGCCGGTAAAGGCGATCTTGCGCGGCGTCGGGTGTTCCACCAGCGCTTGCCCCAGTTCTGAACCGGAGCCGGTGATCGCGTTGAATACCCCGGCAGGATATCCTGCCTGATGGAACAGTTCGGCCAACAGCAGCGTCGTCAACGGCGTGTCAGAGGCCGGTTTGGCAACCACGCTGCAGCCGGTAATCAGCGCTGCGCCCAGCTTGAAGGTGAGCAGCGTGATCGGATAGTTGAATGGCGCGATGGCGATGACGACCCCGACAGGCTCCTTGACCACCAGCACCCGCTCGTTCTCCTCGTTGATCATCGGCATCTCGCCGCACAGGCGCAGTCCCTCCTCGGCAAAATAGTCGAGCAGGTCAGCGGATCGCTCGATCTCGATCTTTGATCCGGCGAGCGGCCGACCGAGTTCCAAGGTAAGCAGCCGCGCGAACTCGTCGGCTTGCTCACGCAGGCGCTGTGCGGCAGCATGTTGCAGCTTGGCGCGACGGGCCATCGGAAATTTGCGCCACTGCTTGAAGGCAAGCGCTGCCGCAACGATGGCCCGGTCGGCATCGGCAGCATTCCCGAGCGGCACGGAATCGATTGTTTCGCCTGTGGCAGGATTGATGACCGGCATCGTTCGCGACGTGAGCGCCGCCGTCCATTTGCCGTCGATAAAGAATTCCATTGGTATCCCCTGTTTGAAGTGGTCGCTCCCCGTCAGCCGAAGCCGTCAGAATCGCGCCATCATTTCTTTCATCAGTATGGGAAGATCGATGCGGCCCGTAGGCGCAAGAATCCTGCTGTGGTAGTCGGTCACGTAGGTCGCTTTGAGCTTGAACATTACTCGCCGAAATTCGTCAGTGTCGATTGCGCGCGCGATATCTACCAAACTCGCAGCAGAGCATTCGCCCAAAATGTAAGGCCCGGATCCGACCACCACGCGCCATCCGGCCGTTACCATGAGTCCGATTTTTTCCATGGTTGGCAAGAAATCCGCAGTAATGAACTCCGCATACTCCTTATCCATACCGGAGACGATGTTCCAATACTGATTGAACTTCCACAGGCCGGTCTGAACCTTGTAGTCTTTCATTTCCACCCGGCCCGTCGGAACAAGAATCTTGCTGTGGTAGTGGGTGACAAATCCCATCAATAGGTCAGTAATGCTCTCGAACTCCGCGGAAGCAAGCGCCTGTTCAAGTTCGTTCAGACCACGAACGGCGCCGACGGCGATGATCCGCGGCCCCATGCCCACCGTCACATAGTATCCACCGACCATCTTGATGCCGATCTTTTCGAGGGTCGGGTTGTAATGGGTAATGATGAAGTCGGAATAAGCCTGATGCTTTCCTGATGCGATATCCCAATGCTGGCTGAAAAGAACAGTCATGAATTTTCCTTGTGCGATACCGGACTATGCCGAGGGAGGCGCCTCAATTCACGCCAGCGTTGTAAAGCTGTCATCGGCGAAATAATCTCGCCATCTGGTCGGTAATGTAATCGGTATCAGCCTCTTTCGGTTTCGCGGTAAATTTCGCCGCCCGCGCCTGAACCCAGATCACGCTCTCCGGAAACGGCAGATCCTTGTCCACCACCCACTCCATGTCCTGAGGTACGCCGAAGTGTTTTTCGACATGCAATGCGATGCGAGCCAGTTCGCGGATCTCATCGTCTTCTAAGCAGGGCATGTCCTGCAAGTCGACAGGTACATCGGCCTTGGCAGTGCCATTGGCTGTCGACACCACCCAGCGCGTCTTCTTGCTCACCTTCTTTTCGATAGCCAGGCTGGCTTTGTGGATGATAAAGTTGTCTGGCGTGATCTCGCCGCTCACCACGCTTTCGCCCAGACCCCAATTGCCCTCGATCACAGCATGATCCACATCGCCGGTGGTCGGAATCACCGTGAGCACCACACCGGCGCTCTTGGCGTTAACCATTCTGATAACGGCGATGCCAATCGGCGCCTTGTCCACCTGCATGCCTTTTTCCAGCCGAAACGAGATGGCACGTGTATTGAAAGTGCTCTCCCACACTTCGCGCACTCGCCGCGTCACCTCAGCACTGCCGCGGACGTGGAGGTAGGTTTCCATCTGCCCGGGCATGCTCACCGCTCCACTGGAGCGCACGGCAACCGGCAACCCGGTTGCGCTGCAACCGGCGCATAGAGCCTCATAGCTGCGTTCGATATGATCGGCGATACTGGCCGGCAGCGGAGTTTCCGCCATCATTTGTTTGGCCGCCGCACTCGCCTCCATCTGTTTCTGGATGCTCTTCTTCAGGTCCTCGCCAAGCGCCGCGAAATAGGCTTCAATGCGTTTGCCGAGACCGGTCTCCCGCATATACTTCTCGAACCCATCAACTGAAATTGCGAAACCCGGCGGGACCCGCATGCCGAGCTTGGTCATCTCGCCGAGATTCGCACATTTCCTGCCGACCAGATCGGCGTGCTCCTGGCCGAGTTCGTCCAACGAATAGATCCACTTCTTCGACATCATCAATTGCTCCTGGTCGATCTCCAGCTTGCAGCGAACCGCCTCCGGCCCGCCGCATCGCCCGAGCAGCTTACTTGTCGAGGACGTAGAGGGCGCCCAGGTTGGCGTCCACCCGGATGCGTTGTCCGGTCTTTATCTGCTGGGATCCCACGAACACGTTCAGCAGCACCGGAATGCCGTACTCGCGCCCGACAATCGCCGCATGCGATAGCGAGGCGCCACGGTCCACCACCACCCCCTTGATGAGAGAGAACACCGGTGTCCAACTCGGCGAAGTGGTTGCCGCGACCAGAATCTCGCCGGGCTGAACATCGGCGAGTTGGTCTTCGCTAAGGATCACCCGCGCCATCCCTTCAGCCACGCCTGGTGATCCGCAGGTACCATACAGGTCGGCTTTCAGTTCGGCTCTGACGACCGGCATCGATCCGACCACCACTTTCAACGCGATCGGATCACTCGATTTCACCAGCATGCCAATCGCCTGGTCCATATCGAAGCCTTCTTTGAGGATCACCGGCGGATTGGGCTCCTTGCACCACTCCTGCCATTCGGCGCGACGGCTAGCCACGGTCGGCCGCAGGTTGAACAGGTCAGGATTAAGTGCGGCCTTGCGGATCTCTTCGGGAATGACAAAGAAAATGTCGTCGGCGCTATCGATCGCGCCGGCACTGGCGAACCGCCGGCCGATACCCATCGCCGAGCGGCGCATCAAGGCATGCGTGTACAGGTCCAGATAGTGGTCATGTTCCTCGCTGAAAACGCCTGACTTCTGCGCCAGTCGCAACAGCGTCGTGAACCATCCTCTCTGCTCGGGGGCGATCTTTGCCAGAACCTCTTTCTCGGCTTCTTCCCGCCGCTTGCCGATTTTCGCGCGTTCCTCTTCGAGATTGAAGCCGCCACCTTTGACCAGGAACTGTTTAAGGTTGGTCAGCGGTGGGGCCGGATCCTCGATCCAGGTGGGCAGGTTCATTTCGGACATGCGCTGCATGCGCCAGCCGTCCTCGTTCAGGAATTCCCGGAACTCCGCCATGAAGCCGGGGCCGTTCGGCGCCGCCTCGATTTTCGCTGCCAGTTCATTGGGCTCGCTGTGCAATACGACGCCCGCCAGACCAAGCTTTGCCGCTTTTTGGGAAAATTCCCAGATGCGTTTGTCCACCTGCAGCACCTTGTTGTCGAAGCCGGTGATAAGCGCGTGGAAAAGCGGGTGGGAATCATCGATCTGGAGCAATTCGCGGCACATGTTCTCGAACAGGATGTAGGCCGTGTAGGTACCATACATCATGTACATGTGCACTTCCCACATGCGCCGGCAGACATTGATGGTCTGTTCGAAATTATCGAGCAGCTCGATATTGCTTGCCTTGTCGAGGTCGAGCTTTTTCAGTCCTTCGTAAAGCCCCAGCATCTCATCGAGTTGGCTGCGCCAGAGCTCATCGTAGTTGGCGACAAAGGGCCGGATCGCCACCCGGAAGCGCTCCTCGCGCTGCCGCCGCTCCTCCTCCGACTTCACCAGCAGCACTGTCAGGTAGCCGCCGCCGTTCTTGAATCGCCAATCCCAGCCTTTGGTGGTCGGCAACGAAAGTTTCTCGGCGCCGTACTGCATGCCGTGCCGGCAGAAGTTGATCCAGAACCAACCGAACAGCGGCGTCCAGGGGGGTACCGAATGTGTTGCGTCAAGAAACCAGGCCGGCGAAATTTCCAGGTCAACCGGCGCGTCGAACTCAAAGCCCGGGACTGCTGGCACAAGCCTCATCGCATCATGCTGTAGAACATTGGTCATCGCTGCCTCCTATTCTGGTTCGTTTTATAATTCTTGCCGAGGTCTTCTAGCCTCTTTGAAATCTGTTGAATGCTTGGTACCAGTGGTGCATACTCGCAACCGCGAGTTAATCTGTTAATCAGACAATCTTGGCAATGCTAAACAAAATTTCCCTTCCCCGCAATGCTTCCCTGGCCAAATCGATCGTCAACGAGATCGCTCGATTGGTTGCGGTTGGCAAGATCAAACCGGGCGACAAATTTCCTCCCGAAGCCACGCTTGCCGAGCAAATGAATGTCGGCCGCTCGTCGATTCGCGAGGCGTTCCGCGTATTTCAAATGCTCGGTGTGACTGAAGCAAAGCCTGGCCGCGGCACGATCCTGGTCAATACCGCGCCGCTGTTTGCGCTGACGGACTGGTCCGAATTCACCAGCGCCGACCTGATCAACGACATTGCCGAAGCGCGGCTGGCACTCGAACCCTTGATCGCCGCCATGGCGGCGAAACGGGCGGATGCGGCGGGCATTCGCCGCATCGGCGAGACTCTCGAAGCCGGTCGCCGGGCGATTGGCAACGAAGCGGCCAGCATCCAGACATCTCTGGATTTTCATACCGCAGTCGCTGAAGCCAGCGGCAATCAGACGCTCCTGCTGGCGACGCGTCTGCTGCGCAGCCTGTATTTCGAGTCGGCACGCTACTCGCGCCGCAATCCCGAGAGCTACGTCACGCTGTTGGCGGATCATGAGAAGATTTTCAGCGCGATCCGCAAGCGCGATCCGCAAGCAGCCATCGCCGCCAGCGAGAACCATATGCGGCACGGCCTCAAGATCGTTTTCGGTGCCACCGAAAGCGGTGCTGACGTCAAGACAAAATCCGCTGGGCGCAAAGGGCCGGCGCGACGCCTGCGCAAAGCCTGAGCGAGCCGAGAACAAGCTGATATTGCGGCCTGCGCCTGGCTGCAGAGTCAGTCTGGCGCTCACGACACCGCCTCTGCGCTGCCGGCCTGCATAGACGCGTCGAGGATTTCCGCGATATCGCGCACCTGCTGCGGCGCAGCCTTATCGCTGGCCTGCCGCGCCGCGGTCTTGCAACCGTCATCGAGCATCAGCAGGCAGAACGGGCAAGCGGTGGCGATCACCGCAGCGCCAGTGGCACGGGCCTGCTGCGCGCGGAGGACATTGACGCGCTGATCCGGCGGCTCAAGCGCGAATGCGCGCCCACCGCCACTGCCGCAACAAAACGACTGTCCGTGCGAGCGCTCCATTTCGGCAACGGTGGTACCCGCTCCGGAAAGAACCGAACGCGGCGCGTCAAATTCCCCGTTGTAGCGCCCGAGATAACAAGGATCATGGAACGCCACGGGGCCTGCTGTGTGCGGCTGAAGCTGCGGCAGGCGTCCGCTCCTCATCAAATCCGCCAGCAACTGGCTGTGATGCACTACTTCGTAGCTACCGCCGAAATCGGCATATTCATTTTTCAGGGTATTTACGCAATGCGGGCAGATGCTGATAATTCGCTGGAACTTGCGGGCATTGAGCGTCTCGACGTTGGCAGCGGCTTGCAGTTGGAAGAGGTAATCGTTGCCGGTGCGGCGCGCGACGTCGCCCGTACACTTTTCGTCGTCGCCGAGAATGGCGAAATCCATTTTTGCCGCGTGCAACAGGCGCACCAGCGCACGCGCGATCTTTTGCGCGCGCGCGTCCAGTGCCGCCGTGCAACCGACCCACAGCAGCGTTTCGGTAGTCTCTCCCGGCTTGAGTACCCGAACAGCGAGGCCTTTGCACCAGTCCAGACGCGAGAAACGGGTCCCCGCCCAGGGATGGCCGCGCTGTTCAATCGACAGCATCGCGCCCGAAATGCCGTCGGGAACACTGCCGGCTTCCATCGAAAGATGCCGGCGCATGTCGACAATCTTGGGCACATGCTCGATGAACAGCGGGCAGGCCTCCATGCAAGCTCGGCAGGTGGTGCAGGCCCAGAGCGTCTCTTCCTTGATCGCTCCGCCGATCAAAGCGTTGCCGCTCCCTTGTCCGTCGCCGCTCAGTGTCGTCAACAGATGGTCACGTAAATTCATGATCAGCAGCTTCGGGCTGAGCGGCTTGCCCGACGCGTAGGCCGGGCACATTTCCTGGCAACGGCCGCATTCGGTGCAAGCGTAGAGATCGAGCAGCTGTTTGCGGCCAAATTGGCCTATTTCCGAAACACCGAGCTTCGGCTGTTCAAGATCCGGGGTGATGAGGCGCCCCGCCGGCTGGAGGTCGCGCAAATAGACATTGGGGATGCCCACGAAGACATGCAGATGCTTGGATCCCGGCATGTAGACCAAAAAAGCCAGAATCGCCAGCATATGCAGCCAGGCGAACGCCGTCGCACCGGCTGCCGCTGCCGGCCCGCTCATGCCTGTTGCGAGCAGCAGCGTCGCCAGGGTCGAACTGACCGGGCGCCACGCCGCCGCTGCATCCTTGCCTGCGCCGATGTGGCAGGCATTCTGCAAAAGCATGCCGATAACGACTACGGCGATCAGGCCAAGGATGATTGCGGCGTCGCCTTGGTTGGAGCCTTCGAAACGTGCCGGCGTCAGCAAAACCCTTTGAAATACCGCCATGGAGACGGCGATCAGCAACAGAAGCGCGAAAATATCCTGCCCAAGCGCAATCCACGTCGCACCGCCGATCATATCCAGGGTAAACAGTGGCGAGACACCTTCGCCGAACACCTGCAGTACGGCCGTGAGCAGAAACACGAAGCCGAAGAACAGCATCATGTGCATCAGTCCGGCATAAGGCTTGCGCAGCAGTCGGGCGTGGCCGAGTATGTTGACCACCACTCCCCAGGCGCGTGGGGCGAACGGCCACAGGCGCGCTTCCGGTCGCGCCACCAGCAGCGGGCGCATGAGACGCTCGAAACGCCAGCCAGCCCAGACGCAAGCCGCCAGGACGACGGCGAGCCGCAGGACGAGCTCGATGGACATTTTCAGTGCGCCAGCACGGGAGTCATACGCGGTGTCCGGCCAGCTTGTCGCGGAAAGCCGGCATGACTTCCTTCCAGTCGCCGACCACGCCGTAATTGGCGATGCCGAAGATCGGCGCATCCGCATCGCTGTTGACGGCGACGATAACCTGTGAGGATGAACAACCGACCAGGTGCTGGATAGCTCCGGAAATACCGACCGCAAGATACAGATCGGGAGCGATGGTGGTGCCGGTCAAACCGACCTGCAGGGCCGATTGTACCCAGCCCGAATCGACTGCTACCCGCGACGCACCGACCGCTCCGCCGACCAGATCGGCGATCTCGCGCAGCAAAGTGAAGGGCTCCGGGCCGCCGAGCCCGCCACCGCCGGCAATGACGGTCTTGGCGCGGTCGATACTGATGCCTTCGACGGCAACCCGCTGCCGCTCGCCACATGCCGTCGCCAGGGGCGGCGGCACGAAAGTGTGGCGCACGGGGGATGCGCTGGTGACGCTGGCGCTGGCCGCGGCGGGCGCAAACGCACGCGGCCGCGGGACGACCACCCAAGGGCCGGGGCCGGCACGCACTGTCGCCGCGACAGCGCCGCCCGAAACCGGCCGCGTGGCGGTCAAACCGCCGTCCGCTGTGACTTCGATCTGGGTAACATCCTGCACCAGTTGCCAACGGCAACGAACCGCAAGGCGCGCCGCCATCTCGGCACCGAGAATGGTGCGCGGCGCAATGACCAGCTGCGGGGCCAGTTCGCCGCACAGCTGGATCAATGCGGCGGCATGCGCCTCGGGCCAAGGAACAGCCAGACGATCGTCCTCGATCACATGCAGCATATCGGCACCGCAAGCTGCCGCCTGGCGCACTGCGGCTGCCAGGTTGGCGCCAATAACGGCGACGCGGATGCCACCGGGAACAGCGGCAGACAGGGCTTTCGCCACCGTCGCCAGTTCCCAGAACTCAGGCCGCAGTTCACCTGCGTCGACTTCGGCTACGATCAGAATACCCGCCATGGCTAGCACTCCCCGCCAAGGCGGATCGCCCCGGCCTGCAATAGGGTTTCCGCCAATTGGGCGCCTGCGCTCGGGCCATCCGCAGCCTCAATGAAGGTACAGTTGCGGCCATTGACAGGGATCGCCAGATCGATCACTTCCGGCGCAAGCAGCGTCGCTGCAGCGGCCCCCAGTTCAGTCCAAGCAATATTGCGCGGCTGCTTGCGTGCCGCCTGCAACCGTGCGGAAACGCTCGGCATACGCAAAGCGCCGAGTTCGCTGGTCACTGTCACCAGTGCGGGTAAATCCGCTGCCATCGTCATCGAACCATCGGTAAGCACGCGTTCGATCTCGACACGTTTGCCATCGGCAATACTCACGCGCTTGGCAAGCGAAAGCAGTGGCAACGCCAACAAATCGGCAAGGATGAAGGGAGTCAGCGCGTTGTCCCAGTCGGAGCCTTGGCGTCCGCACAGGATCAGATCGGCGCCGCCAATATTGCGGATGGCAGCGGCTAAAGCTGCGGCGATCGGATAGGGATCCCAGGTGTCGAGAGAAGGATCCTGTACCAGAACCAGTTGATCGGCGCCAAGCGCCAACGAGCGTTTCATCACGTCATTGTTGAAACGCTCGCCAACGGCAAGACAGACGATCTCGATCTCTTTGTTCGCCTCACGCAAGCGCAAAGCTGCTTCGAGGCCCTGTTCATCGAATCCGTTGATCACCGGCGGCGCGGCGATGCCGACGCGGATCTTCTTCTCATTCTTGTCGAGCGCCAGCGTTGACGCCGGTGTCAGAGGATCGATGACCTGTTTGAGACAGACAACGACGCGCATCCCATTCTCCTATGTCAGAACTCGCGCCCGGCCTTTTCCCAGACACGCGGCAAGCTACGATCCTGGGCGATCATCTTGAAGGCGATGTAGCTCGATCCGCGGCCGATGCCGCCCGCCGAATGCAGGTTGGACGAGCACATATAGAGATTCTTGATCGGCGTGCGGAATCCCGAAAGTTCCGGGGTTGGCCGGAAGCGGCCGAGCTGGGAGGCGAACATCGATCCTTCCGTCCAACCGCCTTCATGCATATCCGGCTTGCCGGCCTGGACGTCGTAGGGACCGTAGATGCGCGTGCCGATGATGTTTTCCTTGGTCATGTTGGGGGCGTACTTGCGCCATTCTTCGAGTGCGCGGTCAGTGAACTCCTCCTTGATGCGCGTCCAGTCGCGCGCCGAGAACAGCCGCGCCGGTGCCGTAAAATCTTCGATCAGGATGGTTTGCTTGCCTGCCGGCGCACGGGTCCGGTCCCAGATGCTGTCAGGCGCGGTCAGAATGTAGGGTTGCTGCGGGAAGCCGAGCAGGAAGATGTCGTGTTGATAGCGGCTGGCTAAATAATCGGGATCCTTGGCGCCGGTGTACAGCCGTGGTTGCGAGCCGACGCCAGGATTGACGTTGTCGGCGGTGTATTTGGGCAATTCGTGCATGGCCACATTGCCCCAGAAGATCTGGCCGCGGTCGTAATTGATATTCTTGACCCGGTGCAACAGCTTTTCGCCGATCGCTTGATTGCGCAACAGGCGCAGGAAAGTCTGCGGCACGCCGAGGTCGGATATCACCAACGGCGCCTTGATGGCACCGCCGCGAGCAAGTTTGACACCAGCCGCAGCGCCGTTCTCGATAATGATCTCATCCACCTCGTGGCCAGTCATATACGTGACGCCGAGCTTTTTACCCGCTTTCACCAGCGCATCGGTAATTGACTGGGTGCCGCCTTTGGCGATGGCGGCAGGTTCAAATGACAGCACCAGACCCATGACATGAACCAAGTTCATCAGCCCCATCGGATCATCGGGGAAGCAGCCATTGGAGGTCGGGCACGCCCGCATGAACAGCGTGCGCAGCTCCGGACTCTCAAAGTAATCGTAAGCGCACTGACGCACCGACATGTACTGGTGTACCGGCTCAACCCCGCTATCGGGAATGTCGCACAATGCTTCCAGATCGTCCGGCGTGCCCCAAGGCGTCGGGGCAGTAAATCGATTCTTGTGAAACGCCTTCTTCCAGTATTTCTGGTACTGCTCAAACAGACGCAGGTAGGCGTCGGCGTCACGCTGCGAAAACGCTTTGATCTGGTCGTAGGTCTTGCGTACATTGTCAGGCGCTTCCTCGGTTCGCCCCGTGATGGAATCGACCACGCGAAAACCGGAATAGCCGATGAAGCTCGATCCGTCCTCGAAAATCATCCCTTCATTCTGCTCGGGGAAAACATATTCGAGGCCTTCCTCGCGCAGATTGAAATCCTCATACGCCGGATGGCCGTAGAAACGTGTGAAGTGCGCGTGCGGATTCTGGCGAAATCCCGGGGCCGGCGCTTCCTCGCTAACAGCCCCGCCGCCGAGCCCGGTGTGCCCTTCCAGTACCACCACCCGCAAACCCGCCTTGGCGAGATAGCAGGAAATTATCGTTGCGTGATGTCCTCCGCCAATCACTATGGCGTCATAAGATGAATCTGGCATTCTTCCCCCCTTTGTTCTATCTGAAGCGTTAACAGTTTATCTGATCATCAGACGAACGATAAATCATCCGCTTCGATTAGTCAAGCTACTACTACAACAGCTGCTGCCACAACTGCCGCATCTGGAGCAAGCAACAGGGCAATAAAGGTCAGACCAACACATTGCAACGATATATGGCATGAAACTGAAGTTTAGACACACGCGGCCGCCGTCCGATGCCGAAGGCATCCGAGCGGCGCAAAAAATATTTTCAGAAAAAATGCAAAAAAGACTTGACATGACGTTTGGTTTTCGCGGTCGCCGCGCTGCTCGCCCGGTGTTGATTTTGGGGCGAGCAGCGCGGCGACCAATGAGGGGTTTTCCTTCGCGGACGCTCCCTCATGTCGCTCACTGCCTCGGTTTGCCTGCTGCTCTCG
>Ga0172369_10005028_pt1 | contig 16462 bp, 10 predicted proteins | sample LakKiv25m_FD_114539 | JGI IMG/M metagenome (GOLD analysis project Ga0172369, IMG submission 114539) | Freshwater microbial communities from Kabuno Bay, South-Kivu, Congo - kab_022012_11.25m | ecosystem: Environmental > Aquatic > Freshwater > Lake | place: Democratic Republic of the Congo...
AGCAGGTCATCCACCGCCGGCGTCAATTCCTCCACCGGGAGGGCGAGCGTCCCCGCGAGCCACTCTACCGACACCGGCCCGTAAAACCGCAGCCATTCGTCGAGGAAGGCGGTCAGCTCCTCATCGCGCTCGTCTGATTTCTTTACGATCGGCGGCATGATCTTCAGTATAACCGATGAGCACTATTTTTGTCTGAACCTGGATTCGTCGGATTAAAGGATTTGAAAATCCTTCAAATCCTTTAATCCGACGAATCCAGGTTGCAGTAACGAACGAACGCTTGTAAACTATCTCTGCTGGAGGGCGCCATGCTACAACTCATCTCCGCTATCATGCTGTTGTTGTTTTTATCTACTGCCGCCCGCGCGGCGCCCATCGCCACCGGCGACTTGACCGAGCTGATCGACGTTGAGCGCGCGGCTTATCTGCGCGACAGCGTATGCGCGCAGGTGTCCAGCTACGACCGGACCGGCGGCAATAACGACGGCTTCGACGGCAAGTATTCCTACATCCGCAAAGAGGGGGAGAACCTGGTCATCTTCGATGCCGAAGGGCCGGGGTGCGTCTACCGCCTCTGGTCGGCCGATCCCCTCGACGGGTGGGTGAAGTTCTACTTTGACGGGGAAGAGACGCCGCGGCTGGAACTGGAGCATTTTCGCGATATGTTCACCGGAGCGGTCTATCCGTTCATTCCGCCGCTTTCACAACACTTCATCGGGGGGTGGTGCAGCTACGTGCCCATCCCCTTCGCGAAGTCGCTGAAGATCGTTGCGGGTGGGCCGGTGAACTTCCTGCAGATCACCTGGCAGCGCTTCGGCGGCGCGGAGGGCGTGACGACCTTCGACCCGAACTACTCTCCGGAGAACCGGCGCAAGCTCGACCAGGTGAAGGCGGCCTGGCTGAATCCCGGCAAGCCGCCGCTGCCGTATCCGAAAACGGCCCACATCGCGCGGAGAACTCTGACCATCTCCCCCGGCAAAACCGGCAGTCTCATTGAGTTGACCGGCGCCGGGCTGGTGCGCGCGCTGAAGATCAAACCCGATAGCCGCGATGTGAAGATCGGGCGGAAGACGCTGCTGCTGCTGAACGTGGATGGGCAGCAGCAGCCGAACGTCTACTCGCCGCTGGCCGATTTCTTTCTCGACCCCTACCCGGGGGAGGAATGCAAATCTATGCTGCTGGGAAAGGTGAATGACCATTATTATTCCTACTGGGTCATGCCGTATGCCGACGGCGCCGCCATTACCGTGAAGAACGAGTCGGCCACCCCGCTCAAGCTGTCATATGAGGTGGTGTATGAGCCAATGAAGCAATTGCCGGAAGGCATGGGGCGATTTTTCGCCTGGTGGCACCGGCAGCCGCGCACCGTCAACGGCGAGTTCTTCCCCATGCTCGAAGCGCGGGGACGCGGCCAGTGGTGCGGGGTGAGCCACGCCATGCGGAACGAAGCCATCGGCATCGGCTTTCTGGAAGGCGACGAGATGCTGTGGATCGACGACCGCGACAACACCTTCTACAACGGCACCGGCACCGAGGATTATTTCAACGGCGGGTGGTATTTCGGCAATACGGGCTCGGCGCCGCTCTACGGCTGCGGCCTGCTCGACGAACGGGGGATCGCGCACGCGTATCGCTTCCAGTTAACCGATATGGTCCCGTTCCAGCAGACGGCAAAAATCATGATGGAACATGGACCGGTCAATAGCTGGCCGAATTCCGACTATGCCGGGGTAACCTACTGGTACGCCGCGCCGGGCACGACGCACGGCTTCACCCCGATCGGCATGCCCGCCCGCCTCAACCGCCCGGAACCGCGGCGGGGGGTGACCGAGGCGGAAACCTTGCTGGACCCCGCTGCGGGCGGCAAGGTAGTGGACGACAGCAACGAGACGATCTGCCTGAGCTCCGCGAAAGGCATCGCCACGCTGAATGCCCACGTAGGCGAGTCGTTCACGCTTCTGGTGGACGCGCCCGCGGACGGCGTGTATTACCTGGAGATGGGCTTAGTCACCGGCCCACACCGCGGCATCGCGCGGGTGGCGGTGGACGGGCAGGCGCTGAGCGAGCCGATCGACACCTATGCGAAAGAGCCGCGCGACGCCATGCCCGCCTTGATCGGCATGACGCAACCGCTGGCCAAGGGACCGCACCGCATCACCGTGACCTCCGCCGGTAAAAACCGGGCTTCCCGCGCCGCCGGCCTGATGCTGGATTTCATCACCTTCCGTAGCAACCTCCTGCTCGAAGCGGAGAAGCTGCCGGTTTCGAGCGTGAAAGGCGGCAAGCAAGCGATCAAAGCGTATGTGAACACCTCCGGCTTTTACGATGGCTCGGAAGCGAGCAACTGGCGGCTGTTGTGGCTGGGGGCGGATAAACCCGGCGCGGCGATCACGCTGCGCTTCCCGGTGCTCCGCTCGGGCAGGCAGCGGCTCACCCTCGGCCTGTGCAAATTCCCCAGCGGCGGCAACCTGCAATTCAAGCTCGACGGCCAGCCGGTCCCCCTCGCCTTCGACGGTTACGAATACTACATCCGCTTCGATACCCTCGACCTCGGCGAGTGGGAGCTTGCCGCCGGCGAGCACGAGCTGGCTATCGAGGTGACCGGAAAAAGGGAGAAATCGAGCGGGTACAACCTTGCCGTGGACTGGTTGTCAATCAAATAATCCCAGGGGCAGGACAAAGCTATGCCGAACATCCTCAATATACCGTTGATCGATCCCGGCTGGGCCGAGCAGCGCCTCCCGCGCGTGGCCGGCCTGATCGCGGTGATGAATAAGGAATTGCTGGCGCAGCAGCGGCAGATGCGCGTGTGGTGGCGGTTGCTGCTGAGGATCGGGTTTATCCTGGTATGTTTTGGCTGGCTGTTCTCCCTCGTGTTAACCGATAATAATGATTACGAAGCCATCGGCGGCATCTCTTCTCTTCTTATATTGCTGGCGCTGGCGCAAGTACTGCCGGAGATCACCGGAACCATTGCGCGCGAGCGGGAGATCGGCGCGTTGGACATGCTGCTATTGACCAGCTTGCGCAGCATAGAAATTATCGCTGGGAAGCTTATTGCGGCTTGCCTGCCTGCGTGCCTCATTTTACTGGGAACGATGAGCGCCGGGGCCATCATGTTCCAAATCGCCGGTATGAGAATCTGGACACTGCTGCTTACTGCTCTTCGGGTTTTCCTCGGCATCCTTTTCGCGGCGACAGTGGGGTTGATCTGTTCCGCCTGGTATGGCCGATCCGGGCAGGCGCTTGGCGCCACCGTCGGCATATTATTATTCAGTTCAATAATCTCAACAGGATCGGTATTTTTTCAGGGAATCGTCGGCCTGTATGGGTATTCGCCATTCGTTGGGCTATATCGATCCAATATGTTAACGACTGCAGTCATCTTTGGCATAGCTACCGCGGTCCTGACCGCCAGAGGCAGGACAAAAGTTTATGGCAAGAAAGCCACCCTACCGTTTCAGGCATTTATCGGTGTAATAGCTACCGCAAGTTTCCTGGTTATCATCACAGAAATAGTTAAATTCTTCATCCAAGCGAATATAATTGTGGATTCGACTCCCTGGGCCCTTGAATCCACCCGTCAGCTCATGCTCCGTTTATATCTGCTGACCGTCCCATTCACCCTTTTTAATGTGATCGTCCTCTTTTGGCTGGCTACAGCCCGGCTGGAGGCGCTGCGGCGGAAAGCATAACCGTCTGAACTGGGATTCGTCGGATTAAAGGATTGTTAGATTCAATTCACGAGGGTCATTTATAGCGCGCGCCCGCCGTGGCGCGCGCTACGGAGGGTATCGACACCGGATTTGTGTTGGCGTGAGCGGGAGGAGGCTTACACCAGGCGCGCCACGGCGGGCGCGCGCTACGGAAATGTTACGCGCAACGAAGGAGCAAATAATCCTTCAATCCGACGAATCCCATTTCAGATAACAAACGGCTCGACTTTCATTCCCGGAAACACCTTCCTCAACCGCGGCACGTTCTCCATGGCGGCGATCAGCAGATAGCCGGTTGACGGGACCATCAAGGCCAGCTTCTTCTCCAACCCCTGCAAAATATGCTCCTCCGCCAGCCCGTGGTCGCGCTGGATGGCGGCGAGGAGCTGCTGCCATTCCTCCTGGGGGATCAATAATCTTTCTTTCACCCAGTCCAGCAGGTCTCTTGGCGTGCCGGGCGAGTAGCCGGGGGCGAGGCGGCGGCGTTTGGCTTCGAATTGGGCGATCACCGCCGGCGAGATGGCGGGGCGAAGGTTGGGGGTGAAGGCGACTTCGCGCAGTAGGTCGCCGCGCAGGTTGGAAGCGGTTTTGCCGGCGGGTGTGTCGTCGATGTAGACGTAATGGTTCATCTGCCGCCAGCTCATCACCTGCGCGAAGGGGCTGGGGGAAAGAGTGCGCGTTTCGCTCCAGGTGATGGCGCCGGTCTCGCACTCCGCCAGCCGTTCTTGCAGGATGTCCAGGTTGAACTCATCGCGCAGGCAGCTCCGCCACGCCTCCAGCAGCAGCGGGAAGTCCGGGTAATTCGATACGGCGGCGAGCAGCTTCTTCGAGCGCAGGCGGCTCACCCATAGCGGCAGGCGCTCGTTGTAGCGGCGGCGGGTGAGGAGCAGGGCGCGGCCCGCCGCCTCGCGGAAGCGCGCGCCGAAGAAGCCGGAACCCTCCAGTCCTTTCCGCAGCAGCTCCTCCAGCCGCGCGCCGGTCACCAGGCTGAGCACCTCGGCGCCGGCTATCTCGCGCGAGAGCACCAGGTAGACGGCGTCATCGGAGGTGAAAGTCTCCACCGGGTCGCCGAATCGCTCCTCCCACGCCTGTGCCAGCGCTAGCGCGAAGGGCCGGTTCACCCGCCCGCCCCACATGGTGTGCAGCACCACCTGGTTGCCCGGATGGCCGGCGGGGCCGGTCTCCACGTGCTCGACGAGCAGATGATGCCGGTGCGGCAGCGGGCAGCCGGCGTGCTCGCGCTGGCGCGCCAGGTAATCGAGGAGCGCCTCGGCGGCGGCGGGATCGAGGCAGTAGTCGCGCCGCAGCTCCGCGAGGAAGGCCGGATCCTTCAGCCGCCCGTCCGCTTCCTCCAGGAATAGGCCGACCAGCTCGGCGAAATGGGCGTCGCGGTTCAGCTCCTCCGCCTTCCAGAAGGGCGCCTCCTTCACCGACGGGCTGCCGGGCAGCACGTAAACGTCGTTGTGGGTGATGCGCTCGATGCGCCAGTTCTGCGTGCCGAAGGTCACCGGCTGGCCGACGCGCGCCTCCCACACGTATTCTTCGTCCAGCTCGCCGATGAGGGCGTTGGTCTCCATATGGCGCAGGTGATACAGGCCGCGGTCGGGGATGGTGCCGCCGGACAGGTACAGGTCGCGCACGGCGCCGGGGCGGGCGGCGGCGGTGTTCTCCAGCCGGTCGATGGAGAGGCGCGGGGAGAGCTCGCGCAGGCGAGAATCCGCGTAACGGCCCGCCAGCATATTCATAACCAGGTCGAACTGTGCCCGCGGCAGGTCGTGATATGAATAACTTCGCCGTATTTCGGCATACAGCTCGTCGATGTCCCACGGCTCGACGGCGGTCATGGAGACCAGCACCTGGGCCAGCACGTCCAGCGGGCGGCGGACGGCCTGCACCGCCTCGATGTTCTGCGCCGGCATGTTTTTAGCCAGCACCGCGGCAGCCAGCAGGTCGTGGCCATGGGTGGGGAAGAGCGTGGCGCGGCTGGTTTCGCCCACGCGGTGGCCCGCGCGGCCCGCGCGCTGCACGGCGGCGCTCACCGCGGGGGGCGCGCCGATGAGCACCACTTCGTCCAGCGCGCCGATGTCGATGCCCAGCTCCAGCGTGCTGGTGGCGACGATGGCCTTCAGCCGGCCCGCCTTCATGCGCCGCTCCACCTCCAGCCGGATCTCGCGCGAGAGGGCGCCATGGTGGGCGTAGGCGAGCATCTCCTCCTCGCCGGCGTTGATCTTCCAGGTGAACTGCTCCGCCTGCCGGCGGGAATTGGTGAAGATAAGCGTCGAGCGGTTGCGCCGGATGATCTCCCGGCAGGCGTCGATGATGGCCGGCCAGCGCGACTCGTCCTCGATTGCCGTGGGGTAATGCACGCCGATCCGGTAGCTCTTCCGCATGTCGGCGCGTACGGGAACAACAGTCCGCGGCGTGTAGCGGTCTCCCTCGCGCAGATATCCGCCGGCGAATTCGGCGACCATCTCCGGCGGGCGCACGGTGGCGGAGAGGGCGATGCGCTGGAACTCGCCGGCCAGCCGCGCCAGCCGCTCGACCGCCGTCATCAGGTGCGTGCCGCGCCGCGAATCGACCACCGCGTGGATTTCATCGAGGATGACGACCCGCGGCGCGCCCAGCATGCCCGTGCCGCCGCGCGAGGTGAGCAGCAGGTTCAGGCTCTCCGGGGTGGTGATGAGGATTTCCGGCGGCCTGCGCAGCATGGACTGCCGCTCGCGGGAGGGCGTGTCGCCGCTGCGGGTGAGCACGCGGATGGGCGGGAAATCCTCGCCCTCCTCTTCAAACTTCGCGCGCAGCCCCTCCAGCGGCGCCAGCAGGTTGCGCTGGATGTCGTTGTTCAGCGCCTTCAGCGGCGAGACGTAGAGCACGCCGCACCGCCCGCGGGGGTATTCACCCGTGATAAGCTGATTCAGCGCCCACAGGAAGGCGGTCAGCGTCTTCCCGCTCCCCGTCGGCGCGGTGACCAGCACGTGCTCCCCCACCGCGATGCGCGGCCACGCCGCCGCCTGCACCGGCGTGGGTTTCCCCACCGATTCGCGAAACCACGCGGCGATCAGCGGGTGGAAGAGCGACAGGCTGTCGTCCGAAAGGGCCATGACACCATATCATACGCTGAAGAAATGAAAAATGAAAATTGTAAAATGCAAAATGATTGGCGTTGATTCGGTCCCCCTCGGACTGAATCAACAGCCAATCATTTTTCGTTTTACATTTTTCCATTTTTCATTTTCCATTTTTCTGCTATACTACCTCCCGGCTTCAAACGCCCGGTCCGGCCGGGTGAATATACGATAAGGAGACCATCCGTGATTATCGAACAGGTGGCGGGGCGGGAGATTCTGGATTCGCGCGGGAATCCGACGGTGGAAGTGGACGTGATCCTGGAAGACGGAACGATCGGCCGCGCGGCGGTGCCGTCCGGCGCCTCGACGGGGGCGTATGAGGCAGTGGAGCTACGTGACGGTGAAGAAGACCGCTACGGCGGCAAGGGTGTGCTGAAGGCGGTCGACAACGTCAACGAGGTGATCGCACAGGAGTTGGAGGGGATGGACGCCTCCGAGCAGGTGGAGATCGACGAGCTGCTCATCGAGCTGGACGGCACGCCGAACAAGGCCAACCTGGGCGCCAACGCCATCCTCGGCGTGTCGATGGCCTGCGCGAAGGCGGCCGCCGACTTCCTGCAGATGCCGCTCTACAGATACCTGGGCGGCGTCTCCGCGCGCGAGCTGCCGGTGCCGATGATGAACATCCTGAACGGCGGCAAGCACGCGGACAACAGCGTGGACCTGCAGGAGTTCATGATCATGCCGGTAGGCGCGGAGAACTTCGCCGAATGCCTGCGCTGGGGCGCGGAAGTCTTCCACGCGCTGAAAAAAGTCCTCAAGGACAAGGGCTACAGCACCTCTGTCGGCGACGAAGGCGGCTACGCGCCCAACCTGAAGAGCAATCAGGAAGCGCTGGACGTGATCGTGCGGGCCATCGAAGCGGCCGGCTACGCGCCCGGCGACGACATCCGCATCGCCATGGACCCCGCCGCCACCGAGCTGTTCGACGAAGCGAAGAAGAAGGGCGAGGAAGGCAAGTATTTCTTCTGGAAGTCCGACATGATGAAGACCGCCGCGGAGATGGTGGACTTTTACGCCGAGCTGGTGAACAACTACCCGATCATCTCCATCGAGGACGGCATGGCCGAGGACGACTGGGACGGCTGGAAGCTGATGACCGACCGCCTAGGCGGCAAAATCCAGCTCGTCGGCGACGACCTTTTCGTGACCAATACCGAGCGCCTGGCGAAGGGGATCAGCATGGGCGTCACCAACTCCATCCTCATCAAGGTGAACCAGATCGGCACGCTCACCGAGACGCTGGCCGCCATCGAGATGGCCAAACGCGCCGGCTACACCGCCGTGGTCAGCCACCGCTCCGGCGAGACGGAAGACGCGACCATTGCCGACCTGGTGGTGGCCACCAACGCCGGCCAGATCAAGACCGGCGCCCCCAGCCGCACCGACCGCGTGGCGAAATACAACCAGCTCCTCCGCATCGAGGAGATGCTGGGCGACACCGCCCTTTTCGCCGGCCCGGATGCGTTTTACAACCTGAAGAGTAAATAAACGGCTAAGGTGTGTAAATCACACTCTCAGTCTGGAAGGGTGCGGGAGCCCCGCCTGTTTACAGGCAAGGTGTGGAAGACACACTCTCAGTGTCACACCTTGCCTGTAAACAGGCGGGGCTCCCGCATCTTTCCAGACTGAGTGTGTGCCTTCCACACATGTCCTGCTGATATTTCTTATCTTCGCTCGCTCCCCGACAGGTGATTTGTCTGCTTCGCGGAAAGGTACAGTTATGTCTGTCGAATAGGGGGCATTATGTTAAAGCGTATAGGATGTGTATTGCTTCTCGTCGCTTGCCTTCGCCTGCCCGCCGCCGGTCCGTCGATTGGCCGGGAGGGGATTACTTTCCGGTTCCGTCCGCCGGACGCCGGCATCACCCTGATCAATACCGAATACAGCAGGAAGACAAAAACGATCGCCAGCGAAGGGGAAACGGAGACGAGTTTCACCGAGAGCCTGGAGAAAACGAAAACGCGGGTTGCCAGGATGGCGAATGGTTATGCCATAACCTCGATCATGCTGTCGTCCCGCCAAATCACGGACGGCGAGGAGGAAGACTCCGATCCCTTGACCCGGGCATCCATGAAGGTGCCGGTAACGATGGAGGTAGACGGGAAAGGACGGCTGGTTGCCCTGCGCGGCATCGACGAGCTGCTGAAACAGTCGCTCGAGCTGTGCGATGCCGACGAACGTGAGGTATACGAGCGGATAATGACGAAGAAGCGGATGGAGTTCCTGGCGCAGAGCGAGTGGGAATCGAGTAACGGCGTTTTGCTGGGGATAACCCGGCAACCGGGCGACGCCTGGCAAGCGAAAGTCAAATGGTTCCTGTTCTCCCCGTCGCTGGTGCCTGTTACTACCGACTACTCCTTCATCCGCATATACGACATAGCGGGCCATCGATGCGCAATGCTGAAGAACGTGATACGGCCCGATTTGGTAGAGGCCGCGCGAGACCTGGAAAAGATGTTCAAGGAACTGGAAATAGTGCCGGAAGGCATGGAAGCGATGTTCTCCGTGCAGTCGTATCAGGAGGAACACACCCAGTATATCGATCCACAGACGTTCATCTCCTGGAAAGAATTGGAAACGATCGAGAAGAAATATACGGTAACCGTGGAAGGCCGCGACATCGTAACCACCGAGAAGTCGGAATCGACCATCACCACCGAGGTGGCGAACGAAGGCCGGGATATATGATGACCGGGGCATGAAATGACGCCGTTGCGGGAATCATGAAGGCAGGCCCATACCCATTTCGTGCTCGTGCTCATGCTCGTGCTCGAGAAAGCCTGCTGATTCTCGGGTAAGCCTTATATGTATCATGAATCGTAAGGTCTACTCGAGAATGAGAAGGCTTTGCGAAATCGCTCCGCTTGGATCCGACCGATGAGAATTGATACCGTCATCCGTAAAACATGCCCATATTGTCAGACGCCGATCAAGCCTGGTTTGCCGGTTGTCGTCTGTAACGCCTGTGGCGTACCTCATCATGTCGAGTGTTGGCAGGAAAACGGACGCTGTACCACATTCGGCTGCAATGGTAAAGCCGGCCGTGCGGGAAATGAGCAGGCGCTTCCACCCATGCCGCCGATGCTGGTCCGCCTGGGTCAATATCTTCTCGCTGTGATGTTCATCACGGGGCCGCTCGCCGTGTTGCAACCGGGCAAGCTCCTGTATAACTCGTTGGACTCTCCGCGGCGGTTGCTGCTGATGCTGGGCGCGGGATTGCTGGCGGCGTTGATCGTGCGGTCGTGGTCGCTGCGTCGGCGGCTGGCGCTGCGCCGGCAGTTGCTGGACGGTGCGGTGCTGCTCTACTTCCTGCTGGTGGCGGCTGCCGGCATCGGCGGTCTGTATCCGCGCATCTCCTTCTTCGGCCCGCTCTGGCTGCAGGACGGATTGCCGCTGCTGCTGATCGTCGTCTGCCTGTATTTCGGCGTGAAGGAATTCCTGCGCGGATGGGAGGATATCGAGCGATTCGCAGTATTGCTCGGCGGCATCGGCGGCGTGGTCGCGCTGGCCGGGTTATTCGACTATTTCATCACGCCGCACCTCGGGCGGGAATACGCCTTCAACGCGAACTTCCTGGGTTGGCGCCTGTCCTCGACGCTGGGCAACCCGATGTTCACCGGCACCTATTTCGCCATGACGCTGCCGGTGGCCGCGGGGGCCGCCCTCGCTACCCGTCATCTGATCCACCGCATCCTGCTGGGGAGCAGCGTCGTGCTGATGCTGCCCGCGCTGCTGCTTACCCAGACTCGCGCGTCGTGGATCGGCTTCGCGCTGGCCGTGCCGTTCGTGCTGGCGCTGGCGGTGCTGGAGTGGCGCAAAACGCACGCCCGGCATGCCGCCGTCGCGATGGCCGTCGCCCTGGTCGTGCTGGCCGGCACACTGGCGGTGGGTTTGAGCAATCCGCGGCTTCGCGCCCGTCTAGGCAGCGTGGTGAATATGGAGGACGAGACGATTCAAACTCGCCGCGTCTACATGGAAGCCGCGCTCAATATCTTCAAAAAATACCCGGTCCAGGGCGCCGGCTACGGCAATATCAAGGCGGTCTTTCCGCAATTCCGCCCCTCCAGCTCGGTACGGGAATCCGGCCTGCCGCTCAACCGCGGCTACAGCACTGCGCTGCCGCACAACATCATCCTGCAGACCGCCGCCGAATCCGGAGTGATGGGGCTGCTGCCCTTCCTGCTGCTCGCGGTGCTGATTTATCTGACCGGCTTCCGCCTGTTGCGCGGCAGTCCCCCGCGGGCCTGGCTGACCATCGGACTGCTGGGCGGCTTCACCGCGTATTACCTCACCAATATGTTCTCCTTCGACAATACCGCCACGCTGGCGCAATTCTGGCTGCTGGCGGGATTGCTGGCCGCGCTGGCCGCCACGGATCGCGTGCCGCCCCCGCGTTACGGCAGTCTGGCGGCGCCGTTGAACCGGCGGGTGGTCTCCATGCTGAACATGGCCAGCCTGGTTATTGCATTGGGCTCTGGGCTGGTCTTCCTGATTCAGGTTTACGGAGCGTTCACCTTCCAGCGCACCATCGATCGCATGGCACAGGCGGAGGTTATCCTGGCGGAGGCCACCAGCACTGTTCCGCCGGATTCGCCCAAATTGCTGCGGGGCTGCGCGATCTACGACAGCAGCATCAAGGCGATCGAAGGCATCATCGCCAGCTCGCTGGTCCCGGACAACGTCATGTATGAAATCCTCTTCATGGCGTACCGCGGACGGCATAACTACAGTTTGAGTCCGGCAGAGGAGCTGAAACTGCGGAAAAGGCTATTCCAGGTAGGCGAACGGGGACTGGGTTTTTATGACCGCGATCCCATTATTCTGCGCTATTATATCCTTTCTCTTCTCGGAAAAGGCGCCAGTGTCAAAGAACGCCGGCGCGCGGTTGAACTCGCCTCGAACCTGGTGGAGAAGTATGAACCGAACAGCGGAGAAGTCCATATTCTACTCGCACAGTCGCGGGAGAGCCTTGGCGACATCGTAGGCGCCATGTTCGCCGCAAAAAAAGCCGTCGAACTCGATCACACTTCCGCCGACGCCCATGGGCTGCTGGGGAAATTGTATTTTCTGGTGGCTAAATCGCAACCGAGTTCTTCCGCGCGTGATCGAGATATGGTCCTTGCCGTACACGAATACGACGAGGTGCCCAAATACGATAATGCCTCGCTATTCGATGAGGACCGAAGCCGCCTGGCGGAAGCCTTGCTTTACACCGGCCAGCCCGGGCGCGCGGTGTTGGAGGCGCTCAAGCTGCGGGATAGAACAATTCTCGATGACCTGTGCCGGGAGACCGAGGCAATTTATCGGGAAAAAGGCAAACTGGAAGAAGGCGAGCGGCTGATCCGGCGGATGCGCCCCCCCCCGCCGATGCTTGGGCCCATGCCGGAATAGTGAATGCTGAATTTTCGGCTCTGCCAGGAATCCGGGGCAAACCATAATTCATATACCTGGCTTTAAGCAGGAGATCCGTTCTTTGGTTCCGGCTGCACTTGGATTATGAATAAATTCTCTATTTACCATTCACCATTATTGTGTCTTCCATCTAGTCCTGCTATACTGCTAAGCGGTAGATCATCTGTTATTAGCAGACGCCGATGACGGGAGCGACAGGCATGCAAATCGACTTCACCACCCGCGAAGGGAGACGCGCGCAGGGGAAGCTGCTGCAGCAGGCGGCGGAGGAAGCGGGACTCTCGCTGGAGTCCCTCGCGCGCGAGATCGGCTGTTCGCGTGCGCTCATTTATCAATATGTTTCCGGCGCCACCCTGGCGCAGCCGGACCGCATTCAGCAAATCGCCGAACGCACGGGCAAACCGCTACTCTTCTTTTACGGCGGCGAGGCGGCCCCGGAGGATCTGCTCGACCGCATCATTTCCCTGCAAACGCTGCTGAACGCGCAGACCGGTCCGGTTGACCTGGAGAACGCCGTCGCCACGGCGGAGCAGCTCATCGCGCTGGCACGGCAGGCAGGCCAGACGCGCGTAGAGGCAAACGCGCGCGTGCGGCTGGTGTCGGCGCTGCTGCAGCGGGGCGAGTCGTCACGGGCGTTGACGGTGCTGGAGCAATCGATCCCTTTTCTGCGGCAGCATGGATTGACAGATGCGCTCCGCTCGGTAGAGCAAAGCCGCGGTCATGCCCTGCTCGCGCTGGGGCATGTTGACGAAGCGGAGGCCTGTTTCGCGGCGCTGGCGGCAGACGACGATTGGACCGCCCGCTGGCAGGCGAAGGTGTCGCAAGCGGCGGTAGCGGAGTATCGCGGCCAGTATCTGCGCGCGCTGGAACTGCTCGACGAGGTGAACGGCATGACGGGCGCCGCTCCCGATTCGCGGTCGGCCCAGCGGCTGCGGCTCTATGCGGCGGGCAACATCGCCAACGTCCATCTGGCCTGCGGCGACCACGCCGCGGCGGCAGCGGAGGCGGACCGCGCGCTGGAGCTGGCTGAAGAACTGGCCAACCGCGACCAGTATACCGAGGCGCTGCTCACGCTGGGCGTTTGCCGGCGCCTTGCCGGGCGGCTCGCGAGCAGCCGGACGACGCTGGAGGCGGGGGTGCGCTGGGCGCGATTATCCGAGGACAGCGGGCGTGAGGCGCTGGGACGAGCCGAGCTGGCCGCCACGCTGATCGAGGCCGGACGAGCGGACGAAGGGCGCGCGCTGGCGAAAGACGCGCTGCAGCAGGGCATCGCCACCATGACGCGCCGGGCCGAGCTGGCAGCGCAGTTGGCGCTGGCAAGCGGTTACCTGCACGCCGGCCTGCCGCAGGAAGCCCGTTATCACGCGGCGCAGGCGATGGAAATAGGCGCGCATCTCGGCCATCCCTACATGCAGGCAACCTCGCTGGCGCTGCTGGGCGAAACTCACCGGCAGTGCGGGGATGATAACGAAGCGCGCAAGGCATTCGCCACGGCGCGCGAGCTGGCCGACGCCATCGGCGCGCGGGCGCCGGCGACGCGGGCGCTGCTCGGTTCCGCGCTTACCGGCGAGGCGATCTCCTGGCCCCGCTTGCTGGCAGAGGCGCGCGAGCTGCGCATTCCGGCCGATTGCTGGCCGGTATTGCTGCGCGCCGGCATAGCGTGTGAGGAGGCAGGGGAATTCGACAAAGCGATCGCATTGTACCGCGAAGCGAGCGAGACCATCGATGCGCTGCGCGGCGGATTAATGAGCGAAGACGCCGGCGACACCTACCTGGAACAGCGCGCCGCCTGGGAGCCATACCTGCGGTTGGCGCGCGCGCTGCGCGCTCGCGGCGATGCCGGAGAAGCCGAGCGCGTGATCGCCGCCGCGGAATGGCCTCCGCTGGCGGCTTTACCGGAGGCGGTGCCATGAAGCGCTTGGCGGCGGGAATTTTGCTGGGATTCGTATTCGTCTGGCTGACAGGCTGCACTTCGTCGTTGACCGGCGGGAGCGTGCCCACCGGCATAATTGACGGCACCGTCAATGCCGATACGCGCGGCACGGAGCCGGCCCGCGTCTCGCTGACCCGCGTCCCGGTGGTGCTGCGCGACGGCGCGGGCCAGGTGTTGCAAACAACCATAAGCAACGCGAAGGGAGAATTCGCCTTCAATAATGTAGCGCCCGGTATGGTCGAGGTAATTTCGACGCAGGATTCGCGCCGCGGGGAGGTACGCTTCACCATGCGGGAAGGCGCGCACGCGCGAGTCACGCTGCTGATCGCCAAGGTCAACCCATCCGTGGTCAAATTGAACATTCACAGCCTGAAACCGGCGTCGCCGGACGGCTCTATCGAGCTGGATGAAGATGAGGATGACGTCTTCACCGTCAACGGCGAAGATGAGAACGGGCAGGCGATTCTCAATCTGCCGGTGAGCTGGGTGGTGATCGGCGGCATCGGCGATATCACGCCCGACGGCAATTTCAACGCGCAGCGGGTGGGCCAGGGCGAGCTGATAGTGCAGCACGACGGCGTGCAACAGATCATCCAGATTCGCGTCAACCCCATGGTAAACACCCCATGACAGCGCCGCGCGCCGCGATCCACGAAATCTTTTCCGGTATCCAGGGCGAAGGCCTGCTGGTGGGGATACGGCAGGTTTTCGTACGCTTTCACGAATGCACGTTATGCTGCCGGTACTGCGACACGAGCGCCAGTTACGGCCCGCCGCCACCGGCCTGCGCCGTCGAGCAGTCCGCCGGATGCCGCGATATGCAACAGCTTCCGAACCCACTCTCAACCGCGGACGTGCTGGCCGCCGTCCGCCGGCTGCAGCGGGACTATCCGCACCATTCCGTCAGCCTGACCGGCGGTGAACCGCTGCTGCGGCGCCTGCTGCTGGATGAGCTGCTGCCGGCGCTGCATGCTGTCGGCCTGCCTGCCTACCTGGAGACCAACGGCCAACTGCCGGTCGAGCTCGCCGCCCTCCGCGAGCTGCCGGATTATCTCGCCATGGATTTCAAATTGCCTTCGCTGGTGGAGGGCGGCCTGGCATGGGAGCCGCAGACGACCTTTTTGAAGACGGCGCTGGCGCGGCTTCCCCGCGAGGCTGTGCAGGTGAAGATCATCTTCGGCGCGGGCTGCCTGGAGGAAATCGAGAGCGCGGCAAAGCTCATTTCCGTTCATGGCCGCGATATCGCCTGCGTCCTGCAACCCCTCACCCGGCGCCATAATAGTCCCCCGCCGCCCAGCCCGCGCGCGACGCTGGAGGCGCAGCGCATTGCCGCTCATTACCTCGATAACGTCCGCGTCATCCCGCAAACCCACGTGATAATCAAGCAGAGGTAGGGGCGATCGGCGATCTCCCCCCGCACCGATAAAAAACGGGGCGGCTTTCGCCGCCCCGTGCGCAGTCACAATGTAACCGCCTCTGCCGTGCGTTCCGTCGTCTCCGAACCCCACCTAAAAGGTGGGTGCCCTCGCGGGACAGCGCCGGAACGAGGTCGCTCCTTTGTTATCCCGGTACAGGCCCCGGATTACTTGATGCTGGATCGAAACTCCTGGAACAGATCACGAACAGCGCAGTAAACATTGTGATCCTGCAACACCAACAATATACCATATAACACGCGTATTCGCAACGTGAAACGTGTTAAAAAACCGACTCCTCAATGACCGCAGCAACCGAATGCATCTTCCTCGAAGAGCCGCTCGCGGATGCGGCCTTCGATATCCGCTTTCTCGACGTCGGACAACCGATCTTCCATCTCATCCAGCGCATTCGTCAGGGCAATGGTCTCCACCGCGCGCAGGATTCGGCTGGTCAGCCAGACGCTGACCACCGTACCGAGTGCGATTGTTATTGGGAAGATCAACAACTCGTAAGGCATGCGATGCATTGCCGGGTGATGATGTCCGTGTTTAATCATAATCAGTGCCTCCGTGAAACCGATGCTGTTCTTTACGTACCCAGGCGAGGAGAGCGAAATTTGTGTGAGATGCACCTTTCTGCAGCATGCAGCGGACATCATCAGAGACTGTTTGCCTCCCGCCGATGCGCGCCTGTCACCGCGGGGTATTGCTGCAATGTACGATCTTTACGGACAAGGAGGTGGAACGGATGAAGAAATACACGGTCTGGACCAATGCGACCGAGGAGAAGACGTATACCGTGAAGGAGCCGCGCGAAGCCTGCTCCAGGTACCACGAGGAAATAGGCGACAT